>ERZ1034920.1852-NODE-1852-length-12765-cov-7.264673_pt1 | contig 12765 bp, 10 predicted proteins | sample MGYA00520688_ERZ1034920 | MGnify/ENA primary metagenome ERZ1034920 (study PRJEB33766, sample SAMN09781785) | gut metagenome | biome: gut microbiome | host: Homo sapiens | place: Madagascar | study: EMG produced TPA metagenomics assembly of the PRJNA485056 data...
CACCGGACGCAATATCCTTTGGGGAAATTGTCTGCCCGGACATTACGCTGAACAATCCGGCGGCAGCCTCCGCACTTTGGTCAAGACCGAAGATGTCCCAGTCCTCCACATGAAAACTGCCGGGACCGACCGCTTCAAATACCATTCTAACCGGAACCGGCGAGGTGTCGGCATCCCGATAGGCATAAATCAGCGCAAGACAGCCGCCGGCGCTGCCGCCAGAAATTGCCATCCGGTTCAAATTATATCCCAGCTTTTCGGCTGCTGCCACCACATAAGGCATGGCAACTTTGATTTCTTCCGACTGGCTGTATACGCTGGCATCGGGGTTTTCCTCGGTAAACAAGGAGAGAGCAGGACTTGTGTGTCAACGGCAAGAACGGTCTTTGCTGTTTCCGACAAATATGCGGATCTCTTTTTGCACCTGTCGGATTTGAGATGGCTTACGGAAGATATGCTTGCCGCCGGAAATTGTAACAAGACGAACGGATGCGCCCGCTGCCTGATAGCAATATCGGGCTTTTTTTGAGTGGGAAATGTCCACGAGGGTATCCTTGTCTCCGTGGACGATCAATATCCTTCCATGGTATTTGGCAATCTGATGGTAGGCATCCATGTTGATAACATCCAGCACATAGTTTCTGCCTAAACGCATAGGACCGGAGTGCAGCTTTTCCGGAACATGGGAAGGGTCAAATTTCATCCAGAGCATATTGCCGGTCCGTGCTGCATCGGGAATACTGAGTGCTGGATAGAGAAGAATCAACGATTTTACCGATTCCGGCATCTGTGCAGCAGTCAGCGCTGCCACAAGACCGCCCTGACTGCAGCCCATCAGCAGCAGAGCGTCCGTATTTACATACCGCTGTGATTGGGCGAAAGCAATCACAGCTTTCAAATCCTTTATTTCGGTCAGGACGGACATCTCCCGGCTGCTGCCCTGACTTGTACTGATCAGACCTCCACCGCAGAAATCAAAACAGAAAGCAGCATAGCCGCAAGCAGCCAGCGCCTTGGCATATGGATACGAAAAAGCCTGATTGGTCATGAATTCATGGCAGATGACGGCAATGGGATATTTGTTTCCTTTTTCTTCTCGTGGAAAAAACACCGTGCCGGAGATATTCAAATCCTCTCTCCGGCAGGAAAAGTGCTTTCGGCAGAGTTTGTTAAAACCGGAATTTAACCCAAACGGTTCGTTCATACAAAGCACCCGAACACAAGCTCCTCAATTTTTTTGCTGATATAAGAACCGGCACCGTCTATATCGGAACGGTTCATCATCCATACAGCCGAGAGATGATCCTTGGGACTGACGAAGAAGTGCGTGCCGAAGGCACCGCTCCACCCAAAAGTGCCTGCTGTGCAGGCACTTTTTGCTTTTTGCGGGTCTTTGCGAATCTTCATGCCAAGCCCCCATGCGCAGCCGGGGTCCGGGTCTGGGTAATCGGGCGAACCCGGCTGCCCCATCAGCCGGACGGTTTCGGGCTGCAAAACACGCACACCGTCCACCGCGCCGCCGTTCAGCAGCATATGGGCAAAGCGGTCATAGTCGTGCAGCGTGGAAAATAAGCCGCCGCATCCTGCCGTGTAATTTTCACCGCGTTTGAGCAGGCTGTCCATATCCTCGGTGGTATCGGTCACATCCTGTAGCCGGTTTTTCTCGCGCTTGTAAACATGAACAAGCCGTGCGGTTTGTGCATCATCCAAACGGAAGGTGGTATCCTGCATACCCAGCGGGTCAAATAGATTTTGCTGTAAATACGCATCAAACGGCAGCCCGCTGACGACCTCCACCACGCGCGCCAGCATATCAAAGCCCGCCAGCGGGGAATACCCGCCCCCTTTGCCGGGCTGAAAATCCAGCGGCATCGTGCTGTATTTTTGCTCAAGCGCGGCAAGGCTTTCCCGCTTGGATTTGTCGAGCTTCATGCAAATCAGACCGTAAATGCCCTGCTCCAGACCGGATGCGTGGCACAGCAAATCCCGAATCGTAATATCACGCTCGGCGGGGACGGTGCGGGGGGCTTTCAGACGAAAGGTCAGCAGCCCCGGTAAAAGGCTGAGGGCGTTCATGCCCTCGTGGTAGGCATACCGTTTATCGTCCACAACGCGCATAGAGGTGAAACCGTGCAGATAGCGGTTTAAGGGTGCGTCCAACTCGATTTTTCCCTGTTCGGCAAGCTGCATGACCGCCACGGCGGTGATGGGCTTTGTCATGGACATAAGGCGGTAGAGGGAGTCTCTGGCAATCGCCTGACGGGCGGCAATATTGCTGTAGCCAAAGGTGTTTTCATACAAAACTTCCTCATCGCGGCGAACCAGCAGCGCACCGCCCGCCAACTCCTGATTTTGAATATACGCATCTATCGTGCGCTGAATCTCCTGCGTGTCCATAAGCGTTTTCTCCTTTTGCTTATTGCAATTCGGCAGGGAAGATGTGCAGCATACTCCGCAGGCTCAATTCCTCCGGGATGGTTCCCATACCGCGCCGGATCCACTCATCAATAATGCCGTATAAAGCACCGGCCAGCGCGGCACGCTGGTAGGCTTCCAGTTCGGGGATGGTTTCGTGTACGGCACAGCAGTGAAAAACGTGCTCCTTGATAAGATAGGACAGATCGTTCTGGTAGATCAGCAAAATCATATCCCGATTGCTGCGATACTGCTCCAGCAAGACTGGCCAGAAGTTTTTTTGGATATAGGGCGCGCTGTTTTGGGAAAAATCCAGCCACCATGCATCGGTAATGTCGGACAGCCTTTGCGTAAGGATCTGGGGAATGGAGTCAAAGTTGCGGTAAAAGGAAACTCTGCTGACACCGGCCTTTTCGCACAGCTCGGATACCTTGATCTCTGACAACGGCTTTTTGCGCATCAGCTGGATCAGCGCCTCGGTAATGCTTTCCATTACAAGGTTATGGGCTTCTGTGTTTCCGGACATGATGTTACACCTTCCTGCGTTTTGTTTCTTCTGAACGCGTTTGTACAATTTTGTATTGAAATTCGGCGAAACGGGTGATACACTTGTAACAGATACAAATGTAACACCTAATTTCGCGTTTGTCAATACCCTACAAGGAGGAACGCCGATGAAAATTACGCACAGCACTCCCCTGCAGACGCTGGCAGAGCAGTATGGCGCAGAATATCTGCTGCCCGGCGGGCAGCATTTTTCAGCGGAAAACCGCACGATGACCTTACAGCAGCTTCACGAAAAAAATCCGACCTGGTCTGTGACCGATATGGAAAAAGGGCTGCAGCGCTTAGAAACGGAACCGAAGCCAAGATATTTTTCCTTGGGGCAAACGGCAGTGCCGAACCTGATTGAGCTGCGTGCGCAAAGGCAAAGCACAGACGCCTTTGTGATTTTGCTGGCGGGCGGCGCCTATGGCGCGGTGTGTACGCTGTGCGAATCGCTGCCGGCAGCCGCAGAGCTGAATGCCTTGGGCGTGGACTGCTACTGCCTGAACTACCGCACTGCCACGCCGGAAAGCTTTGTATCCGGCTTGATGCCCAAACCGCTGGACGATTTGGCGGCAGCGGTTCGCTTTATACAGCAGCTGCGCAGCAAAGCGGAGGATTACTATGTAGCAGGCTTTTCTGCCGGCGGACACCTGGCGTCCCTGTGGGGAACCGCCGCGTTGGGCGCGCCAAAGTACGGCTTGCCGCTGCCCAAGGGCTTGCTGTTGGGATATCCGCTGATTTCCCTGACGCACATCCCAGAGCCGCTGAACAGCTATTTTCGCAAGGGCTTGTTCGGCGCATCGTTCGAATCTGAAACGGCAGACCTCTACAACGCTGCCGGGCAGATGACGCAGGCGTATCCGCCGTTTTATCTTGTGCGCGCCGCCGATGATACCACGGTAAGCCCGCAGGACGGCGATGATATGGAAACAGCCGCCCGCCGCTGCAAGGTGCCGCACAAAATGGAAACGGCATCCGCAGGCGGGCACGGCTTTGGTCCGGGAACAGGCACACCCTTGGCAGGGTGGCTCAAACGGGGCATGGCGTTTTTGGACACAACACAAGATACCGCTGCAAAATAAATGAATTGAAGGAGAAAAAGAAATGGCGATTCGAGAAAAAGCTTCCAAGGCAAAAAAGACAACGGAACTGAGTGCCGGCATTAAAATCGGTGCCATGATGGCGGCTGCGGCATCTGCCGTGGCGACCGGCTATATCCCGTCCTACCTCAACCTCTACTATACCGACACGGTGGGAATGTCCATCGGCACCATTGGCTTGATCATTATGATCACCAAAATCACCGATGGCATATCCGATATGATTATGGGTATGATCATTGACCGCACCAACACAAAATTGGGCAAAGCCCGACCTTGGCTGTTGGCGGGTGCCTTCGGCTTAGCGGCCACGATGATGCTGCTGTTTGGCTGCCCCGCCAATTTTTCTGCGTTCGGCAAGGCGTTTTTCTGTGCGGCGCTGTATTTTCTGGCTTGCCCGGTGTTCGGCACGATGGTGGGCGTTGCCAGCCATAGTGTTATCAACCTGATTTCGGCAGAATCCGATGACCGCGCGGTGCTGGGCGTGTTCAAGTCCTACGGCTCCCTGATCCCGGTTGTGGTCATTGGTTTGGTGGTGCCGTCGATTCTTTCTTCCCTGGGGGAAAACCAACGGACCTATACGATTGTGACCGCCATTTTTGCCGCTATGGCGATTGTTTCCGGCGTACTGGCGGTGGTGCTGATTCGGGAAAATGTCACCGAGCGCTCCCGCGGTCATGTGCAGGAAAAACAAAAGGTGGGCGAATCGCTGCGGGCGCTTGTCAAAAACAAATACTTTATCTATATGGCGCTGGGCGTGATTGCCTATAACCTGACCGCAGCGCCGGTGGCTACCTACTATGCAAAGTACATTTTTGGGGATGTGGGCAAGGCAACGCTGATCAATTTGCCCAGTATGCTGATGATTTTCCTGCTGCCGTTTGCTGTTCCTATTGTAAAAAAGTGGGGCAAGCGCAAGTCGATTATGGTGGGTCTTGGCGCATCGGCAATCAGCCATATTCTGATTCTGTTTGCAAACGACAATCTGGGTCTTTTTATGGTGGGCAAGGTGATTTCCGGCTTGGCGGTCATCCCGTATTTTATCGCCCTGATTCCGCTTACCGGGGATATTTGCGACTATGCCTTGTATACCTCCGGCAAGCCGATGGACGGCACCATCAGCTCTGCCTCCGCCATGGGAGAGAAAATCGGCAGCGGTCTTACGGCGGGCATTGCCTCCGTTATGCTGCAGGCGGCGGGCTATATCAGCAAAACGGATGCGGCATTTGTATCGCAGCCGGACAGCGCCCTGCTGATGCTTCGTGTTCTGGCAGGCTTGTACCCGGCGGTGCTGTTTGGACTGGCTGCCTTCTTCTTCAGCAAAATTGATCTGGAAAAGCAGGGAATTGAAAAAATGCGCGCAGAACTGAAAGAAAAGGGGATGCGGTAATGATAGGCAGCAAAAAGGAAAAGCGACCCGCCGTGGACCGAACCGGCTGGAAAACCACAAAGCGGGAGCGCGTCAACTACTACATCGGGGATTTGGGACGCACGCTGGAAGGGTACATTGTCACGGCCTTTATGACTTTATTTCTGCTCTTTCAGGGAATTGATCTGGTGCGCATTTCTGCGGCGATACTGGCGGTAAAGGTCATTGATGCCTGCGATGATATGGTGTTCGGCTTTTTGATCGACAAGCTGGACATCAAAAACAGCCGTGTTTTGGGCAGGCTGGCGGGACAGGGTAAATATCTGCCGTGGTACAGAGCTACCTTTTTTCTGTTCCCGATTTTTACCGTGCTGTTCTTTTTAATGCCGAAGGATATTCCCGATGCGGCGAAAATTGTATGGTTTATGGTGACCTACCTGCTGTATGATTTTTCCTATACGCTGGTTGAGGTGCCGATGAATTCCATGATCGTTTCCCTGACCGATAACAACGGGGAGCGCAGTCATCTCCTGCAGACAAAGGGAATCCTGTCCGGCATCGGAACGATTGCTGCCGGCATTGTATGGATGGCGATGATCAGTGAACATATCGGCTTTTCCATGCGCAGCGTCGCTATCGTTTCCTCGCTGATTTTCTTCTTTATGATGCTGCCCTTGGCGTCCGGCGTAAAGGAACATAATGTGGAGCTGAAAAATGCGCAGGAAGAGGGCAATGTGCGCAGCTATACCCTGCGGGATATGCTGGACTGCATCAAAACCAACAAGTATATGGCGATCATCCTGCTGAGTATGCTGATTTACGGCGGGCTGCAGACGGGGGCATCGCTGGGAACCTATGCGTCCTACTACCTGTACGGAGATTCCATGATTTTGGTCATTCCGATTGCGATTGCCTTTTTCCCGCAGCTGATTGCCCAGCTGAATACCGATAAGCTGTGCAGCAAATTCGGCAAGAAAAAGGTGTATATGTTCTGCGGTCTGCTGGCGTCGATTGTATATGGGATGATTTATTTCTTCGGCTACCATAATTTTGTCATCGTCACCGTGCTTTTGGTGCTGCAGGCAGCGCCCGGCAATGTGGCGAACATAGCCAAGACGTTTTTTACGCCGGATACGATCGAGTACACGCGCTATAAAACCGGCAAGGATTGTTCGGGTATATTTTTCTCCCTCACGGCTTTTATCAACAAGCTGACCACCAGTGTGGCATCCTCGCTGGGGATTTTCCTGCTGGGGCTTTCCTCGTGGGTCACCGTGCAGGCGGACAGCTTTGAGGAGCTGGCCCGTCTGAACATAGCGCAGCCGCAAAGCGCCTTGGACGCGCTGTGGGTGATTTATATGCTGATTCCCGCAGTCGGTACCCTGTTTGGTGTGGTTGTTATGGCGTTCTACAATCTGAAAGACGAGGATGCCGCCCTTATGGCACAGTGCAATGCGGGGGAAATCAGCCGTGCGGAATGTGAAGAAAGACTTTCTAAAAACTATTGATGGGGAGATACATTTATGAAGCTGACGCATCTGCGGGTAAATCATCAGGTTTCGCCCGTGATTGACACTATACCGGAATTTTCGTTTTTCGTGGAGTCCGAAAAGCAAAATGTCATGCTCGAAGAAGTGCGCATTACCGTACACGCAGGGGATGTTTGCTTTTGGGACAGCGGCATTATGACGGACAAAAAGCAGTCCTTTATCCGCTATGCGGGGCGCCCCCTGCAAAGCCGGAAAACCTACACGGTTGCGATTTCTGCCAAGGATAACTATGGCGAAAGTGCCGCTGCAGCGTGTGAATTTCGCACGGGCTTGTTCCGAGAGGATTGGCAGGCGCAGTGGGTAGAATCCACCTTTGCCCGCAATCCGCACCAGATGCTCTCGGACGGCATCGAAAACCCGGTGCTGTCCTTTGTGCGCAAGGTTACGCTTGCCAAGACGATTGCGTCTGCCGCAATGTACGCTACCTGTTATGGCGTTTACCGCCTTTTGGTCAACGGAAAGCGCCCCGATAACCGTGAGTTTGCCCCGGAATTTACCGCCTACAAGAGCATTTTGTATTATCAGACCTATGATGTTACGCACCTGCTGCAAAAGGGCGAAAACACGCTGGAAATGCTGGTGGGCGACGGCTGGTACTTCGACAGCCAAACCGCCACCGTGGGGGCTGACCACGAAAAGCCGTCCGTCCTGTATCAGCTGGAAATCACCTACACAGACGGCACAAGCGAGATTGTTGCAAGTGACGGCACGGAAATATGCCGTCAAACCAACATTTTGTATTCGGACCTGTTTGTGGGGGAAAAGGTGGATTTGACAAAGCCTTGGTCTGCCCCTGCACCGGTGCAGGTACAGGCGTATCCGCTCGATGTGCTGCACGCCCAGACGCTGGAGCCGATTTGCGCGGTGGAAACCTTCAAGGTCAAACGGACCATCGAAAACCCCAAGGGGCAGATGATTTTTGACTTTGGGCAGGTCATAGCCGGGCGCTGCCGTATCAGGCTGCGGGAAAAGCGCGGTACTGTGGTGCGCATCCACCACACCGAAATGCTGGATACCGACAACAGCTACTTTGCTGCGCTGAGCGCCCGCCAGCGGGAAACGATTGTTTGCAGCGGCGAAGAAATCACCTACGAACCGATGTTTACCTTCCACGGATTCCGCTACATTTGGGTCGAAGGGGCTGCCAATGCAGCGGCAGAGGATTTTGAGGCGGTGCTGCTGTCTACCCCCAAGGAAAACAAAGGCAGCTTCTCCTGCGACAATGCCGACTTTGAACAGTTGTATAAAAATATCCGCTATTCGCAGCGCAACAATATGATGTCCATCCCCACGGACTGCCCCCAGCGCGAGAAGGCAGGCTGGACGGGGGATGTGCTGGTGTACAGCAAAGCCAGTATGCTCAACGAGGAAATGACGCCCTTTTACCAAAGCTGGCTGAACGGTCTTGCCGCAGACCAAGAGGAAAACGGCGCGGTCCCTATTACCTCGCCCTCCACAAAAATGTACGACTTTATGCTTAAAAAAGTGGGACGCGACTTTGACACGTCTGCCCCTGCCAAGGGGCTGGAGGATATTCTGCCCGGCGAGAACGGTCCCGCGGCAAGGGACGAGCTGCCATCGGTGGCGGGGTGGAGCGATGTGCTGCTTTGGCTGCCTTGGTATATGTACGAGGTGACAGGCAATGCAGATGTGTTGCAGCAGCTTTATCCTGCTATGAAAAAATACGGGAACAGCATCATCACCACGGCGGCAAGCCGCCGCGGCTGTGCCGAAACGGATGAGAATGACCGCTATTTGTGGAATACGGGCTTCCATTTTGGCGAGTGGCTGGTTCCGGGAAAAGAAAAGCCGGGGTTTGAGGCTTGCCCGGAAACGGCATGGTATATTGCGCCGTTCTTTGGTTATCAGTCTGTGCGTATGTTGGGGCGGATTGCAGAAATACTGGGGGAAAAGGACGACAGTGCGTTCTATGCCGACTATGCAGCCAAGATGAAGCAGGCGATCCAACAGGAAATCCTGCCCATCGAAAAACCCTATGCCGAATATATGGGACGCTACATTTTGGCGCTGGCCTTTGATTTGGCAGACGGAGAATGGTACAAGCCGTATTGCGACAAGCTGGCAGAATTGGTGCAGGCACGAAACGGAAAGCTCGGCACGGGATTTTTGGCAACGCCTTTTATTTTGCAGGTGCTGGACAGAATCGGCAGGCACGATTTGGCAAAACAGATTCTGTGGCAGACAGATTGCCCCGGCTGGCTGTATGAGGTAAAAATGGACGCTACCAGCATTTGGGAAAATTGGGGCGCCGTGCAGTCGGACGGTACCCCCAACAAGACGAGCTATGACCACTATGCTTTCGGCGTGGTGGATACCTATCTGACCGAAACCGTCTGCGGAATCCAAGCCGCGGCACCGGGCTTTGACAAAATACGCATCGCCCCCTGCGCGGACAGCGGATTTGCTGAATTTGAGCGCAGCTTCATCAGCGAACACGGCGAAATCCGTGTATGCCGCTGCAGGGATGCACTCGCTGTGATGATTCCGCCGAACACGACGGCAGAAATCATCTGGAACGGTCAGCATCACGAAACAGGAAGTGGTACCTATGTATTCTGAATTTGACAATACCCGCCGATGGCTGGACACGGACGGCAACCCGATTCAGGCGCACGGCGGCAGCATCATGGCGGCAGACGGCGTTTTTTACTGGTACGGCGAGAACAAGGAACTGACGGATGGCGAAAACGGCATCTGGTGGAATGGGGTGCGCTGTTATTCCAGCCGCGATTTGTATAATTGGCGGTCAGAGGGAATCATCATCCCGGCCGATTCAACGCTTTCGCCTACGCTGGCGCAGACCTCGCAGGCAGACCGCCCGCATATCCTGTTCTGCAAGTCAACTGGGCGCTTTGTCTGCTGGATCAAAATCATGGAAAAGGACGGAACGCAGGATTACACGATTTTGTCTGCGGAGCATCTGCTGGGACCTTATCGGCTGGAAAAAGAACATTTCCGCCCGTTGGGGTTTTCCGGCGGGGATTTTGACCTTGCGGAGGATAACGGCGAAGCGTGCGTTTTCTTTGAAAAAGTACACTCCGAAATGATCTGCGCACGCCTGACGCCGGATTATCTGGATGTAGCGGACTGGGTCAGTTTTTTGCCAAGACCCTGCCCGCCCTTTGTGCGGGAAGCTCCGGCGCACTTCAGCAGGGACGGCGCACATTACCTTATTACCAGTGGTACGACCGGGTATTTTCCCAATCCCAGTCTGCTGTGTATGGCGGAACGCCTGTTCGGTGCTTATACGGAAATAGGTGACCCTCACATCGGGGATGCGTCCCGCACATCCTTTCATTCCCAAATCAGTTCGGTGTTCAAAATTCCGCATCAAAATGTTTGGATTGCCTTGGCTGACCGCTGGCTGCCGGATTGCATGGGGATTCCCTATGAAACCGTCGAAAAGGTATTTGCACTGGCTTTTTCCAGACGCACGGCAGAGGCGCTGGCGTTGAAAAACACGCTGAATCTGCCGCCGGAAAACACGTCTAAGGCAGGGTATATTTGGCTGCCGGTGACATTTGAGAACGGCGAGCCGCAGATACGCTGGTATGCCAAATGGAAATGGGAGCAGACAAACGCATGAATATAAGAGATGATATACACTTCTTTGATATGAGCCGTTACACGGTCACCGCAGACATAGAAAAACGTGCCAATGAAACATATATTCGCCGTGAGCTGGAAAAACGGTTTCCCACGGATGTTTTTACACAAATTACCGTGACCCACAACAGTACGGGGGAATACCGTGCCAAGGCAAGCTGGTTTGAAAAGCTGTGGGGCGCCGGAAAACCTGTTACAGGCTTGCCGGAATACTATGAAGTTGAAATTCTGCACAAGACCGGGCAGCATACCGAGGATTTGATCGTCTGGTCGCCGGTTGTGTGGAACGATCGCTTTGCCGGCACGGCAGGCGGCGGAACGGGCATTGGCGGACGTAATTATCTGACAAAGCCGGACAATTGCAGCCGCGGCTGGACGGTGCCGTATGCGGTATGCAACGGCTTTACGGCGGCTACCATGTACGCAGGCAATATTGACGGGTGGAAAGATCATACCATCGACGCAAAAACCGGGAAGCTCGACCGCGAACTGTACGAAAACTGGCGTATACGCAGTACCCACAATATGACCGTGTTCGGTAAGGCTGTGGCGGAAATCCTGCACGACCGACCGGTGCGGTATGCCTATATGAACGGCGGCTCCGGCGGCGGACGGCAGTGCCTGATGGAGGTGCAAAACTACCCGCAGGACTATAACGGCGTCTGGGCGTCCTGCCCCGCCATAAACTGGCACTATTTTTTGATGGGCGGCTTTTGGCCGGAGGTTGTTATGCGGGAAAAGCAGCATTTTCTTTCCCCCAAGAAAAACAGCTTTTTTCTGGAACAGGTATACAAAAAATACGGCGGGAAGAAAAACTTCTACCGTATGACCCAAAAGCCGGAATTTGATGCCGACAGCTGCGTGGGAATGAACTCTCCCGGCGGGGTGATTACGCAGGCCGATGCCGATGTCATGAACGAAATCTGGCGCGGTCCGCACCGCCGCAATGGGGAACCACTGTGGTATGGGTATTATCCCGGCTGCAAAAACTGGCAGGTATTGATACCCATCGGAACCTATTACTATCCCACACCGTTTTCCAAGAAAATCAAACCGTTTATTTTGGGACCTCTTTATGCACGGTGGATCACGGAAAATCCCAAGCAGACTTTTGAAACCATGACATGGGATGCGTATGTAGAACTGTTTGATCAGGGAACGGCAAAGTTTGGGGATAACCTGGCTGATAATGCCTGTATTGACGAGTTTGTGCAGGCGGGCGGCAAGCTGATGATAGACCACGGCATGGATGACCCGTTGATTCCGACAGAGGGTACAATCGACTATTATAAAAAATTGGTATGGCATTTTGGCGGAAAAAGTATCGTTGATACGTTCTGTCGATTGTATATCAACCCTGGTGACAACCACGGCAACTGCTGGGGAAACGGTCCCGGCATTACGCAATCTGCCGGAATGAAAGCACTTGTGGCTTGGGTAGAACAGGGGCTTGCTCCCGATAAGATTCATACGGTTCGTATTAACTCTAAAAACGGGACGCTATTAGAAGAAGGGGTAGCAAGTCCACTTTAAGAGTAAAACCCCCATAAAAAAGAAATGAAGTGATACAATTCGAGAAAAGTTTTGGCTCAAAGATTGTCTCTTTATGAGCGCCGTAGGCAGCTGATTGTAAGGATATACGAACGACAGCAAGATACAATCGGCAATCTGGCATTTGAATTCGGCGTAAGTTCCCATACGATTCGTAACGATATTCGGGTGCTGGAATGGGAATATCCAATCTATACAAGGATGGGTGCAGGTGGAGGCGTGTTCATCCTTGATTCGAGCCGCTTGCAACAGCGATGGTTGACAGTACGCCAGCGGGAACTGCTGATGGATGTGTGCAGCGTTTTAGATGATGAGCAAGCCCTGCTTATGAGATCTATCATAGGCGGATTGTCACCTTGAATTGTGAATGGTGTGTAAACAATTAGCACTTGCTATTGACCGACTGCTAACGAAAAGCGTATACTAACTTTACAGATTTATTCTGTACCAGCACCTTTACAACTGAATACACAGCATAACAGGTACTTTACTCTCCCGGTGGGGCGCGCAGCAAGGTTTTGGCAGACCCTAACCCACGGCGGGGAGAGAACATAATGATACTCCAGATGCCCTACAGCTTCAGATAGGGTGACCGCGCTTGGGT
>ERZ1034920.1858-NODE-1858-length-12752-cov-10.527290_pt1 | contig 12752 bp, 27 predicted proteins | sample MGYA00520688_ERZ1034920 | MGnify/ENA primary metagenome ERZ1034920 (study PRJEB33766, sample SAMN09781785) | gut metagenome | biome: gut microbiome | host: Homo sapiens | place: Madagascar | study: EMG produced TPA metagenomics assembly of the PRJNA485056 data...
ATATATATGTATATCAATTAATACTATTGTTCTTTCTGCTTTGGTTGTTTATTGTGTCTTTGTATATTGCTACGCTATAGGGTTGCCCTGTATAATATATTTATATACAAAAAAGACAGGCGTTCTATCGTCTGTCTTTTCTGCATACATAACCAAAATCACATGGGAGGTGTGAATAGTTTTCTCACTTTTCACAATATTATTATAACATCTAAAATGTCCTGCAATGTCCTGTTTTGTCCTGCACACTATAAAAATATGGGGTAAGCTAAAATAATAGCCCACCCCTTTTTATTTACCGCCGATGTTTTCTTATGGTATGTAATGCTGATACAGCCGGAACTTTAAACTCTTTTATGGACATTGCTTTATCGTCTATATATATGTCTGCATATATCTTTCTTGACTCTCCGTCTGTCCATGCTGTAAGTACTTCTTGCAGATTGCTGTTGATTGCGTCAAATACAAGCCCTTGCTTACTGCACCATTCAACCGCCTCTGTCAGCTGTCTGTTTGCCCTGCAAGTCCACAGTATTATTTTATTCCCATATAATCTTTGTTGTTTTAAATATTCTATTAAACTTATATTTGCCTTGCCAATATCGGGATAGCGCGCCTCGCACAATGTTCCGTCAAAGTCTACAGCTATTATTTTGTACGTTCTTTTAATTGCTATCACATCTTTCTTTTACTATTTTACAGTAAATTATTTTTTATAAAGATAATGCTTTTGTCAAGTTTGTTTTATTAATCACCCAAATTCGGCTACTTTAATATTCTCTATTTGATAAAAACAATTATTCACAGTATACGCCGTTCCATAAGTCTACAATTTGCATGTATTCCCACATGGATTTAAAATATATTCCACATTCTTCACAGCCTACTCTATACTCATTCCCATCTTCATTTTCTTCAAACGGTACACAAAAGACTTTAAGATACGCCTCGCCACCACAAAAGGGGCAGTTTCTAAGTTTAGGCTTATTTTTTATTGAATAACCATTTTCATTTTTGTTTTCTTTATTCATAAGTTGCCTCCGGCTCATTATCTGAAATAACATTATCCCAGTCTGATTCTTCATCTATGATAAGTTTAACCATTCCCTTACTAAGTCTTATAAGCAAAATATCAAAATCATCTAAGTATCTTAGTGACGTTATTTCAGGATTAATTTCAGCGACAATATCCCATCCTTCCGCTCCGTTCTTATAATGGTCAAGTCTTATAGTACGATTTAAGTTTTCCTGTTGTTCTTCCTCAGTTACACTAAATTCCAACACTGCTCTGTCAAAACAACTCCATGAACGTTCCTGCTCTTTTTTGAATTCAAAACTTACTTCCATAGGCTCATAGTAAACAGTATCTTCAATCTGAACATCTCTTCCGTCAGTATCCATTTCTTTTGCAACATATAACTTGTACTGTTTAAATAATTCGCTTACTGTTATTGTTTTCTTTTCCGGCTCTATCATAAGATTTTTAAAATTTTCCAAAATTTTCTTGTTTTCTGCAAGTGCCGTTGAGTTTACTATTTCCAAAAGAACTGTATCTAATTTAACTATATAGTTGTTCATGTCATACTTTTCAATAAACGGAACAAGGACTTCATCTGTTCTCTTCCTTATAGCATCGCTTAACTTTCCATAACTGAATGACCTCTCTATCGCCAATTCAAAGCCCTTTATTATATTTTCTCTTATAATTTTGTCAACTGTTCCATCTTGTCAAATTTCATCTGTAATTTTCTTAATATCTTCATCAAAGTTTGCCATTATTTTTTTCCTTCTTTCTTTTTATGTTTAAATTTGAAAACATTGCACACATCACATCAACAACTATACTGTTACCAAATTGTTTATACAGTTGTGTCTTTGAATTTACCTTTGACATTTTATCAATATCTGCATCGGTAACACCCATCAGCCGACCACATTCCCGTGGTGTCAAATTCCTTATAGCATAGTTGTCTGCTTCTACGATGACATTGTCTTTTTGTACTGTTGTAATTGTATTTGTAGTATTTGCTCTATTGCACTTAAGTCTTTGCTCTGTTTTAACCCCTGCCGTTCTGCAAGAAGGGTTTTCTGGGTTTCTGCCTCTTATAGCACAAATTATTTTCGGTTGCCTATTTTCACCTTGGAATGTATTTATTGTTGGACTTATACCGTTCACATCGTATACTCTCCCAATTTGCGGATTTGTAAAAGTATTTTCTTTTGCTATATTACCGATTTGCTTAACCTCTGTTGATGTATGCTTTTCTATAACACCGTTTTCCATTTCTTTTCTGTTACTTATTCCTCTGTTTTCCCTTGCTGTAATGCAGTTATACATATTTTTTAAGCAAGGCATATTAACAGTTAAATCGCATATACTTTTGTTTTGTATATCATTTTCTTTGATTAATTTTTCTATTAATTGCCTTGCCCTTTCTGTTTTTATATAAAATTCTTCGCTTACATCATCTTCAAGATACAATTCAAAAGATTTTTGCAAAGGAATACTTTCAGGAAAAACATAATCCCCCCTTCCTTTAATCGAAAACATATATGTACGGTTTCTGTTCTGTGCAACACCGTAATCTTTGGCATTTAAGTCTTTCCAATAATTTTTATACCCTAAATCTGTTAGAACCTTTAACCACATATTAAAATCGTCTATATTCTTTTTACCATGTACCTGCGGTACATTCTCCATGAATAAAATTTGCGGCATTTCCATTTTTCTGTCATACAGTTCCTTTAAAATCCGCTCAACCTCCCACAAAAGACCGCTTCTTGTTCCGCTGTTCTTCGCCATGCCTTTTCTCTGTCCTGCATTTGATATATCTGTACACGGAAAAGAGTAGGTTAATAAATATGTGTACTTATCTGTATCACAAATATCTAAATCTTCGGCATTTACGTTTTTTATATCTATAGTTTTAAAACTTGTGTTATGAACTGTATTATAACTTTTAATTGCAAATCTATCAAACTCGACTACTTTGTAATGTTCAAAATCTGCATTTATACGCTTTAAAGCCATTGCCTGACTCCCATATCCGGCGAAAAGTTCGATTAAGCGTATAGGCTTATCAATATGTATTTTATTTTCTTCAAATAACGAAATTTGTTCTATTTTAATACCCTCTTTTTATTTTTAACTTATTTCAAATCTGCTTTCCCAGAAATTATTTACAAGTTCCTGTACTCTTTTATATTTCATAAGTTCATCAAGACCTTTTTTCTCGTAAAATGCTATTCTGCTTCGGCTCATGTGCATCTTATTTGAAATTTTGTACCATGCAAGCCTATCTATAAATCTTTTCTCTATAATCTCACGTTCCACGCTCTCAGCAGGAAGGAAATCTAACACTTCCATGATTGCAAGCAATTCGCATACTGATTTTTTCTGTTGTTCCTCTATTCTGTCTTCTATCTCAGCTATTCTGTATGTAAATGCCGCCGCTCCTGTCGAAACATTGAAAGTTTGACTGCTTGAATTGTCATAAGACACCGCTGATAACGGATATTGCATTTCTGCTTTTATTTCGTATAATCTTGTTTCAAGCTCTTTTTTTCGGTTTATACAATATCTATACCGTTGCAAGTAGTATCTTATCCTCTTTCGTTCTTCGTTCATTCCACCACTTCCGTTTTATATCTTCCTTATTTTATGAGCAAATGTCATTGTATTTATTGCATTTCTCGTTATACATTCCACATAACCGTTTTCGTTTTTTATTGCAATTATAAAATCCGTTATGCTTATTATTTTGCCATCTCTTACATTTTTACGTCCGCTGTCACTGTCTTCATTGCCTTTTATTGAATACTTCACTGTATCACCGATTTTTAAATCAAGTGTATTTCTTTTTTTGACCGCTTTCATTGCTTCTTTATCTTGTTGTTCCTCAATTTTTAATTTTTTGCTAACTGATTCAGGAAGTACGCCCAGCTCACGTAAATGTCTATGTATTGTCCATTCGGTTCTTTTCATTTTTTCAGCAATCTGCTCTACAGTTTCACCTTGCTCGTATCTTTTTAACATTTCCGCTTTTTCTTCTTTTGAAATGTTACGCTGATTTTCAAACACTTATTAAAGACTCCCTTCTTTACTCCAATTTTGCCAACATTCCCGTTTCTTTCTCAAGTATTTCAAGCTGTTCCTCTACGGTTGTATATCCTTCTGCCACACAGCCTGCCTTTTTGTTTAATCTGTCTGCAAACTTTTCAAGTCTGCTTTTGCCGAAACCAAACTCGTCCCTCAAAGTAATTTCTGCTAAAGTCAAAACAACCTGAGATATTTTCTTCCCCATTTTTTCTCTAAGCTCTATGTATTCGTCCCGACTCATTGAGACAGATACCTTGCTTATATGCCTGAATTTAATTTCTTCTTCAAGCCCTTCTACGCCTTTCTCTCTTGCTATCTTCAAAGCGTAACCCATACCGTCACGCCTTGCCTGTTCTATTTCCTCCCATTTTGCTTTTGCCATGTTTTTTATCTCCTACCTCTAAGTAATTTACTTTTTCCTATAATTTTCTGTATAACTTTTTCTTGTCTTTTTCTCTCTAAGCTGTCAACGTAAGCGTCAAAAGGGAAAATCATCATCTACAACATCACCTGCCTCTGTCAGATAAAACATTGTATCTGGTGATGTATTAACCGAGGTGGTTACTGTACTGTCCTTACTTCCGCAAAAATAATGTTCCTCTACAACTACATTTGTGGCATACCTCTTATTTTTGTCCTTATCCTCCCACTGTTCTGTCTGTATTCTTCCGCTTACAGCTATCTGCTGACCTTTTTTCAAATACTTTTCTGCAAACTCTCCATTTTTTCCGAAAGCAATACAGGTTATAAAATCCGCACTCGGTTCATTATCTCTTTTAAATCGTCTGTTTACCGCAAGTGTATACTTTGCTATCGCACAAGGATTTGACCCTTGTGTATATCTGATCTCTGGGTCTTTTGTAAGTCTGCCCATTAAGATAACCTTGTTCATTTGTCTTATTCTCCCTTTTCAAAATCTTCTATAAATTTCTTTATCGCCGTTATTTTCTTGCCGTACTCTTTATTTACTTTAACCGCATTCTCATATGTTTCATAAAGCACTTCATAATTGTGTTGTGCTACTTCAAGCATTTCTATAAGTTCGTCTTTCGTTTTGCTTTTAAGCGTTGATTTTGAAGGCATTTTTCTGCCTATACAACTATTTAAATACATAATCATAACTTCACCTCATTTTTACAATATTCCCTCAAATTCCATAGCTATTTTAAACAAAACTATTTCATTGTCACTTATCGGCAGCCCTGCTTGTAATTTTATAAGAATGTTTTTTATAGGTGGGCTGTATTTTTCCGGCTTATCAAATACAATCTGGTTATGTCCTTCGTGATTATTGCTCATGTTTGCACGTTCAAAAACCCCGTTGTTATTTGTAATTGCATAATTTAACTCTTTACAGTCTTTACAATATCCAATCTCCATTAACTTCCACCGTGTCCTTTTGTCTTTTTGCCTGTTATATTTCGTATCCTTCCAACCTTAATTTTGCTGTCAACAAAACTATCATTTGGCATATAGCATACTTCATCTTTTGCCTTTATCTGACGTATCAATTCTTTAAACGCAATATCTGCCATTTCCTCTGTTTGATACGTTCCAAGTATTCCGGCTATTGTATTTGTTCCACATCTTACTTTAATTACGTTGCATTGCTTGTATATATTTGTTATATAAGCCATATTGTAAGTATCGCTAAAATCTTTATTTACTATAATCAACCTCTCACCTTCCGTTTAACCTCAGTGCGATTTTATCTATATCCACCTGTGTAAAGTATTTCGGGCATTTTTCTATTGTTACTATATTCTTGCCCCAGTGAGGTGCGTAAAAGCACCCCTTACCCAGTCTTTGAAAATTCCCGTTCGGTGTATGCTCAAAAATCGTCTGACAATATTCACAGCTTGTACACTCAATCGTCATCTTCGTTTTCCTCTTTTGTATCTTCTGATGTGCTGTTGTAATATTCCAAGCTACACACCTCATATAAAGTTTCTAAGTTTTTGAAAAAATGCGTATCCTTATCTTTTTCGACTAATTTCATAGGCAATACTATACCCTTTAAAATCAATCCTTCTTTTACTGCCAGATAATTACCGCATATCTGGCTTGTTCTTACATAAAAAGCACTTACTCCGCTTGTTTCAATAACAAATGGTTTTAAATATTTTTTATTGATGAACATAACCTCACGGTTTGGTAATATAAAGGGTATATATGTTTCTCCCTGGTGTGTAATTTCTGTTTCTGGCAGTCTGTCGCATGGTTCTTCATAATTTGCAATATCCTCAAATTCCAACTCTGAATATGTGTATGTATAGTTGCTTTCCACCTTCCACTCACCTTTTGCATTTGGCAGTATCGGCTTTATGTTTACAGCGTCAAATTCTGTATTGCCTATGTTGTACATTGCGGCACCGTTACTAAGCCATTGCTCACCATTTTTCTTATTGTCCAAAATTTGAATAAATCTGTAATTTTTAAAAAGGTTTAAAACTTTATTAAAATCAATTTTTATCATATTTCGCTCCTCTTTCTATTAGGTCAAGAAACATTACTCCGTTTCCGGTAAACCTCACTTTGTACTTTTCTGCCTCTGTTGCCGTCATGTATTTATGTCCGTAAAGGTTTTTCATGTCACGCCACACCGACCAGGGAATAAAATAATAGCTGTCCTTTATTCCTGCACATACACCCACAAAAGCACCCATCGAAAAATGCTGCTCCAATGCTTTCCATTGTGTTTCCGTAATAACTTCCTGTTTCAGCCGGTCCGTCAAAGTACACTTTGCTTCAAATATTATTGTTCTTCCGTTTTTCAGTGTTCCTATAAAGTCCGGCTGTGCATGATATGTAAACTGTACCAGTGCCGTCCCTCTGTTTCTGTCTTTTTTCAATACCCTGAAAGGTTCGGGCATTTTCTCAATTACTGCTTTGCCTTTCTCTCTGTAGTAGCCACACGCCATTTTGATTAAGTCCTCGAATAAATGACCCTGTGCATTACTTTTCATTGCCGTTAATTTCTTATCCACTTTGTTTACCACGCCCTTTCTTTTCATCTATGAATTGTATTAATGTGTATTTTTGTATAAGCCTACCTGTAAAAGTGTCTATCCCATTAAAAAGAGTATCCACATCTAAATAGTATCCTTTCGGTATCCTCGGCTCTGGAAGCCACCTGTTAGCTTTTACCGTTTTTGTCTTTGTTTTCGGTATGATTAAATTTCGACTCGGTGTATATCTCTGTTTTGCTACCTGCCCCTCTTTGAATGTTTTATCCGTTTCTTTTATGAGGTATTCAGCCAACTTTCTGTACTGTCCGCTCTCATCGAGCATTGCACATTTTATATAACCCTGTTTCCATTGGTTTTGTGCTACTTCAAGAGTGCCGCCCCCTTTTATTCCGCTTATAACTATGTGGTGGTGAACATTCTTGTTTTTGTATTCAGTTACAACTATGTATTTCAGTTCACACCCTCTTTTTTTGTATTCCCGTTTTAAGCGTCTGATAAAATTATTTAATTCCTTTTTTGCCTGCTCCACACTCGGTCTGTTTTCATTTCTATATGTAAGAACTATATGACAGCTGTATTTATCAAAATTGGCATTCAATATTCTTGTTAATCTGATGATTGCCCTTCGCCTATTATTTTTTAATATTTCCTCTTTCGATATTGTTCTGTCACTTGTTCCCGTTGCCTTGCCTGTTCTTCGGCTGAAAGACCTGTATACTTCTAATGTCTTTCCTGCTTTTACTGTTGTCATAAAGTACATAGCCTACCTCTTTTGTTCTTTTTGTATTTTTTGATATAGTCCTAAAATGAATGTCTGTATCAAGTCTCAAAAGCGGTATATAACCGCTTGTTTTTTCCTATAAGCTATGTCAAAATCAACTTAGGTTTAACTTAGCCGAGTTAAATACAATAATTGTTTGTTCAAAAAAAGCATGATGTTCACAGCACCATGCTTTTTTCTTCACTCTTTTTCTTTTGTGCAGGTGTTAACAAATAGGGATTTTCTTTTGTGCTTAAAGCCATGCCGCTTGCTTGTCTTGCTGTATTTATTATTCTGTGACACAGCTCCCAAATTTCGTAGTTATGACTTCGTGTGTACGGTCCTATCCATTTGCTCATTTAATGACACCCCATTTGTTTTCCGAGTTTTTCATAAATCTTTTCTTTTCAAGCTCTGTTCTTTCCTTATATGTTCTTATCGACGGTCTTGCCTTTTTTCTTAAACTCTTCATTCTGAAATACCAGCACTTAGCATAAAAGTAAATTGCTACAACTCCGGCTATTATAGCCACATTTGTTGAATAATCATTCGTTACCATTTTTATCTCTCTCCTTTTCTCTTTTGCACCACTTTGAATAACTTGTGCAACCGTATTCCCTGCATTTATAATCTTTTTCCTTTTCTATCCTGCAATAAAAACAAGGGCATGGGTCTTTATTTTTGTTTTTCACGTCTACCACCCTTATTTATTGAAATTTCTTATTGATTTCTATATAATTGATTAAAAACTCTTGAAAGTTGGTGTATTTAATGCAATTATCTAAAAATTCTCAAATACTTTTAAAAGCAATGTTTAAACATAGTTCAAATGAATTTACGCCCGATGATATTAAAAAATTAAATATGTCTTTTGCCGATGTTCTTAATGCTGCTACCGAATTAGAGTCGCATAATTTAATTTTTACCGAAGGTTCATCACCTGAAATTTATTTTTATATGTTGCCTGATGGTTTTTATCTCGCTTATACTCTTTAACGATTAAGAAATTTAAATAAGTCCTCTGTATTTTCCTCTGGCACATAACAAACCTTTGCTTTGCAGTCTTCCTGACTGCATTTTTTTATGTCTTCAACATCACTTTTACTTAACTCTTTGTTTACTACTACATGATAAATATTGTTTTTATAAGCATTGTTAAAGCCTACTCCGAAAAAAATACTGCCCTTTTCGTTTTCTGCTATTTTGTTGTACATAGCACTAAAGTCTTCTATGCTTAATTTTATTTTTGTGCTTATGCTTATTACTGTCAGCATTTCCTACGCCCTTCCTTTTGCAACATACTCACGTTCCATACCGTTTTCAAATTTTACCGTTACCGAAACAGGTAAGTTTGATCCTCCGATATATTCATAATTTGCTTTTAAAACTTTTACAGGCTTTATATGAGTTGCTTCACATTTTTTTGCGTCTTCCTCGGTGTCATAATCAACTCCACAGCATTCACATATGTATTTAATCTGTTTTTTCACTGTTTGTTTACACCTCTTTTATTCCTTTTTTTCTGTATAGATATTAAAATCCGTTTTCATTCCTTCAGAGTCGAATATTATTTCAGCTCGGAACTTCTTATTTTCAAATATTGATTTTTCTAAAAGTTCAAGCCATTTTTTAAATACAGCTACCGCTTTTATAAACCCGTCTGTATCAACTCTGTTATCAATATATAATTTTTCGTCCGGCATTTCTGTAGTTAAACTTGTTTTATATACCCTCTGTGTTTTAAAATTAGTCCCATGTTTTGCAAGAAGTTTTTCGTATTCTTCTGCCGTTATTTTTAAATCTGTTTCTTCTACAAAGTCATAAGTGCGACATTTAAGCGTTACTGCCATGTCATTCCATGTGCTGCACATAGTTCTTTTGCTTTTATTTATCAGTTTTTCAGTATTCATTGCTCCCATATCTACCTCTTTTTAATCTTTTAAGCGGTCAATTATTTCCATCGTATTAGCTATATAGTTTAAATGCTTTATTTCTTCGTTTATCATCAACATTTTCGCCGCTACTTCTACGCTTTCCTTATCTTTAAGCTGATTTTCAACGATTTTGGCGTACATACTTGCTATGTTTTCAACGCTTGTTTTAAAATCGGCTAAGTTTTTATTTTCCTCTCTAAACATACCAACTTTTCTAAGCGGTAACGGTGGTGGCGGTAACGGTCGTTTCATGCAAATACCGTCTATAGAACTGCCGCACGAAAATTCTTTACATTTCTCTCCCGGTCTCGGACAACTCACTGCTCTCACCTCTCTTTCTGTGTATTTTTTTATTTAGAATAATGAATTATTATCTTCTTTCCGTTCCAATGACCGTTTATGAGTGCTTTTAATTTTTTAAGAGCACTTTTTCTTTCCTCTGTATCCACTGCTCTCACCCCTCTTTTTTCTCATTCTCTTTTACCCAGTCCCACAAAATTTGTAATACCATTGCATTTACCGAACAACCTATTTTGTTGGCTTCTTTCTGCACCTTTATGTTGCTTTCTAATTTAAATATTCGTATACTTAAAAATAAAAAAGGTTGTGATTATATTATGTCTGACACCCTAATTGCTGTTGCTGTTGGTGGCATTATCGGTATTGTTCCGACTATAATAACTTCTTTTATTGAGGCTTGGAAAATACATACCCAACGTAAACACGAATTGAAGTTAAAATATTTTGAACTTTACAAAACTAAAAAAATTGATGCATTATTAGATTTTTCGTTCAATCTTGGTTTTTTATCCGCTGATACATTAGATAATGAATCTGTACTCAGAAAATATTTTGCCGCTGCTGAAAAAGCCGCTTGTTTTTTACCTGCAAAAGACCGAAACCTTATATATGAAGCAAATTCTTTAGCTAAACACTGGAAAGAAAATGAATTCGATTTTTCTAAATTTTCTTCCATTCAAAACAATTTATCGGATATAATTTACCGCGAACTTCAATCGGATTTTATAACCCCAAATTAACAAAAATCCAACAGGCAAATGCAGTCATAAATGCAACCTGCATTACTGCTATAGCTAAAGTTGTTATGATTGATTTTATAGTTGTTTTATTTTCATAACCTTCAAGCCAGAAAATGCATTTGCCTATCCAATTTAAAATACACAGCCCCATTCCGAATACTGCCATTAAAATTGTTAATTTATCTTTTATTTTTTCTCCCCCTTACGCTGTCTGGTTTTCTTTTTCTTTCTTATACATTTCCGACATTAACTTAATTGTTTCGGCATCTCTGATTAAAAGCTGTGTTGAATAACTGTCAAGCTGTTTCATTATGCCTACCATTTTTTTAATTTCAGTTTTGTTTTTTTCATCTGTCATAGTTATCACCTCTCTTATTTTCTTTGAAAACTATTATAGTACACATAGAATATTTTGTCAACTTATTTTTGTTTTCTTTGAAAACTTTTTTTATTGACTTTGTATACTTTTAAGCGTATAATGTAATTATAAGGAGGATATAAAAAATGACTTTAAATGAACGTGTTAGAGAAGTTAGAAAATCGACAGGACTTACACTTGAAAAATTTGCTATTAGGTTAGGTGTAACAAAAGCAGCTATTTCAAACATTGAAAACGGCAACAGAAATGTTTCTGAACAGTTAATTAAATCTATCTGTAGAGAGTATTCTGTTGATGAAACTTGGTTACGAACCGGAAACGGTGATAAAATGTTTATGTTAGAACTTGATGAGGATACAATGCTTGTTGAGTCTCTTTTAAATGATGTAGACAACCCTGTTTATGAATTAATCAAAAAGTTTATGAAATTATATAATTCTTTCGGACCAACTGAGCGAGCGGTTCTTGAAAAACTGGCTCTTGGACTTCTTGAAGAACAAAATAATAAAAAATCTGAAAATGATAACTAAAATTTTTCATTTTATGTTGAAACCCTTTAAATTTTTTAGTATAGTGAATTTACATACTAAAATTTAGGGGGTATTTTTATGAAAAAAGAAAGACCAAAAAAGAAGGTAAGTAAAAAAGTTATATTCTTTGTGCTTTTATTTTGGGTAGTTATTATTATTAGTGCAGGAATGTCATCTGAGCAGGAAAAATTACAAAAAGAAAATAAAAATTCTTCGGCACAGTCAACCGCTCCGGTGGCTTCGGCAGTTTCGTCCGTTTCTTCATCATCTGCTGCTGAATCTACAGAGCCGGATACTTCCGTTGATCAAACCACATCTGTTGATGTTCCCGAGGAAACGCAAGAAAATACATATGCTGCCGTTGAGTCAGCTGATACTTCTGTTCTTGATGATATGCATATTAAAGTTCGTAATGTTAATGATGACATAACAGGCAACTGGCGTATGACATACGTCGATACTAAAGAGACCGCCGAAGAATATGCTATTGCATACTATAAAGAATATTTTAAATCCGACAATGAAATTCATTTCTTGGTTAATCAGCATTTGAAAACAACTGCTGTAATTTCTAAATTCAATAATCAGCTTGATGTTCGTATTTATGAGTATACCCTTGGTGAGGAATATTCAGCTGATACTATTGCAAGCGGAATATTCTACGGCGAATGGTACGTACATCTTGACACTGGCGAAATTCAGAAACTTGATTTTAGCAGTGATGATTAATTGAAATTTTATAGAATTTAATAGAATTTAAATAAAATTTTATAGAAAAATAATAAAAATCCCTTGAACAATTCAAGGGATTTTTATTTACACGCTTTGCAATTAAATTTAACTATATGAAATTATAATTATAGTAGCACATTGTATTTTTACGTGCCAGTAGTTTTTTATGTAAAAAGACACCGAATTTTTTCGATGTCTTTTTCTTGGGGTAATTTTTGGTGTGTGATTTGCGTTCGTTGTTCAAAAGAAGGTTATTGCTCTTTAAGCATAACAGATTATTTTTTTAAGAGCCAATACTTTTTTTAAAAT
>ERZ1034920.1859-NODE-1859-length-12747-cov-5.785455_pt1 | contig 12747 bp, 8 predicted proteins | sample MGYA00520688_ERZ1034920 | MGnify/ENA primary metagenome ERZ1034920 (study PRJEB33766, sample SAMN09781785) | gut metagenome | biome: gut microbiome | host: Homo sapiens | place: Madagascar | study: EMG produced TPA metagenomics assembly of the PRJNA485056 data...
CCCCGTCCCCCCCCCTTGGCGGAGGCGGGCACAGGACGGATCCGCGGTTCGGATCCACGGCAACGAGTGAAAGATAAAGGAGGGTGCGCATGGCGTTTTTCAAACGCAAGATGAGGGAGCAGGAAGCGGCGGCGGCCGATAGCGATATGCTCGCCGGCGTGGACGTCGACGAGACCATCGACGCCGAAGAAGTGATGCGCAAGTACGACAAGGAGTCCAACACGCGCATCTGGGAGGGCATCCCCGCCGTCATCGTCACGACGCTCATGGTCGTGTTCTCGGTGTACTGCCTGTTCATGACGCTGTTCTCCACCGAACAGGCCGAGGCGCGCCTGGCGCGCTTCTTGGCGTTCGTCATCGTCATCGGCTTCATGATGTACCCGGCCCGCAAGTCCAACCACAAGGTCAACCACATCCCGTGGTACGACTTCGTGCTGATGGCGATCGGCTTCGGGTCGTTCATGTACTTCGCATTCAACGTCACTGACATCCTGCTGATGGGCGCGCGCATCGAGCCGTTCCATGTGGTGCTGGGCATCGCGGGCCTGCTGGTGCTCGTCGAGCTATGCCGGCGCTGCGTGGGCCTGCCCATCATCATCGTGGTGGTCTGCTTGGTGGTCTATGCGCTGTACTGGCAGTTCGACAGCTCCAACAACCCGACCATCTACGATTCGGTTCGCAAGGTCGTCCAGAAGCTGTTCTACACCACTTCCGGCGTCATCGGCACGCCGATCAACGTGTGCTACACCTACATCGTGCTGTTCGTGATCTTCGGCGCGTTCCTCGAGCGCACCGGCATCGCGAACTTCTTCATCGCGCTGGCCAACAAGGTCGCCGGCTGGTCGAGCGGCGGCGCCGCCAAGGTGGCCGTCATCTCGTCGGCTCTGTGCGGCATGGTGTCGGGTTCGTCGGTCGGCAACGTCGTGACCACCGGCTCGGTCACCATCCCGATGATGAAGAAGGTCGGCTACAAGCCCGAGTTCGCCGGCGGCGTCGAGGCCGCGGCATCCTCGGGCGGCCAGATCATGCCCCCCATCATGGGCGCCGCCGCGTTCCTGATGGCCGAGTACATCGGCATCCCCTACATGGAGGTCGCCACCAAGGCCATCGTCCCGGCGCTGCTGTACTTCGCCGGCATCTTCATCGCCGTGCATCTTGAGGCCAAAAAGCTCGGCCTCAAGGGCATCCCGCGCGAGGAGCTGCCCACGGGCAAGTATCTGCTGAAGAACTGCTACCTGATCATCCCGCTAGTGCTTCTGGTGTGGATCGTGTCCGCCGGCGTGCGCACGATGGCCGCCTCCGCCGCCATCTCGATCGCCGCGGCGTTCGTGGTCGGCTTCATCAACTTCCTGAGCACCAACTGGAGCGAGCGCGAGGAGGGCGCCACGTTCGGCTCCGTGCTCGCCGAGACCGTCAAGATCGCGCTGCTCACCGTCGCCGACGCGTTCGCCGCCGGCGCCAAGAGCACCATCCCCGTTGCCGTCGCCTGCGCGATGGCGGGCGTCATCGCCGGCTGCATCACCGTCACCGGCCTTGCCTCCACCATCATCAACGTCATCGTCCTCATGGCGGGCGACTTCGTGATGATCGGCCTGGTCTTCACGATGATCTGCTGCCTGATCCTGGGCATGGGCGTTCCCACCACGGCGAACTACTGCATCATGGCGTCGACCTGCGCGCCGATCCTCATCCAGCTGGGCATCGACCCCATCTGCGCGCACTTCTTCGTGTTCTACTTCGGCATCGCCGCCGACATCACGCCGCCGGTCGCGCTGGCTGCCTACGCCGCGTCGGCCATCGCCAAGTCGCGCCCGATGATGACCGCCGTCAACGCCACCAAGCTGGGCATCGCCAAGTTCGTCGTTCCCTACATCTTCTGCTTCAGCCCCGTGCTGCTGATGGTGGGCGACGATGTGACCGCCCTCACGGTCATCCTCAACACGCTGTCCGCCCTGGGCGGCATGTTCGGCATCCAATGCGCGCTCACCAACACGCTGTTCGAGCGCCACATCAACCCGCTGTTCCGCATCCTGTTGGCTGCGGGCGGCCTGGGCATGATGATCCCCGGCGCGGCTTCCGACGTCGCCGGCCTGGTGCTGATCCTCGTCATCTGCGGCATCCAGCTCCTGCTGTCCCGCAAGGACCGCGACAAGACCCCGCCCAGCGACGGGGACGCCCCGCACGACGAGGGCAAAGCCTTGCAAGAGGCATCAGCTTAAGGCTAGTATGGTGCGTGCCTTGCGCTGCGGCGCGGGGCACGCACGGATGAATCGAACGAACACCGCATCGAATCCGAACGAGGTATACGCATGAGCAAAAAGGGTATTGTCTGGGTGACCGGCTGCAAAGGCTTCATCGGCGGCGAGATCGCCCGTCGTTTCAAGGCTGCCGGCTACAACGTCGTGGGCACCGACATCGAGCTGAGCGTGTGCGAGCAGGAGCGCCTGGAGGCGTTCGCCGAGGAGATCCAGCCCGACGTCGTGGTCAACTGCGCCGGCATCCGCCGCGACGCCACCAACCTGGCCACGCGCATCAAGGCCTACGAGGTCAACGCGGTGGGCGCGCGCAACGTGGCGCTGGCAGCCAACGCCGTGGGCGCGTTCGTGGTGCAGGTCTCCTCCGACGATGTGTACTCGTCCAAGCTAGACGAGCCCGTCAACGAGTTCGACAGCCCCGAGCCCAACACCCCCTACGGCAAGTCCAAGCGCGCCGGCGAGATGATGGTGCGCAACACCACCACCGAGCACCTGATCATCCGCTCGTCGTGGATCTACCACGCCGACAGCGGCCGCATGCACGAGATCCTGGAGGCCGCCCGCAAGGGCCAGCGCATCGAGGCGCGCACCGACCAGTTCGCCGCGCCCACCAGCGTGATGCTGTACGCCGACCTGATGATCCGCGCGGTCGAGAAGGGCGCCAAGGGCACGTTCCACCTGGTCTCCCAGGGCTCGACCAGCCGCTACGGCTTCGCCTCCAAGGTGCTGGAGTACGCGGGCTACGATCCCGAGAAGGTGCTCATCCCCGCCGAGGACGCCCGCACCGCCGAGAACGTCGTGCTCGAGAGCATGATGCTGAGCATGGCCGGCGTCGAGCTCCCCGCTTGGGAGGACGACCTGCGCTCCTACATGGAGGAGGAAGGCCTCCTGGCCAAGTAGCAGAAGCGCTTCCGCCGGAGCCGCTGGCGGAGCACGCGCTTTCCGGAGGTGCGGGAAGAAATTCCGGCGATACAGCTCCTTTGCGAAACAGGATAGTTTTCCAGCAGGGCAGCTCTCAAATGACGCAAGGGGATCGCCGACGGAGCAGTTCCTTAGTGGAGCAGAAACCCTGAGGCCGAGAAGCACATTTCCCTCCTTCTCGCCCCCCTTCAACACCAAAGCCCGATGACCTGCCGTCATCGGGCTTTTTGTTTGCAGCAACCTAAACGCGATCCGCAAATCAGCTTGCAGATTGGCAGCGCGGCAATTCAGCAGCGCAACGATCACCTTTATCGATAATTTCATCGCGACGCAACCAGGCTTTTCCCATTCGATGCCATCTTTCGCGAAGAATGTGACAGCATTCTTTGCGCAGCAACAAAATACAAGCCGAGGTGCGCTGTTACTTCCGGTCGAATGCCGCTTTTCTCCCAGAATGCGACATTCCCATACCCTGCCTGTCGCATTCTGCGGAAAACTTGGCATCGAGCGCGAAAAGCCTGGTAACCCGCTCTGCCGGCATGCAGGTTTGCTGCCAGCCGGTAGCCTGATCTGCTGGCATACGGGCTGGCTGCCGGCATGTAGCCTGGCCTGCCGGCTGCAGGCCGCCTGGCTCTGACCGGTCGCTTGGTCGCTCGGTTATCCGGTTGCGCGGCCTCCCAGTAGCGCGGCCGCTCACATGAGGCCGAGCGCCCTTCGAAGCCTCATCCGTTGCTCATGCAGCTCTAGCGTGTACGGCCGGGCGCGTTTGCCCAAGCACCTTCTCACCGTGTTCGCAATGGTGTCGATCGATGGCAGTCCCGTCGCCTCAAGCCCCGTGACGCCCACGACGTTCCAGCCCATCGACCTAAGAGCGTTCGCCCTCCTCGAATCGCCGATGCGCGCCTCCTCGCCACTGTGCCCGTACCTGCTTTGATACTCGACGTCGATCCGCGCCTCGGGCCAGCTCAGATCAAGGAAAAACGAGCGTTTGCCCGACATCTCCCACGCCTTCTTGCTCGCCTTGACCTCGTGATTCATGATGGGTATTCCCAAATTGTATCCACCGTATCTAAACGGAAGCCCAAGAAGCAGCGCCAACCCTGTTTCGCGCGGAGATGCCGATCCATCCGCCACGTATTTGAGCATCCGCGCGATCTTTGCAGCGCCGTTCAAATGCGAGTTGCGCGAGCAGAACGCCCGAAGCGAACGTAGTGAAGTGAGCGGCAGCAGGTCGAACGCGGTCTCGGCAAACGATGCGGGGCCGGTGAGCGGCGTTCCGTACGTCCCGCACGCCTCCCAGAGCAGCTGCAGAAGCGCGATGGGATCCTGAGGACGCGCCGCCATTTGACAGAGCGCAAGATTGGGAGAGGCTAAAACCGTCGAAGCGTTCAAACGGCAGAGGGCGCGCCGGGGAATCTCCGCTTGGCAAAGATGGGCGATCGCACGGTCGTTCGAACGACAGCGCGATCCCGAGCCGATCAGCAGGTGCGCGGGCATGTCGAACTCCAGCCCCGGATGTTCTAGGCGCAGACGATCAAAAGCACGGGAAAGATCCGGCTTTGAAGGCACACCGCACGGAAGAGTGGGAGACGTTCCGCGGACGACCGCAGCATCGGCATCGTGCGAGACGATCCGGGAATAGCGCCGCTTATCCGCTGCTTCCCTATCAAGTGATCTGAATATCTGCAGCGCGGTTTTAAATCCGAATGCCAAATGAATGCGCGGAGTCTTTGAATCTCGCATATCGCATAGTTGGAAGCTTTGCCGGTCAAACGGAATGGCGTTGTCAGAGCGCATAGGATCCCCGATCTTCCCTTTGGGTTTCGAGGATCTTGCGGGCGTTTCGAAGCGGACGCGAAGGGAGCGCATCGCAATGGGCGGCTTTCCTGACAAGACAACGGAAGCTGCGCCCGCATTGGCTCGGTATTAAGTTTGATTTCAGTATCCTACTCTCCAGATCCGGGAGTGTAAAGATCCTTCACGATGCTGTTTCGCGTTCGTTGCCAAGCTTTTCAAGCTGCACGCCCTCCGCGCCTCCGCGCGTTCGCACCATGTTCCGCCTCTCGTTGCCATGCTTTTCAAACTGGATGCCATTTTTAAGCAAGATTGCGACGCGGGTTACCGCAGAATCGAGCCGACATCGACATACAGAGGCGGAAATACCGGGCTCATCGAAGAATGCGACATGATCCATCGCTCAGAAAGAGACGGCTGTCACACTCTTCGCAATAATTGGCATCGAACGCGAAAAGCATGGCTCAACCATGCGTCGCTTCTTGCACCAGGGCGCGTCACTTCTTGCGCCAGATGTCGGCGAGCACCCAGATCGAGAGGATGGCGGCGCCCAGATAGCCGAAGAACGCCAGCACCGGCACGCCGAGCAGCCGCGGCTCCATCGTGGACAGCGACAGCATCGAGGCGCCGACGAACAGGCCGGCGACGATCAGGGCCACCGTCAGGCGGTTGACGATCTTGGAGAGCTTCTGCAGCGGTGCGTCGGAGCCGAGCATCTCCATGTTCATCTTGACCTGGCCGCGCGTGAGCATGTGCAGCGCCTCGCCAGCGTAGCGGTGCGCGTCGAGCAGGCCCTTCCCCGCCCCGCGCATCGCGAGCGCCAGATCCTCCATCGCGTCCATCAGCGCCTGGCCCTTGTCGGTCGTGCGCTTGATGTGGTCGTTGATGATGGTGACCATGTTGTCGTTGGGGATGAACGGCGCGATCGTGCCCTCCAGCGTCACGATACCGCGCGACACGCTGGTGATCGACGACGGCAGCGTCACCTTGCACGAGCGCGTGAGCGCCAGTATGTCGGTGAGGAACTGGCCGATGTCGATCTCCGAGACATCGCACGAGCCGTAGTCCTTGAGGATCGAGTCGAGGTCGGCCAGAAGGCGCGTGTGATCGATGGCCTCGATGTCCTTGGAGGCGGCGAACGCGATGAGCGCGTCCTTCAGGTCGGCGGCGTCCTGCTTGCCCACGGCGCTGATGATGTTGCCGAACCCGGCGCGGTCGCGCGCGGACAGGCGCCCCATGATGCCCAGGTCGATGTAGATCACCTGGCCGCCGCGGATGAGCATGTTGCCCGGATGCGGGTCGGCATGGAAGAAGCCGTGGTCGAGGATCTGGGTCGCGTAGTTGTCGAGCACCTTGCGGCCGATCTCCTCTAGATCGTAGCCGCGCTCGATGAGCTTGGCGGTGTTGGAGATGGGGATGCCCTCGACGTACTCCATCACGAGCACGTACTCGCCGCACAGCTCGGGATACACCTTGGGGCAGCCGATGAACGCCACGTCCTTGTTTAGCTCGGCGAATTCCTGCAGGTTGGCGGCCTCGCGGCCGAAGTCGGTCTCCTCCAGGAAGGTGTCCCACAGCTCCTCGACGACCTCCTGCAGGTCGAGCATCTGGTTGTCCTTCATGAACCGCGAAGCCTGGCGCGCGACGATGCGCATGATGTCGATGTCCTGCGCCATCGTGGCCTTTACACCCGGACGCTGGATCTTCACCGCGACGATGTCGCCGTTGACGAGACGCGCCTTGTGCACCTGCGCGAGCGAGGCGCTGCCGAGCGGCTTGGGGTCGATCGCGTCGAAGATCTCGTCCTGCGCGTCGCCGTAGATGTCGTGGACGGCGGCGAGGATCTCGTCGAAGGGCAGCGGATCGCATTCCATCTGCAGCTTGGTGAGCTCCTCGCAGAACGCCTTGGGCAGGATCTCGGAGCGCGTGGACAGCGTCTGACCGATCTTCACGAAGCTGGGGCCGAGGTCCTCGAGCATCTGGCGGAACTCGACCGGCTGGAACCCGCGCAGGAAATGGTAGTGCTGCAGGATGCCCAGGATCTCGCGCATGCGGCGCACGCGGCTTTTGCGCGTGAGGTTGAACCGCTTTTCGGGATCCATCTCCGCGCCGGAGGAGAAGAAGTATTTCAGCAGCGTGTTTTCCGCCATGGGCATGTGCGATCAACTGTCCTAACCGGGATGGCGCCGCACGCGGCGCCGCGGGCATGGGTGGCGCATCGGGAGGATGCGCGGCGCCGGCTCGGGCAAACGCGCTGATGCGAGCGGCGGTTGCCGGGGACGGCGCAAACGGGACCGGGCCGCCCGCGAGGACGGCCCGGCGCATGGGAGGCTAACCCTCCTTGACCTCTTCGGCGGGAACCTCGATGGGCTCCTCGGTCGGGGCGTCGACGGCCTCGGGCTCCGCGGCGGCCTGCTCCTCCGCCTCGGCCTCCGCTGCCTCTGCCTGTGCGTTGATCGACTCGGCGATCTCGGCGGCCTTGGCGGCGAACGCCGTGCGCTCCTCGGCCGACATGGCCTTCATGCGCGCCTCGAGCGTGGCATAGCGCACGTTCGTCGCCGTCTCGCTCACTTTGCGCGTCAGCTCGCTGTTGATCTGCTTGCCCTGGTCGACCGTGATCTCGCCCTTGGCGATGAGCTGATCGACAACCTCCTTGGCCTTCTCGCCCGTGATGGCGAGCGCGCCGATGCCTGCGAAGAAAATGTCTTTGAAACCGTCACCGATGTTAGCCATGAGAACCCTCCTTGCCCGCATTCGAGCGCATCGTCTCTTCGCCAACGTCCGTCGCGCGACGCACACGGGGAACGGGGCGTCGCAGCGCGTCAAGACCTCGTTCGGCGCGCATGGCGGGCAGTCGGCTCCATGACTCCATGATGCACCAAACCGTGCAAAAGGGCAAACGAACCGGCTTGATTGTTGCGAAACGGAAAGCTTGGCCGCACGGAGCGGGCTATCGATGAGGAGGTGGAGGATGGCAAGCCGCCAAAGTCCCGTCAAAGACGAGCCCGCCGCGTCGAGGCGACGCTAGGCCGAAACGGACGCCGGGGCGGGGTTGACCGCGGGAAGGGGCGCGGCGGTATGGCCTGCCAGCGAAGCGGGAGCGACCGGCCCCGCGGGCACGGCGGGATCGGACGCCAAAGCCCCGTCGGCGCTCGGAACGGGCTTCGCCTTGGCCATGCGGCCGTCGAGGTAGGTCTCGCCCACCACGCACGCCACGATGATGGCGGAGCCGGCCATGCCGATCGGCGAGAGCGTCTCGCCCAGGATCATCCAGCTGAACAGCGCGGTGAAGATCGGCTCGCCGGTGAGCAGCATCGACACGGTGGACGACTCGAGGCGGGTCAGCGCGACGTTCTGCAGCGCGAAGGTGAGGCACGTGCTGGCCAGCGCCAAGAACGCGATGACCGCCCACGCCTCGGGCGTCACGGCGGCCGCGTCCAGCGGCGGCTCGAAGGCGAGCGCGCCGATGAGCGACGCGACGAAGGTCACGCCCACCTGGGTCGCGGACACGGTGACCACGCTGAGGTTGGCCAGGCTCTTCTCGCCGAACACGAGCGCGCAGGCGATGCCGACCGAGCCGAGCAGCGCCAGCGCCTCGCCCGCGCCGAACGCGAACGATCCGCCGTTGGAGCACAGCAGGAACAGGCCCGCCACGACGGCGATCTGGAACGGCAGGTGGTACAGGCGGTAGCGGCGGCGCAGCACCGGGATCGCGATGAACGGCGCGAACACGACGGGAAGCGCCACGAGGAAGCCCACGTTGGTGGCGGTGGTGAGGTCGAGCGCGATGTTGGCGCCGATGTAGGAGACGGCCATGCCGGCGGCGGCCGGCAGCCAGTCGCGCAGGCGCGCAGCGCGCAGCTCGCGCAGGATCACGCCGCCGAACGGGATCGCGAACACGAGGAAGGCGATGCCGAAGCGCAGCGCCATGCACCACAGGGGCGTCACGCTGTCGTAGGCGATCTTGGTGATGGCGCTTCCCAGGCCGAAGATGAGCGTCTGCAGGACCACGCTGCCCACAAACAACCCGCGTGCATCTTTGACCTTCGCGAACACCGCAACCCGCCTTCCCTCGCCGTGATAGGACACCGTGACAGGGGACGGTCCTTCTGTCACCGTGACAGGGGACGTTCCTTCTGTCACCTTTGGATAATGCGGCAGAGGGTCATTTCCTCGTCCGCGTCCTCGTTCCCCGTCGATCGGAATCCTCGTTTGAACGGATCCCATGGTAGGGAAAGCCAAAATGAAAGTAAAACGCGAGTTTCCTATTTCATTTTCAAGAAAGTCTTATCATCCCTGGTATCATGAAAGGCAACCAGTCGAATCAACAGCTCAGCCAAGCGAATCAAGCGGAAAGAGGCGCGAAATGGCCAACCAGCGGTACGAGGCGTTCCTCAACGTCGCGGAGACGGGCAGCTTCAAGGAAGCGGCCCAGACGATGGGCTACACGCAGGCGGGCGTGAGCTACCTGGTGAACGCGCTCGAGAAGGAGCTCGACTGCGCGCTGTTCGTGCGCGATTACGGCGGCGCGCACCTCACCGCCGAGGGCGAGCAGCTGCTGCCCTGGATCCAGGACGTCAGCAACGCGGAACGGCGGCTCGAGGCACGTCTGGGCGAGGTGAAGAACCTCGAGTCGGGCACGGTGCACGTCGCCACGTTCACGTCGACCGCCATCCAATGGCTGCCCGGCATCGCGAAGGCGTTCTCGGCGCAGCATCCCGGCATCGAGCTGCGCATCACGCTCGATGACGACCAGGACGAGCTCGAGGAGATGCTCTGGCGCGGGGATGCCGACTGCGGTTTCGTCGTCGCGCCGCTCGCGCGCAAGCTGCACGCGATCCACCTGCGCCAAGACCCCCTGCTGGTCGCGTTGCCGATCGACCACCCGCTGGCCGGCGTCGACGAGTTCCCGCTCGCGCGCATGGCCGTCGAGCCCTACATCCGCCTCAAGAGCGGCACGTTCTCCGAGATCGACGCGTATTTCAAGCAAGTGGGGGTGGAGCCGCGCATGCGCTTCAACATCGACAGCGACTACGCGGTGATGAGCATGGTGAGCGAGGGGCTCGGCTACAGCGTGCTGCCGGGGCTGATCCTGCGCGATACGCCGTTTCCGCTGGCGGTGCTGCCTCCCGAGAACCCGATCGAGCGCAGGGTCGGCATCGCCCTGCGCTCGATGGAAGCCGCCAGCGCGGCGACGCGCGCCTTTTTGGACGTCGCGCAGGCCTGGGTGGAGCAGGCATACGAAAAGGCCGCCCTCTCCCCGACGGAGAGCGGGCGGCCTTGATGCGTCGAATTATCCAAAGGTGACAGAAGGACCGTCCCCTGTCACGCCCTGTCACGCACCTGCCACGCGCGCGGCTAGTTGAACAGGGCGTCGAAGACGTTGATGGTGCGGCTGTGGCGGGCGGCGAAGCCGAACAGCTCCGACAGCGTGGTCAGCTCGACGTCGCGGCGCTCGCCGGTGCGGCGGCGCTTGATCTCCACCTTGCCCTCGGCGAGGCCGCGCTTGCCCACGACGACCTGCAGCGGCCAGCCGATCAGGTCGGCGTCAGCGAACTTGACGCCGGCGCGCTCGTTGCGATCATCGATGACGACCTCGAACCCGAGCTCGGCCGCCTTCCCGGCGATCTGCTCGGCGGCGGGCTGCACCGTGTCGTCCCCCACCGTCAGCGGGATGACGCAGATGTGCGCCGGCGCGATGCCGAACGGCCAGATGATGCCGGCATCGTCGTGGCTCTGCTCGACCGCGGCGGCCAGCGTGCGCGAGACGCCCACGCCGTAGCAGCCCATGATGAAGTAGCGCTCCTCGCCGTTCTCGTCCATGAATTTGACGTCCATCGAGCGGGAGTACTTGTCGCCGAGCTTGAAGATCTGACCGACCTCGATGCCGCGCGCATGCGACAGCGGCAGCCCGCACTTCGGGCACGGATCGCCCTCGCGCACCAGGCACAGATCCGCCCATGCGTCCACCTGGAAGTCGCGGCCGAGCTGGGCGCCCACGTAGTGGAAGCCGTCCTCGTTGGCGCCGACCACCCAGTTGGGCATCTCACGCAGGCTGATGTCGGCGGCGACCTTCACGCCCTCGGGCAGGCCGACCGGGCCCATCGAGCCCTTCACCAGGCCGGCGTCCTTCATCTCGTCGTCGGTCAGCGGCTCGAAGATGCCGATGAGGTTTTCGACCTTGACCTCGTTGACCTCGTAGTCGCCCGGCACGAACAGCACCCAGATCGCGCCCTGCTCGTCCTTGCAGGCGAACGCCTTCATGCAAGCCGCCTCGTCGCAGCCTAGATGCGCCGCCAGCTCGGCGATCGTGTGGACGCCGGGGGTGGAGACCTTCTCGAGCGACGTCGCCGGATACGCCTTGGGCTCGGGCTTGCACGCCGCCGCCTCGACGTCGGCCGCATAGCCGCACTGGCAGTGCACGAGTTCCGCCTCGCCGGTCTCGGCCAGCGCCATGAACTCCTCGGAGCCGCTGCCGCCGATCTGGCCGGAGTCGGCCTCGACGATGCGGTACTCCAGGCCCATGCGCTCGCACATGTTGGAGTACGCGTCGCGCATCAGCTGATAGCTCTTCTCCAAACCCTCCTCGTCGGCGTCGAAGCTGTAAGCGTCCTTCATGATGAACTCGCGGCCGCGCAGAAGGCCGAAGCGCGGACGGCGCTCGTCGCGGAACTTCAGCTGGATGTGGTAGAGGTTCTTGGGCAGGTCCTTGTAGCTGCGCAGCTCGTTGTCGACCAGGTCGGTGATGACCTCCTCATGGGTGGGGCCCAGGCAGAACTCGTTGCCGTGGCGGTCGGTCATGCGCAGAAGCTCGTCGCCGTACACGGTCCAGCGGCCGCTGCGGTGCCACAGCTCCGCCGGCTGCACGAAGGGCATCAGGATCTCCTGGCCGCCGTGGGAGTCCATCTCCTCGCGGACGATGTCCTCGATCTTGCGCAGCACGCGCATGCCCAGCGGCAGGAACGAGTAGAGGCCCGACGCCTCCTTGCGCACCATGCCGGCGCGCACCAGCAGCTTGGCGGACGCGATGTCGGCGTCGGAGGGATCCTCCCTCAGCGTGGGCGCATACAGCGTGCTCATGCGGATGATGTTGTTCGTCATAGTCTTCCTATCTCCTCCATCAAAGCGTCCACGATGTCGGCCTCGTCGACCTTGCGGACGGTCTTGCCTTGGGAAAAAACGATGCCCACGCCGTCGCCGCAGGCCACGCCGATGTCGGCGTCGGCGGCCTCGCCGGGACCGTTGACCACGCATCCCATGACGGCCACCTTGAGCGGCTTGCGCAGCGTCGCGATGCGCTCCTCGACCTGCTTGGCAAGGCCGATGAGGTCGACCTGGCAGCGCCCGCAGGTGGGGCAGCTGATGAGCTCGGGAGCGCGGCGGCGCAGATCGAGCGCTGCGAGGAGCGTCCAGCAGGCGCGGATCTCGTTGACCGGATCGTCGGTGAGCGAGATGCGCAGCGTGTCGCCGATGCCCTCCTCGAGCAGGATGCCCAGCCCGCACGCGGACTTGATGATGCCCTGGAACGCGGTGCCGGCCTCGGTGATGCCGATGTGCAGCGGCACCTGGGGCAGCTCGCGCGCGAGCAGGCGGTACGTGGCGACGGTCGCCATCACGTCGTGGGCCTTGGCGCTCACGACCAGGTCGCGGAAGCCGCGGTCCTCGCAATGGCGCACGTACTCCTCGGCCGACAGCGCCAGCTTGCGCGGCAGCGGCTCGTCGAGCGCGGCGATCTCCCCGTCGAGCGAGCCGGCGTTCACGCCGATGCGGATGGGGA
>ERZ1034920.1865-NODE-1865-length-12722-cov-9.724086_pt1 | contig 12722 bp, 10 predicted proteins | sample MGYA00520688_ERZ1034920 | MGnify/ENA primary metagenome ERZ1034920 (study PRJEB33766, sample SAMN09781785) | gut metagenome | biome: gut microbiome | host: Homo sapiens | place: Madagascar | study: EMG produced TPA metagenomics assembly of the PRJNA485056 data...
TTTTTGAACGTGTAGTTGAACACTTTCAATTGGCGAATTTTATCAAGTCCAGATGCGCTTTCTTTGCCAACATATTTCAAACGGCGGTCAGAAGAATGCAATGAAGGTATCCAGCCTTCTGCTGTATCTCCCCATCCGTCACCATGTGGTGCTGGTTCCATTTGACCACCACTATGTTCCAATGCTTTTATAACAAAAGAATCTCCGCCATAATGCTTACTTGTAACGAATGTTGTACCTCTAACAACCAAGTTCCCATTTATGAAAACTGTTGTATCATTTAACCTAGAACAAGAGCCCAAATCGCAACCTTGATTTGAGTACCATCTATCATATGCCCCTCCAGATCTTCTAGTGTCTAGGTTGTGAACCTCTAATACTGCGGCACCACCATTAAATTTTGATCTGCTTCCAATAAAAATTCTTTCATAATTATCAGTTGCTCTAGAATAAACATGTCCGGCACTTGGTCCTGAATTAGCGCCGATACAAGTTTTATTAGATCCATTTACGAATCTGCATGCATTAGTGCCTATTGCAGTATTTCTGGTGCCATTTGCATTTGTATTGCTGCCAATCGCAACAGACTCTGAACCGGCAGCTTGGGCATCTAGTCCAATTGCAATTGCTGATAGATTTGAAGAAGATGTTCTATTCCCAATAGCGACACTACTATTCCCGCTTGAGCTTGAACCTGCCCCCATTGCGAGACTGCTATAATCACTAGCTGTAGCCCCATTACCTATTGCAATAGACATATAGCCCGTTGCAGTTGAATCAAAGGCAATAGCAACAGAATAGTTCCTTTCTGTGTGAGCGCTATTTCCAATTGCAACTCCGTAGCTACCATCTGTAGAAGCATTTGTTCCCATTGCAATAGAAGAATAACCTGATGCTGTTCCATTAATAGATATTGCTTGTTCTCGTGAAGAATTCGCATTTTTCCCAATAGCAACTGCATCTTCAGCACTCGCCTGAGCGTTATGTCCTACAGCAGTTGTACCTTCATAAGTCGCTTCGGAATTTGTTCCGTTATAGTTTGCGTTTGTCCCGATTGCAACGTTATTGTTTCCGCTCCCATAGTACATAGCTTGCGTACCCATAACAACGTTATTATTGCCGGAGTATTGCGACATTGCATCTCCGCCAACTATGACATTGCTTCCTCCTGTACCTTGACGGTATGCACGTGTTCCAACTGCAACGTTATAGTCGCCATTTGAACCTAATAATGAATTGTCTCCGACAGCAACGTTATTGCTTCCGGTTGTAACAGCGCTCAAAGTTGTTCCAATACCGATATTGCTTCGACCGGTTGTTAACGAATTCATTGCATGGTCGCCGATAGTAATGTTGCTATCCCCTTCTACCCCGGTGCTTGACCAGTTGTTTGGACCGATACTAATATTGTTAGCTCCATAAGTTGCGTTCGTACTGTTGCTTGGCCTTGAACCCAAAATCAAACTTGTTCCGTTGAAATACAAGTCACCTAAGATGTCATTATTTGATTTGAACAGGATGTGACTATTTCCGGTAGCATTGTTATTAATAATAAGCTTTCCTAAATCGGTGTCTTCTCCATTAACTTGACCGATTAAAGCTCGCATAGCTTCACCTGCACCAAAATATGCGTCAGATGAGTTTGCAGGAGAGTATCTCCAAGGAGAAGAATTGTCAACTTTATTTTTGGTTGTCATTACAGGCGCCATTGCCGCCAAAACAATGCTCACAATAAGCATTACAACCATCATTTCAGCTAAGGTAAAGGCAGTTATTTTATTTCTTGAAAATTTTTTTGTTTCTCTCATAATCACTCCCATTCGAATTTCCTATATACTTATTATAACGTATTTTCAAATATTATTCAATATATTATAAAAAATTTTGACTCCAAATAACAAGAAAAATTAATGCTCGACACTCGCATTATTTTTCTTGCTATTCAGAATGACAATATTAATAAGTAGTTGCAAATTTGGTTATTAGTGAATTGTTGAAACTTTATTCTCGTCATCAACAATAACAATTGTAGGTTTATAACCTTCAAGTTCTTCCGGATTATACAAGCCGTAAGCAATAATGATTACTTTATCGCCAGGTTGTGCTTTTCTTGCGGCTGCACCGTTCAAACAAATCATTCCTGAGTCAGCTTTCCCTTTAATTACGTATGTATGAAATCTTTCTCCATTGTTAATGTTTAGAATATCAACTTTTTGCCATTCTTTAATTTTTGATGCTTTCATTAAAGTCTCATCTATTGTGATAGAGCCAACGTAATTCAAATTTGCATCAGTTACAGTTGCTCTGTGTATTTTTGAACTAATAAATTCTTGTAGCATATTTATACCTCGCCCGAATATCTTACCCCAAACATTAAAAAAAATCAAAAAAATACAGCTGTTATGTAACAGCTGTACCTGATGTTTATTTAATGTGCCTTCTTATTTATTGCTTTTTAGATGTTTTGTCTATAAATTTTGTTTGTATAGTTTTCAATATTTGGTGTATCAATTTCGAATACATGAACTCTTGCAGGTCCGAGTTCTACGCTTAATTCGTTGTCGCGTGCCTGCAAAATACTTTCTTTACCGTATGACGGAAGCAAGTTTTTCAACTCTTGTCCTGCTTTAAGAGTAGGAACTTTAATTTTACAAGCAACCGGACGGTTTACGTTTTTATTTGCTACAACAAGAAGTGTTTTGCCATTCAAATGTCTTGCGTATGCTATGATTTGGTCATTTTTGTCTTTTGATTTATCAAGTTCAATAAACGTTCCTTTTGTAATTACATCTTTATATTTGTCACGCATTGCAAGCGCACTTCTCATAAAGTTGCCGATTTCAGGTTGATTTCCTCCCGGTTTCCTTGACAAATTGAAAATATCCGGACGACCTCTATGAACAGTCATTTCGTGGTTATCAGTTTGTGTTACAGGGTTTTGGCTGTTTTCGTATTTGTAAGTATACTTGTCGCCTGATTGATAGCCGTCAACTATGTATGGGTTTAACATTGGTAAGGTCGCTTGCAATCCCATTGTCATATTACAATAATCAGCCCCACCGTGGAACATTGGCGAAATATCATCGTGAGTTGCAAAAGAGCCTATTAAAGACTTGCCTTTTGGTAAGCTGTAAGACATATCAAGCTGTTCTTTCACATAGTTCATAAAAGTGCTTGCATTAGGCCATTCGTGGAAAATATGATATTGACCATAAATCATATCAAACCCTGCTCTCAATGAGTCTTGCGGTCTGTCATAAGGCATATTTGCCTGTGGAGATGCATCTTCGTATGTATAAGTCTCTGCAAGCCAGCCAAATTCCGGATCTCTCATGTGAGAATAAGGAATTAAGACATCCCAAAATTCTACGGGTTTTGCCCTGCCTACATCTGCTCTAATTCCGTCAACACCTAGGTCGATACACATATCAACAAATTGTTTATGTAATTCCAAAAGTTTTGGGTTTAAAGTTCTTTTTCCTTCATCTTTCCAAGGTTGGAACATTCTAATATCGTTCCATCCTTGTGGAGTTTTTGCAAGTCCATCGCTTTCCATTGCCATCCATTCAGGATGTTCTAGAAACATATCGTAAGATGCACAACTTGGAAGATCAAGCATTACTTTAATATTTCTTTTGTGGCATTCGTCGATAAATGCTTTAAACTGCTCTTTGTCACTTCTCGGATCATTTGGATCGATAAGATTTGGGTCAATAGCCAAGATATCTTTCGGAGCATACAAAGAACCTGCTGTTCCCATCGCTTTCATTTGCCCTGGAGGGTTAATTGGTAAAATATGAAGTGTATTGAACCCGTCTGCTTTAACTTCATCAAGTCTATCGATTGCGTTCAAAAATGTTCCGTGAAATTCGTTGTTGTCAATGTATTCGTTCCCGTTTGTATCTTTTGCGTTGAAAGCACGAGGAATAATCATAAGAATTTTTGATTCGTTATTGCGGAATAGTGAGCGTAAATTGTTGTGATAATTAATCGGTGCAGTTGTTTCAGCTTTTTTAATAGCAGGTGTATTAATCATAGCCATATTGTTTAAGTACGCATTCAACAAACCTGAATTTGTTGGTTTGTGTTCCGGTACAGAGGCAGTAGCTGTGGCGTTTGCCGATGCAGTGTAGCTGATTGGTTTTGATTTAATTGTAAGTAAATTAGTTGAATTTATCATCATTTTTTACCTGCCTTTTTATCCGGCATTTTACCGAAGAAGAATTGAGCAAGAACTGTAACGCCAAGCAGTACTCCACCAAATGCCCCGAAGATTTTAAGCCATTTTCTTGTATTAAAAGCCTGTTGTCCTGCTTTAAAGAACAATTCATCCGGCGCAATACCAGTTAATAAGAATTTGAATTCAGAGCCTGCATCGTTAACAGGGCTGATACGGTGACGAGGTTTGGCAAAGTAGTTTTCCCCGCCGATGATTTTAACAACGTTTTCTCTGTATTCTGTAACATTCGGCTTGATAATACTTCCTTCTAAAATTTCGGTTGTTTCCTTATCCATTTTGTCTCCAAACATCAACTGCATAGCACGTTGATAGAAGAATTTATCGTTAGGAATATCAGTAGTCGTATTAACAGCACCTTTGCCAAAATATTTGTTTTCAATTTTTCCGTTTTTAACAACGATGTCGCTCATATCATCTGATGGATGAGGATTTCTCAACATGTAGAATTTTGTTGCGTTATCAGAAGAGTGCCCTTGCAAAGTTATTATTTTACATAATTCAATAAGTTCTTCACGCACTTCTCTTGGATATTGTTTCAATATGTCTATACTGTTTACATTTTTGGCAATTCTTCTGTAGAAGTCTAATGTATTAATAAGTCTGTAGAATGAACTTTTTACCCCTGAAAGCCTTTCTGAAACGAAAGATTTTTGTATGTTTTTCAAAGTTCCAACATTGTCGTTATTATTTACGCCGGCGATAGCTTTTGCTGTGTTTGAGAATTGTTTGTCTTTTAAAAATTCTCCAAATTCGTTAAACAATGTATCAACTTTTTCATTGTAAGTTGTTATGTCACTTGGTTTTATTTCACTGTCAAGAGAAGCAACTTTGGCAACCAAGTCTTTCATAACTTTTTTATATGTAGCGTCATCAGATACAATTGATTCAATTTTATTTCTTAGCAATTCACCTGTTAAATTTCTGTCAAATCTAACTTTTTCAATTTCTTTAGGACTAATACCTAATGTTGTTAACAAGTCTTTTGAAATATTGTTCCAATAGTTCGCAATTACAGTTTCAGGTGCAGAGCCAACTTTTGTAACGGCGTATTCATTCAATGCATTAGTTTTTGCATTAAATGCATCAAATGCTTTTGCAATATTGCGCAAGTTAGCTTGGATTTCTTGACTAAATGTTGCAGAAGTAGAGTTGTTTAAAACGCTTTTAATTGGGTGTTCGTTTACTTTGTGACTTCTGATTAGTTTTTTGATATATTCAAAATCAAGTTGCTCTGCTTCCGGACGGTTTTGATTATAAGTTTCAACGTTTTTCTTAACTGCAAGCAAAATCTTATCGCTGATTGCTTTTAACGCTTTATCATCCGCATCTGTTTTAATGAAATTGTTTTCTTTGAAAATATTGAACATATTATTTTCGTTTGGAATTATTGCATCAACGGCGTCTTTGCTAATTGGCTTGCCTTTGAATATGTCTTTCAAGTTTTTAGAAATAGCTTTTGTTGAATCTTTACTGATTGTATGTGTATTAGATGTCATTAATTCTCTCAAATCAGCCTTAAAACTTTCTGCTGTTACAGAATCCATGCCATCAAAAGCGTCTGCAACACTATTGATAACCTCTTCTGTTATTGGCTTGCCGGCATGTAGTTTGATTTGATTTTCAATATTATTAGTAGCATTGTGGGTGTCATATTTTTTAGAATGCTCGTCAAGGTTTGTTAAAATTAGGTCAGCTTTTTTATTTTTTCTGTTATTTAGCCATTTAGCTAAATAAGGTTCTGTTTGGTTACAGATAAGTGCACTCATTACAGGGGTTGCAAAACCGGCTGTAAGCATCCACAATGTGTTGTTTTGGATAGCAATTTTTTTCATTTTTTCCTGAATTGCATCTCGTCTGTTTGGAATATCTTTTGGAACTCTTAATCTGTTCCCCATTTTGTCAATTTCTTTATCAGAATACAAATCCCAAGGAATAAACTGCGGATCTTGGTAGAAAGATTTCTTTCTGCCGAAACTGTCTTCATATTGTTTTTGAACATTTACGCCATGGATTAAGTATGCAGGAAGTTGGATTGCAAGCTTTGGCCAAATTGCCATTGATGCCAAGAAAGATCCAAGCCCTACAAATTCCATTCCTTTTGTAACAGGCGTTTGTTTTTTTGTAAACAAATATCCCGCAATTGCAAGACCTCCAAGTTTTAGACCAACATCATTCAATTTCCCTAATTCGTGGTCATTTGCGTTTCCTTGCATTGCATGTTTAAAAGCTTTTACGTCGTATACCGCATCTTTTACCATAATTGCTGGTGCATTGAAAATATTTCCATTTAACAATCTTCCTTTGCTTGGAAGCGGTTTAATAAAAGTTCTGTTGTTAAGTTCTCGTTCAATATCAAAATCGGGTTTTGGTTTTTGAGCAGACTGAACATTTTGTCCTTGCATTTTAGGTTGTTGCGGCAAAGTTTTTGATGCACTTATGTAATTTTGGATTAAGTTTGTTGTCATGCTAGTTCACCAAGTATTTTTCATCCTTTTTAATTACATCAGATGCACTGACTCTAGAAGGTCTGTGAGTACTAGATAGCGTATTTAAAACTCCGACAACAGACGAAAGAGCTGATGCTCCAATTAAAATTTTGCCGGCATGCTTCTCGATTCCGTGACCTTCACCTTTATACAATTCTTTTGCACTTTTTACAAAATTTCGACCAAATGATTTTGCACTTTTTACAAATTCTTTACCCTTCCAAAACTTGAAAGTCATAACGTTAAAGAAATCTTCCCACGGTTTTTGGAATGCGAATGCAACACCAGTCGCAGCCCAAAGGTATGATGACATTGTTTTAGCTAAATTCTCTTTTATAATAATTTCTTTAATTCTTGGTTTTACTTCCTGATCAGAATCGTTCAAATTTGTGCCCATGCCAAGTTTTTTTGCAATTCTGTCATAGCGATAATTTCTTTTTTGTCCCTTTGTCTCATCTCCATAAAGTAAATCCCAGCGAGGGAATTCTACACTCTCAAAAACTTTGTGGTGTTCAATACTAATGATATCTGTGTCGTTTACATCTTCAGGAAGCTCATAAATTACCTTGGCATAAGGTCTTTCAGTGTCAATACCGGTAAACACTTGTACTGGTTTACTAATGAATGATTTTGATATGTTTTTGGCTAAGCCATAGAATAGTACCCCGAGTGCCATTTTTTTACCTAAAGCGGAAGCTTTAGTCTTAGCAAAATTTGAAAAATGTTTGTTTGCAAAGTTGAAAACACCCATTAACATTGCACTGCCTACGAGATATGGAACAGTTCCCATTGTCAAAAACTCGTAGAAATTAGCGTTTTTACTGCCTTTAAGTCCTTTTGCAGGATAAACGGTAAAGGCGTTTGATAATTTATCAATGCCTATATGTGTGCGAGTGGCAAGATTATCTCTCAAAAGCGTATCGTGATTATATTCAAGAGCTTTTGGTTTTTGGTCTTTGCCGTCTGCAGAAAAGTTTATTTTATTTTCTACGTTATTAATCGGTAAAATCATTACTACTCCACACACATAGATGTCGTTATTACAACGACTGTAAATAATATTTTTTGTTATTTATTTAACCCCAATTTTACATTTTTTAACAATAATTATCACTTACCCGATTAGCTGAAAATGCTAAAGAATACAGCAGTTGCAATCCCCGCTATAATGCAGTAATAACCGAATATTGCAAGTGAAAATTTTGATATAAATCTCATAAAATATTTGATACATAAATATCCTGTTATTCCGGAAACAACAGTTCCTGCAATAATTGCAGACCAATTGTAGCCAACAGCTTCTGCAACATCAATTTTTACTAATGGGTAAACCATTGATGCACCAAGGATAATAGGAATACTCAATAAGAAAGAATATCTCGCAGATGTAATTCTATCTAAGCCGCAGAACAAACCAGTAGCAATTGTCCAGCCAGAGCGAGAAAAACCAGGAAGGGCAGCCAACCCTTGAGCCAAACCGATTAGAATTGATGTTTTTAAATCGACATTATCTGTTTTTTTCTCAAGTTTTTTAGACTTATATTCACTGTATAAAAGTGTAAAGCCGGTAATAAACAACAATCCTCCTACGATTGCAGGTTTATAAACCAGTTTTTCTGCAATTTCATTAATAGGAAGAGCTAAAACAATGGTGATTATAGTACCTACGCATATATACAAGCCAAGTTTTGCTTCCTTATCTGACCAGTCTTTATTTTTTAGAGCATGCCACATTGCTTCCAAAATATTCAGAATATCTTTGCGGAAGAAAATTAATACAGCAATAAGAGTTCCCAAGTGAACCATGATGTCAAAGAAAACTTCTTCATTAGAACTTTGTACAATTGGAATATTTTTCATTACCTTGTAAAAATTTGATGTAAAAACTAAGTGAGCTGAGCTTGATATTGGCAAAAACTCGCTTAATCCCTGTACTATCCCCATTAATATTGCTTGTATAAAATTCATTTTTCCCTTTTCTCCGATTTAACTTACTCTATTTATGTATTTACGTTGTTGGGCAAGTATGCCCAAACCACTGTCTAAATCCTTGTCGTCGGGGTAGGTACCCCGACCTACCGAAACTATACTCATGTTCATTGTAACTGTCAACCAAAACAACTTTTTCTGTTTCGGACTTATAATCCCATTGCCTTATCGACTTATCGACTTCAAAAAACTTAACTGCCTAACTTCTTAGCCGCCTAGCTGCTTTGTTACTCTTCTTCAAAATAACTACAACAAGAAGTTTGTGTTTCCCATACAGTTACTTTGCTTAATTGAACAACTCTTTCTTTTAATTTGTTGTAAATAAACATTGAAATCATTTCGCTTGACGGGCTTTCGCCTTTAAATTCAGGTAAAGCATTCAAATCTTTATGATCTAAAAGATCAAGAACTGTTTTTAATTCTTTTTTCAATACTTTGTAATCCATTAAAATATTGCTTTTGTCTAAGGTATCTCCTTTTACAAAAACTTCAACCATCCAGTTATGACCGTGTTGATTTTCGCATTCGCCGTCATAGTTTAGCAAATGATGTGCTGCTGCGAAAAAAGCTTGTGTTTTTATTTCAAACATTTATTATATCCCCTTTTTCAATATGTAATCACAAAATTCTCGTACTGCGCCTCGTCCACCGTTTTTTGTAGAAATAAAATTTGCAATTGTTTTTACTTCATCAACTGCATCGGCAGGACAGCCTTTAAGTGCAACTTTCTCCAAAATACAAATATCAGGTGTATCGTCGCCCATATAAGCAATTTCGTCAAAGCTAATATTGTATTTCTGCATAATTTCTTCTAAATCTGCAATTTTGTTTTTTGAACCTTGATAAAGCTCCTTAATTTTTAGGTTTTTAGCACGATGTTCAACAGTACCGTTTTTTCGTCCAGTGATAATTGCAGTAATTATTCCGGCTTTGTTGAGATTAGTTATTCCTTGACCGTCTTTGGCGTTAAATGTTTTGTATTCAACACCGTTTTCGTCATAGGTAATACTACCGTCTGTCATTACTCCATCAACATCAAAAGCAACAAGTTTAATTTTCATCTTACGCAACTCCCGCTCTTAATAAGTCATGGATATGAATTACCCCTATTGGTTTGTTCTCTTCATCAACTACAGCAAGGGCTGTGATTGAAAATTTTTCCATAAGGTTTAAAGCACTTGCTCCGTAGTCTCTTTTTGAAATATGTTTAGGATTAACAGACATTACATCTTTTGCTAGAAGAGGTCTGATATTTTGGTACTTAATCAATGTCCTTCTGATGTCACCATCTGTCAATACGCCGGATAAAATCCCGTCATTATTGACTATCATTGCCATACCCAGTTTTTTCTCAGAAATTAATTCGATAACATCAGCAAAACTATCTGTTTCTTTTGCTATAGGAAGTTTTTCTGTTTCTGTAAGCATCAAATCAGCAACTTTGTAAGTAAAACCTTTGCCCAAGGCTCCTGACGGGTGGAAAATCAAGAAATCTTCTTTTGTAAACCCTCGTTTTTCAAGCAGGCAAACCGCCAAAGCATCTCCCATTGCAAGAGTTGCGGTTGTACTTGCTGTCGGGGCTTTATTCAACGGACAAGCTTCTTTTTCTACTGAAATATCTAGAGTAACATCTGATGAATGCGCAAGAGTGGAATTCATATTCCCGGTCATCCCAATCATCGTTACACCAAATCTTTTAATCAATGGAAGAAGGTTTAAAAGTTCTTGAGTTTCGCCACTATTAGAAATAGCAATAACGACATCATTTCTTGTGATAATTCCGGAATCTCCGTGAGTACTTTCTGCCGGATGCAAAAAGTATGATGGAGTTCCCGTAGATGTTAGTGTAGCAGCAATTTTACGGCCAATAAGACCAGATTTCCCCATTCCTGTAATGATTACACGTCCTTTGCATTCAAATAAAATATCTATTGCTTTGTCAAAATCTTCTCCAATACAATCTTTTAGGCGAAGAATTGACTTTGCTTCGATATCAAGAACATCTTTTGCTAATTTATTAATAGAACTTCTATCCATTGTTACTGTTTCCATTTCCTTAATCCCCCATAAAATTATATAATAAATATCATATAAATGTATTAAATTGGTAAAAAATATTTAATTTTTGTAAAAAATTTTCCGTTTTTTCCGGTATGAAGAAACAGAATTATTACGAGTTTGATGCACAGAATTGCGGAATTGAATGCTTTAAAATTTTTATAAATCAGAATAACTGTAAATTTGTTACGGTTGATATTTCGACGCTAAATGCCTTTGATGCATTAAAGTTTGCGGTATTATCCTCTGCTTACCATTTTCAAAAATTCCCGACTGGCAAACTTCGTTTCAAAAACAATTCTGCCGATATAAATAAATTGATTGCAGATTTTTCATTAAATAACATGGAATTTGTATAAAAAGCGCAAAAAAATTTTTTCAGTGTTTTTGTATACAATATGAGCATGCAAAATGTAGGGATATTGAATAAACCGCAAGCCTATGCGCAGGCGCCTGTGACGACTCCACAAAATAAGCAGGAGAAAAGATCAGATGCGCTTTCTACTGCAGAGAACAAAAATATTATTGCAGAACATAAAGTTCTAGTTGGTGCTGTCGCTCTTGCAAGTATTGCTGTTGCTGGAATTTTGATTGCTAGAGGAAGAGGGAAAAAATCTAATGTTGCAGAGCTAAAAAACAATACCTCTATTCCTTCAACTCATCTTGCAACTCCTGAAGCACCTAAGAATACAGGAACTCCTTCAATAAATCCTTCTGTTCCAAAAACACCTAAAAACCAGACTCCGCCAAAGGTTAGAATGCATTATTTGGATGAACTGGTTCAGGAAACAGAAGAACAGCTACATGATAAGGTTTCTGTGTATTTTAAAGCATTTAGAGATAAAAAAGGTAAACCGGAAGAAGCTTTTGAAAGTAATATCAGTTTATATCGTGAAGGTGATTGGGAAAAATTTAAACAATATCTTGATTTTAGAATTAAGAATGTAATGTTTTTACAAAATCAGAAAAAGCCTATTCCTGCAGATACTCGTGAACTTGATATTGATGATGTAAGTGCAGTTGTTGACTTTTTGAATGAAAAAGCTGAATATAATCATATTTTGAATAGAGAAAAAGATGTGTCCGGTGATGCAAATATAAATTGTTTGAGGCGCTTGATAGAAGAAGCAAAACCATTAGAAGATGAAGCTTTTGTTTATCAAGGAGTAAGGACACAAAAACTTTTTGGCAATAGAGAGCAACTTGATTTCGTTGAAGGTGATTTTCAAGTTGGTGATACGTTAATTGACAAAGGTTTTGTGTCTGCTTCAAGAACGTATGATACAGATTTGGCGTCAGCAGACCCTCTATTATTGGCTGATCCATATAGAAATAGTGGTTTTATAATGAGAATACGCTTGCCAAAAGGAACGAAAGGTTTGGATTGTCGTCGTTTAAGCCAAATTGATTCTGATAGAGGTGTAAATTCAACTTTTATTTTACCGCCAGAGTCAAAATTCGAAATAACAGGTTTTGATTTCCCAAGAAGAATTCTAGACTGTAATTATATTTTGCCGGAATAATGGTTGTAATAGATAAATGGTAAAGATATTTACTTCCTTTTAATCAAAATCATTATTATCAAAGCGATTACGCCTACATTGATAAAGATATCCGAAATATTGAAAATCGGGAAATGTACAAAATTTAATTGGAAATAATCTCTTACAAAGCCATAGATAATTCTTTCATGTAAATTTCCAGCAATACCTGCTGATAGCAGGGCAATAAAGAAACAAGTTTTCAAAGAAACAGATTTTAAATGATGCAAAACATGAAGAGCCAGCAAAACTAATGCAATAACAGAAAGAATTATTAATAACTCTCTAGAATTCTGTAAAATACTAAAAGCTGCGCCAGTATTTTTTATGTAATTTAAAGAAAAAATAGCATTTGATAACTTATATCCATGAACCAACTTGTCTACCAAAATATTTGACATATATAGG
>ERZ1034920.1869-NODE-1869-length-12705-cov-6.600474_pt1 | contig 12705 bp, 9 predicted proteins | sample MGYA00520688_ERZ1034920 | MGnify/ENA primary metagenome ERZ1034920 (study PRJEB33766, sample SAMN09781785) | gut metagenome | biome: gut microbiome | host: Homo sapiens | place: Madagascar | study: EMG produced TPA metagenomics assembly of the PRJNA485056 data...
GCCTTGGGGTGGGTGGGGCTTGGTTGGAGGAGGATTTGCTGCACAGAACTGCCCTTCGTGTGAGTCATTCGGCAGCGCGTGTGCAGAAGTGGCCTTCGTGTGAGTGCCTCTTGGCTGCCGTGGACCGGGGCCGTCTGATTATATGCAGGCTCCGTCTAAGCCAACAGCCGCTTTGCCTCAAGAATATACATTTAGATTTTGATGTGCGTCAAAAACGGCGGAATCTGGCTCACACGAAGGCCACTTCTGCACAGCCGTTACCAAATCACTCACACGAAGGGTAGTTCTGCGCCGGCTAGCTCCGTGGCTGGACGTTTTCCTCGTCCATGAAGGCGGGGGCGATGACCTTGGTGAAGAAGACCAGCCAGATCAACGAGACGCAGAAGCCGGCAATGACGTCGGACGCATAGTGAACGCCCAGGTAGACGCGGCTGATGCCCACCATCACAATGATCAGTCCAAACAGGCAGCACCACACGTGGCGCATCACGTCGTCGCGCTCGTACTTCCAGATCATCCAGATGAGCAGCCCGTAGAACGCCATGGAGATCATCGAGTGCCCCGAGGGAAAGCTGTAGCTGCTCTCCACCGCCAGCCGGTACCCGTCCGGCCTCGGCCTCTGCACGATGAACTTGAGCACCTGGTTGAGCACGAGCGCGCCCACCACATTGGCGCAGACGCAGCGCCCCGGCGCCTTGCCCGGGGCAAACGCGGCCACCACCAGCGCCATCACCAAGATCACGGCCACGGACGAAAGCGAGGTGAAGCCCTCCATGATGGGGGTCATCACGTCAGAGCGCAGCGTGACCACAAAGAACCGGTACGCCAGCGCGTCCAGGGTCATAATCTCTCCCTCGGACACCTCTTCCAGCAGCCAAACAAAGACCAGCGCGGCCAGCAGCACCGCGATGGTTCGGATGTTCTTGCGTGCATACGAAAGGACGCCCTGGGCCAGGCCCCGAGCGTCCCTCTTGGAATCGCTAGCGGTCATGAAGCTCCTAGAGGTAAGGCTCAATCTCTGCGACCAGAGCCTGCTTGGACATGTTTCCGACCACAGTATGCACGGGCTGGCCGTCCTTGAAGAGCATGAGCGTGGGAATGGAAACAATGCGGAACCTCGCGGCCAGCTCATCCTCGTCGTCCACGTTGCACTTGTAGACGTCCATGCGGTCGGCAAAATCCTGCCCGACCTCCTCGACGGTGGGGCCCAGCGCGCGGCACGGCCCGCACCAAGGCGCCCAGAAGTCAACCAGGACGGGCTTTCTGGCCTCCGAGAGAACAAGGTCGAACTCTGCACCGGTAATTGCCTTCGCCATGACGGCTCCCTTCGCGCACGCGCTGTTTTTACTTGTCTGCCTTATACCCCGAACTAAACTGGAGGACACACATCAACGGCGGCCGCGGCGCCCCGGCAGGCGAGAAGCCCGTCCGGCCCAAGGCCCATCCCAAGGCAAAACGGAGGCCCCATGGCATCGGAGCGCGAGCAGAGGCGCCAGGCGTACGTGGAGAAGACGAGGTCGGAGGTGGCCTCGCTCGTGGAGCGCGGCGTGCGCATGGGCGGCAACGCCTTCTCTCCCGTGCTGCTGGCAAAGGGCGAGCTCACGCCCGAGGAGGCTGCCGGCGCCGAGCCCTTCTCTGGTTCCGACGGCGCCGCGCTCAAGGCGTCGCTCAAGGCCCTGGGCTACGCGCCCGAGGACTGGGAGACGCTCGTCGCCGTGGACGCCGCCGGCGCGCCGCTTGCCCCGGACCTCATGCGCCTTGCCGTGGCCACGCTCGACCCGGCCACCCTCATCTGCTGCGACGAGACCGCCACGCAGGCCGTCCGCGACGCCTACGCCGAGGAGCTCTCGGGCCTGGAGGACCTCAACGAGGCGCTTCTCCCTGCGGGCATGGTCGCCCACGTCTGCGGCATGCGCTTCCTCAACCTCGGCGGCTTTGCCGCGGCCCTCGGCAGCCCTCGCCAGAAGCAGGTCATGTGGGCCCGTCTGAAGCAGGTGCCCCCGCTCGCGGAGCCATATTAGCCGTTCACCGGACAAAGCCGTTGCCGTAAAATGGAACCGGTATGTGGCCGAGCACCCTCTTCGCACCTGCGGCAAGGGCCCCGGTCCCAAGTACTCCATCCAAAGGAGGACATGCACATGTCTTGCACCCCCGCACCCATCGACGCCACCCAGACCCCGGAGTGGGCCGCCCTCGCCGCCCACCAGAAGGAGATGGCTGACGGCTTCACCCTCAAGGAGGAGTTCGCCAAGGACGCCCAGCGCGTGGAGAAGTTCTCCTTTGACATGGACGACCTGCACTTTGACCTCTCCAAGAACCTGATTGACCAGAAGACCGTGGACCTTCTCTGCGACCTGGCCCGCGCGGTCAAGCTGGAGGAGCGCCGCGACGCCATGTATGCCGGCGAGCACATCAACACCACCGAGGACCGCGCCGTCCTGCACACCGCTCTGCGCCGCCCCGCTTCCGACAAGGGCAAGTTCGTCGTGGACGGCCAGGACACCGTGGCCGACGTCCACGAGGTGCTGGACCGCATGTACGCCTTTGCCAACAAGGTCCGCTCCGGCGAGTGGAAGGGCGTTTCCGGCAAGCGCATCGAGCACGTCGTGAGCATCGGCATCGGCGGCTCCGACCTGGGCCCCGTCATGGTCTACGAGGCCCTGAAGCCCCTGGCCGACGCCGGCATCGACTGCCGTTACGTCTCCAACATCGACCCCAACGACATGGCCGAGAAGGTCCGCGGCCTGGACCCGGAGACCACCCTGTGCATCATCGTCTCCAAGACCTTCACCACGCTCGAGACCCTGACCAACGCCCGCGAGGCCAAGACCTGGATGCTCCAGAGCCTGCGCGCCGCCGGCGCCATTGACGGCTCTGCCGAGCAGGACGCCGACGCCATTCGCAAGCACTTTGTGGCCGTCTCCACCGCCCTTGACCTTGTCGCCGACTTTGGCATCGACCCCGAGAACGCCTTTGGCTTCTGGAACTGGGTCGGCGGCCGCTACTCCGTGGACTCTGCCGTGGGTCTCTCGCTGATCATCGCCTTTGGTCCGGAGCGCTTCCAGGAGTTCCTGGCCGGCTTCCACGACATGGACCACTACTTCAAGAACACCCCGCTGGAGAAGAACGTCGTCGCGCTCATGGGCCTCATGAACGTCTGGTACGTCAACTTCTGGGGCATGGGCAGCCACGCCGTCCTGCCGTACAACCAGTACCTGCACCGCTTCCCGGCCTACCTGCAGCAGCTCACCATGGAGTCCAACGGCAAGTCCGTGCGCTGGGACGGCACGCCCGTGACCTCCGCCACCGGCGAGGTCTTCTGGGGCGAGGCCGGCACCAACGGCCAGCACGCCTTCTACCAGCTCATTCACCAGGGCACCCGCGCCATCCCGGCCGACTTCATCGCCTTCGTGAACACGCCCAACCCCACCAAGGACGACGGCCAGGACGTCCACGAGCTCTTCCTGGGCAACTTCCTCGCGCAGACCAAGGCCCTCGCCTTTGGCAAGACGGCTGACGAGGTCCGCGCCGAGGGCACGGCCGAGTGGATGGTCCCCGCCCGCGTCTTTGACGGCAACCGCCCGACCACGTCCATCTTTGGCTGCGAGCTGACCCCGCACGCCCTGGGCGAGCTCATTGCCCTCTACGAGCACATCACCTTTGTCGAGGGCACCGTCTGGGGCCTTGACTCCTACGACCAGTGGGGCGTCGAGCTTGGCAAGCAGCTTGCCAAGCAGATCACGCCGGCCTTCCACGACGATGCGGCCCTGGCCCAGCAGGACGCCAGCACCCAGGCGCTCATCGCCTACTACCGTGCCCACCGCAGGTAGTGCTTCTCGCCTGGTTTCTTGCTTGATATAGCGGCTCAAATTGACGGAGGCCCCGGGGACACAGTCCCTGAGGCCTCCACTTTGGCAGCTGCCAAGCTGTAACGCTCTACAGTGCGAGGGCACGCGTTTCGCGAACTCCGACGTGCGCTCGCTCCCTGCACGGTTAGTATGTTGCCCGGTGGCGGCTTGCCTAAACCTGCCCGCCCGCCGCCGACAATTCCTCCATGACCCCCCAAGGAGCTCGACCCATGGCCAAGAAGAAGACCGCCCGCAAGACCCGCCCGGCATCCGCCGAGCCCGCCCACAAGTTTGATGACGAGAAGTACGAGGGGCTGCGCTTCTCGGCAACCTATGACTATGGTGAGCTGGCGCTTTCCAAGGCCGCGTCGTACCTGGGCGGCCAGAAGGCGCGCATTGCGTCGTTTGCGGTGTCCATGGCGTGCCTGGCCCTGATGATTGTGGTGCTCATTGCCGACGCCAACAACCTGGCGCCTGCCATCGTGCTTCTGGTGCTTTCCATGACGGCCACGGCGGTCTCCACCAACTGGCACAACATGCAGCTTCGGTACGCGCGCAACAGTAGCCTGGGCTTCAAGGGAACCTCCTCGCGCCGTCACGTCGTCGTGACCGGCGACGCGGTCTATGTGGCCGACGAGTCCGGTGCCGAGGAGCGCTACGACCTCTCTGACCTGCGCAGCGTTTCTGCCGACGATGACGGCCTGCTGGCTGGCTTCGGCGGGCGCCGCTACGCCTACGTGCCGTCGACGGCCATGAGCGCCAGCCGCTTCCAGGAGCTTTGCCGTGAGCTGGAGGCCGCGCGGAGCTAGCCGCGAGCCGCGTGCAGCCGTGGCTTTCTGGTGTACGCGGGCCGCTTGGCGCGGGGGTCTGCTAAAGTCGTTGACAAGAGCGCGTTCGATGGGTTCGGGCGACGTCACACCTCGAACCTGGTCAGGGCCGGGAGGCAGCAGCCATAAGGGGCCTCTGGCGGGTGCCCGTTCCCATCGAGCGCGCTTTTTTGCTGCCCTGCGGCCCCGGTCGCAGGGCAGTTCTGTATGGGGGTGTCTTTCCGGCGCGCCGGTCGCGCCGCTGCCAAAGGAGATCAATGGGCTTCGTCGACTTCATCATGAACCTGCTGCGCGACCCGCGCGCCGCCATCGCAAGCTGGATCGCCGCCGGCCCGGTCATGGCCTATGGCTGCGTCTTCCTCATCATCTTCATCGAGACGGGCGTGGTCTTCTTCCCGTTCCTCCCTGGTGACTCCCTGCTGTTTGCCTCGGGCTTCTTTGCCCAGGGCGGCGGGTTCAACATCGTGGCGCTTCTCGCCGTGGCCTGGGCCGCCGCCATCCTTGGAGACCAGTGCAACTTCATGATTGGCCACTTCTTTGGCAAGAAGATCGTCGAGTCCGGCAAGGTCAAGGCCATGACTCCGGAGCGCCTCCAGAAGTCCGAGGCCTTCCTGCAGAAGTGGGGCCACCTGGCCATCTTCCTGGGCCGGTTCTTCCCGTTCATCCGCACCTTCGTGCCGTTCATTGCCGGCATGGGCGGCATGCACTGGCGCAACTTCGTGATCTTCAACGTGCTGGGCGGCATCACCTGGTCCACCCTGTTCACGCTGCTGGGATACTTCTTTGGCGGCATCCCGTTTGTCCAGGAGCACTTTGAGCTGCTCATTGTTGGCATCGTGCTCGTGAGCGTCATCCCCACCGTCGTGGGCCTGGTGAAGGCCAAGCTGAGCAAGAAATAGGTCCAGTTTGGAGTTCCGACCCGGGCCTGGAGCTTACTTCTCGCCTATGCGAGAGAAGCACTTGGAGAAGGCCAGGCGGCTGACGGGACCTGCGGCAAAGAGGTTCCACAGCAGCGGCTACGGCAGTGGAATCATCGCGTTGACGTGGAAGGTGCGTCCTTGGTGGTCGATCAGGGTGGCCAGCGTGCCGTTGTAGCTCTCGACGGTGAGCCGCATGGAGCGCAGCCCAAAGCCGTGGTTGGCCCCGTCCCCCTTGCTGCTCGCAATCGAGCCGTCCTGTCCAACGAGGGGCTCGCTGGCATAACGGTTCTCCACGTGGATGGACGCCACTCCGGCAGCCTGCCTTACTACGAGGCTGATGCTGCGCAGGGAGGGGTCGCCAAGCTTTCGCGTTGCCTCAATGGCGTTATCCAGCGCGTTGCCAAAAAGGGAGTAGATGTCCGCGTCTCGCATGAACCCCAGCGCTGCGCCGTCAGCCACGCAGCTGAGGGTGATTCCCTCGTTTGCGCAGGTCAGACGCTTCTCGGTAAGGATCGTGTCCAGAGCCTCGTTGCCTGTGTGGACGGCCGAGTCATAGAAGTCCACCTCATGCGCGAGGTCCGCCAGCGCGCGCTCGTCTGCGCCCGTCCCGCCGCCTGCGAGTGCTCTAATTTGATGCTTGATGTCATGGCATTTGATGTTGATGGCCTCGATGTTGGCTCGGCTGAGCTCATACTGGCGCTCTCGCTCCGCGTGGACGCGCGTCTCCGCCTCCCGCTCGATCTGCAGATGCCTGTTGACCAGCAACTCGTACTCCAGGGCGAAGGTCAAGACGCACATGAGTCCGTGAAACAGCCTGAGCGGCGCCATGAACCAGATAGTCAGCAGGCCAAAGTCGCCCATGCACTTGATGAGCAGGTCAAACCCAATGACGCCGAGCATGACAGCGGCCATGACGGCCAAAAGAGCCGGATTGTCTATGCGCTCAAGCGCCTCTCGGCTGATTTTGCGGACAAAACCAAGGTAGAACGGCACGTAGACGGCCAAGATGCAAGTGACGTTTATGCCAAAGCGGGTCAGGTGCGCCCCAAGCGAGGCGTCCGCCGTCTCCGGCACGCCCGCAAGCGCCCAGCAGAGTTCCGTGAGCCCGGACGCAAAGTTCTGCATCGCGTAGCCGGCCGTGCAGCAGAACAGCGCCGTCCACGCCGTTGTCTCGTACAGCCAGGTGACCGCCCCAACCAGCAGCGCAAGCATCCCCGAGAAGAGCGCGAGCTGCAGCGCGTATGACGTCCCGACAACCTCGCCCAGTGCCGGCGCGGCCGCGCTTCCCGTCAAGGCGCCAACTGCGACCAGTCCCGCAAGCGCCGCCACCCTAGCGACAAACCCCTCGCGCCGGGCCAGCCTGTGCGTGAACATGAGGACGCCCCCGCCGACGCTTCCCAGCGTGACCGCGGCGGAAAGCGCGTACACCAGCATGGCGAGGCCGCCTGCCCCCATAGCCTCCATCAGATGCTCCTGCCAATAAAGTTCGCAAGCTTCTCTAACCCCGGTCGCTTTTGCGACCTGCTGAAGAAGAGCTCGGCTCCGTCAGACACCGTCACGGACTCCGAGCCCACCCTGACGATGCGCCCCATGTTGACCAGGCATCCGCTCGAGATCTTCAGAAACTCGTCCGCCCTGAGCTTCTCGGCCACCGCCCTCATGGTCCCGCGCTCCCTGAGCACGCGACCGTCGGAGAGGTGGTAGCGGACGTCGTGCTTGAGCATGTCGACATAGAGGATGTCGGAGCAGGCAACCACCGCAATCCCGTCCTCGGTGGGCAGTGCCATGGTGCTTCGCGCGTTTCTGGCCATGATGCGCAGCGCGCGGTCAAGGCGCATGGCAAAGTCGTGGTACTCGACGGGCTTGACCACAAAGTCCAGCGCGTCCACCGAGTACCCGCGCACGGCATACTGGGCCAGGTTGGTCACAAAGATGAGTGGCGTCTGGGTGTCGTAGCCGCGCATGATCTGGGCCGCCTCCATGCCGTTGATGCCTGGCATGTCTATGTCCATCAGCACAAGGTCAGCCGTGCGCCTTAAGTCGATGAACTCCAGCGCACTGCCCAGCACCTCAATGCCCAGCTCCAGGCCCTTCTCGGCTGCGTAGCGCTCAAGGAACCCGCGCAGTGCGTCTGCCTCTGCCGGCGTATCCTCGACAATCAAGACCCTGTACATGCCGCCTCCCGTTTTTGTCCTCTGCGCCTACCGATTCTGTCACCGATTCCCGTGCGAAGTCACCTGAACGTAAGCTGAGCGCAGAGATATGTTGGGCGAGAAGCCCATGACGGAAGGAGAGGCAGTGGCAAAGAAGATCAGCACCGCGCGCAAGGTGGGGCGGGTGATAAAGAGCGTCCTGAAGGTGGCCGTTGCCATTGTGCTTGTGGCCGTGCTTGGGGTCGCGAACCTGGTCCTGCCGGGCGTGCTGAGCTCGGTTGGCCGCATGGCCAACAACATCTTGGGCTACGAGCAGCACTGGGACAACTCCAAGGCCAACACGGACGGTCTTGACCTGCAGTACAGCAAGGCCGACTACACGGCTGACACCATCAAGGACGCCCAGAAGGCCCTTGACCAGCAGATTGCCGCCGAGGGCATAGTCCTTCTGCAGAACGACGACAAGAGCCTGCCGCTTGCGCAGGGCACCACGCTCAGCTTCTTTGGCGAGTCCGTCAAGACCATCACCGCGAGCCAGTCCATGGTGAGCCAGGTCACGGGCGGCGGCGCCACGGACACGACTGCGTTTATCTCCGCGTTTGCCGACCATGGCATCTCGGTCAACCAGGACCTTATGGACTTCTATACCACGGGCGCCGGCAAGGACTACGCGATGGGCTCCGGCTCCCAGGGCTACGGCGTCTCCGAGGACTTTGCCATCAACGAGTGCCCGCTGTCCGCCATGCGCGACGCCGGCGTGCTCGACAGCGCCCAGGGCACCACGCCCGTCTTTGTGCTGCGCCGCGTGGCCGGCGAGGGCCGAGACATGCCGCGCTCCATGTATAACCACGCCGCCAACCCCGCTGACCAGGCCAAGACCTACCTTGAGCCCGACTCTACGGAGCTGGAGATCTTGCAGTACCTCAACGACAACTTCGACAACACCGTGCTCATAGTCAACACGGCCTCCGCGCTTGACCTGGACTTCCTGCGCGACATGCCCAACATTAAGTCCGTGCTCTTTGTGTCCTCCCTGGGCACCTACGGCACGGACTCGCTCGCGGGCATTATGGCGGGTGACATCAACCCGTCCGGCCGCACGGCGGACACCTTCTCTGGCAACCCGCTGGGGTCTCCCGCCGCGCAGAACTACGGCGACTACGAGTACGTTGACGAGTCCGGCAACCTCACCGGCTACAACTACGCCACCTATGAGGAGGGCATCTACGTCGGCTACAAGTACTACGAGACCCGCTATGAGGATGCCGTCCTCGGCCAGGGCAACGCCGGCAGCTTTGACTACGATGCCGAGGTCACGCACCCGTTTGGCTTTGGCCTCTCCTACACCACCTTTGACTGGACGAACTTCTCCACCTCGTGGAACGGCGACAAGTGCACCGCCACGGTGACCGTCACCAACACCGGCGACCGCGCCAGCAAGGACGTGGTAGAGCTCTATGCCCAGAGCCCCTACACCGACTACGACCGCGCAAACGGCGTGGAGAAGGCGGCCGTTGAGCTCGTGGGTTTTGGCAAGACCAAGCTCCTGGAGCCCGGCGAGAGCCAGACGCTCTCCATTGAGTTTGACCGCGAGCAGCTCAAGGCCTATGACGCCAATGGCGCCAAGACCTACATCCTGGACGCGGGCACCTACTACGTGACGGCGGGCGCAAATGCCCACGCGGCCGAGAACAACGTGCTGGCTGCCAGGGGCGTCGCGGCCGGCACCGAGACCGGCGGCAATGCCGCGCTGGTCAACACCTATGTTCCGGACAACGCCGGCGTCGACGTGACCACGTATGCCACCGACTCCAAGACCGGTGCCGCCGTCACCAACCAGTTTGACGACGCCGCTGGCAACGCCACCTACCTGACTCGCGCCGACTGGGAGGGCACCTTCCCCAAGCACGACGGCACGCCCATGGCTGGCCAGGTCTCTACCTGGGGCAACGAGATCAACGGCACCGATGGCGACGGCAATCCGGTCTCCTTGCTCTACACCAAGACGGCGAGCGCCGATCTTCTCGCCAAGCTGGACTCCACCGAGTCCGGCAACCCCGTGGACCGCGTGAGCATCACGGACGAGCCTGTCTACGGCGCCAAGAACGGCCTGGAGCTCATCGACATGCGCGGCCTGGACTACGACGACCCGCAGTGGAACGACCTGCTGGACGAGCTTACGCCCGAGGACTACTTCCTGAGCGTTGGCGTGGGCGGATATGGTACCGCCGGCCTCAAGAGCGTCCAGAAGCCGTTCAACGTTGACGCAGACACCGCCGCCGGCCTGATCTACGGCGGCTCGGGCTCCATGGTGAGCGGCGGCTCTATGATGTACTGCACGCCGGTCACCGTCGCCATGACCTACAACCAGGAAATCTACGCCAAGTACGGCGAGATGATTGGCAACGAGGCGGTTCTCGGCGGCGCCTCCGGCTGGTATGCTCCCTCGATGAACATCCACCGCACGCCGTTTACCGGCCGAAATGGCGAGTACTACTCCGAGGACGGCTTCCTTTCTGGCGTGATTGGCTCGCTCGAGGTGCGCGGTGCGGCAAGCAAGGGCCTCTATGCCACCATCAAGCACTTTGCCCTGAACGACCAGGAGAACCACCGCGGCGACACCGAGGGCCAGAAGTCCATGGCCACCTGGGCAAACGAGCAGGCCATTCGCGAGATTTACCTCAAGCCGTTTGAGATGTGCACCAAGATCGACGACGTCCAGATGAGCTACCTGCAGAAGGACGGCGACTCCTACAAGACCGCCACGCGCGAGGTTCCCGCGTGCACGGCAGTCATGAGCGCCTTCAACCGCATCGGCGCCACGTGGACCGGCGGCAACTACGCGCTGCTCACGAGCGTGCTCCACAACGAGTGGGGCTTCCGCGGCTGGATTGTGACCGACTCTGCCTCCAGCGCCGGCTCCTACATGGACGTGAGCCAGATGATCGAGGCCGGCGGCGTCTCCAAGCTCGCGCAGGCCGAGAACCTCGCCAAGTGGACCTTTGACCAGAACGACCCGGCCGAGTACCACTATGCTCGCGAGGCCATGCACGCGCTGCTCTACACCACGGCCAACAGCCACGTCATGAACGGGGCCATGCACGGGAGCGTGTGGGTTGATGGGCCGCAGAAGCTCGAGGTCGTGCGTTGGGTTGCGACGGGCGTGAGCGTCGTGGGCCTGGGCCTGATTGGCTTCACGGCCTGGCGCAACCACGTCAAGCGTCGCGCCGAGAGGGCCGAGCAGGAGTAAGCCCCGCCACGTGCGATCAACAGCAACATTTTTGGCCATGGGCCGGGACCTCGCAGTGGGGTCCCGGCCTTTTTGCGGCCCGGACGCGCAAAAGTGACCTTCGTGTGAGTGATTTGCGGACGGCTGTGCAGAAGTGGCCTTCGTGTGAGTCCAATTTCCCTACTTGGCCGAAATATCAAGAACGTAATGAATATTCTGACACTGAAACAGCAGGTCGTAGTCTGGATGAATGCATAAAATTTGGGTGCTCCGGCTGCGGCCTCTTGAAAGGCGCTCGCACGAAGGCCACTTCTGCGCGCCCGTCCGCAAATCACTCACACGAAGGCGAGTTCTGTGCAAGGTTTGAGGTCTCTCCGGCGCTTCGGGCGTCTGCGAGGGCTGCACGAAAGCAAATCGCCCCCCAACGCGTGCTGATCTGCAGTCCCGATTGGCCTCATGCGGCCTGCGTGGACGTTCCCGCCCGCCGCTCGCCCGCGGGTATACTGGTTCTTCAGCAGACAGACCGCCTGGAGGCCGCATGGAATCGCTCTACACAAAGTACCGCCCGCAGACGTTTGAGCAGGTAGTTGGTCAGAAGCACGTCGTCGAGACGCTCAAGCGCGCCGTCGTCGAGGGCCGCACCAGCCATGCCTACCTCTTCTGCGGTCCGCGCGGCACGGGCAAGACGACCATGGCGCGCCTGCTTGCCAAGGCCCTCATGTGCGAGAAGGGCCCCGGCCAGCTGCCCGACGGCACCTGCGAGCAATGCCGCCTCATCGCCGCCGGCGAGCACCCGGACGTGGCCGAGCTCGACGCGGCATCCCGTACCGGCGTGGATAACGTCCGCGAGGAAATCCTCTCCCGCGTGAACTACGCGCCCACGCTTGGACGCTGCAAGGTCTACATCATCGACGAGGTCCACATGCTGACCCCGGCGGCCTTCAACGCCCTGCTCAAGACCCTCGAGGAGCCGCCCGAGCACGTTGTGTTCATCATGTGCACCACCGACCCGCAGAAAATTCTTGCAACCATCCTCTCGCGCGTCCAGCGCTTTGACTTCCACAGCATCGGCAACGACGAGATGCAGGCCCATCTGGCCTACGTCTGCGGCGAGGAGGGCTTCACCTACGACGACGCGGCCCTCGAGCTGGTCGTTCGCCACGCTCGCGGCGGCATGCGAGACGCCCTGACCTCCCTGGAGCAGCTCTCGGTCTTTGGCAACGGCAATATCTCCGTGGCGGCGGCCCAGGACTTCCTCGGCGAGGTCTCCGGCTCGGTCCTCGGTGGCGTGGTCAACGCCCTGGCCAAGCGAGACGTGCCCGCCCTCTTCGGCGAGGTCGAGAAGCTCATGAGCTCCGGCCGCGACCTCCTGCAGTTCACCAAGGAGCTCGCCGCCCGCATGAGGGACGTCTACGTCGTGGCGGCCGTGCCCTGCGCGACCGACGTGGTCAGCGCCCGCGGCGCGGACTTTGAGGCCCTACGCTCCGAGGCCGCCGCCTTCGGCTCCGTAGACCGGCTCTCCCGCATCCTCACCGTCCTGGGCGACGCCTCCAGCGAGATGAGAACCGCAACCAACCAGCGCCTGGTCTTGGAGATCGCCTTCACCCGCATCGCTCGCCCCGAGGCCGACCTCACCCTCGACGCCCTCGCCGACCGCGTGGCCTACCTCGAGCACGAGCTGGAGACCCTGAAGAAGAGCGGCCTGCCCGTGGTGGCCCCCTCCCAGCC
>ERZ1034920.1871-NODE-1871-length-12702-cov-4.258876_pt1 | contig 12702 bp, 9 predicted proteins | sample MGYA00520688_ERZ1034920 | MGnify/ENA primary metagenome ERZ1034920 (study PRJEB33766, sample SAMN09781785) | gut metagenome | biome: gut microbiome | host: Homo sapiens | place: Madagascar | study: EMG produced TPA metagenomics assembly of the PRJNA485056 data...
TCTTTGATATTCAGATTAAACGTCTTCATGAGTACAAGCGCCAGCACCTGAATCTGCTGCATATTCTGGCGTTGTACAAAGAAATCCGTGAGAACCCGCAGGCAGATCGCGTGCCGCGCGTATTCCTGTTTGGCGCAAAAGCTGCTCCGGGTTACTACCTGGCGAAAAATATCATCTTCGCCATCAACCAGGTTGCACAAACCATCAATAACGACCCGAAAGTCGGTGACAAGCTGAAGGTCGTCTTCCTGCCGGATTATTGTGTCTCGGCGGCGGAAATGCTGATCCCGGCGGCGGATATCTCTGAGCAGATTTCAACCGCAGGGAAAGAGGCTTCCGGCACCGGTAACATGAAGCTGGCGCTGAACGGTGCGTTAACCGTAGGTACGCTGGATGGCGCAAACGTCGAAATCGCCGAGAAGGTGGGTGACGAGAATATCTTTATCTTTGGTCATACCGTGGAAGAGGTGAAGGCGCTCAAAGCCAAAGGCTACGACCCGGTGAAATGGCGTAAAAAAGACAAAGTGCTGGATGCTGTCCTGAAAGAGCTGGAAAGCGGGAAATACAGCGATGGCGACAAGCATGCCTTTGACCAGATGCTGCACAGTATCGGCAAGCAGGGCGGGGACCCGTATCTGGTGATGGCGGACTTCGCGGCCTACGTTGAAGCTCAGAAGCAGGTTGACGTGTTGTATCGTGACCAGGACGCCTGGACCCGAGCGGCGATTCTGAATACCGCGCGTTGCGGCATGTTCAGCTCGGATCGCTCCATCCGCGATTATCAGGCTCGTATCTGGCAGGCGAAACGTTAAGGAATCGCGATGGAAAGCAAACGTCTGGATAATGCCGCGCTGGCGGCGGGGATCAGCCCCAATTACATTAATGCCCACGGTAAACCGCAGTCTATTGGCGCCGAAACCAAACGGCGTTTGCTTGACGCCATGCATCGCACCACCGCTGCCACTCAGGTGGCGGTAACCCCGGTGCCGAATGTCATGGTCTATACCGCTGGCAAGAAAATGCCGCTGGCGGTTGAGGGAAACGGAGAGTTTAACTGGCTGCTGACCACCGAAGAGGGCGTGCAGCACAAAGGGCATGCCGTCGGCGGTAAATCTTTTAACCTTCCGGCGAAGCTGCCGGAGGGGTATCACACGTTGACCCTGACCCAGGGCGAGCTGCGTTCCCATTGTCGTATCATCGTGGCACCAAAGCGCTGCTATGAACCGCAGGCGTTGTTAGCCGGGCAGAAGCTGTGGGGCGCATGTGTTCAGCTCTACACCCTGCGATCGGAAAAGAACTGGGGGATTGGCGATTTCGGCGATCTCCGCACCATGCTGGTGGATGTGGCGCAACGCGGCGGCGCGTTTATCGGGCTTAATCCGATTCACGCGCTGTATCCGGCGAATCCGGAGAGTGCCAGCCCGTACAGCCCGTCGTCACGTCGCTGGTTGAACGTTATTTATATTGATGTAAACGCCGTAGATGATTTCCGTCTGAGTAAAGAGGCGCAGGCGTGGTGGAAGAAACCCGCGACTCAGCAAGCTCTGCAACGCGCCCGCGATGCCGAGTGGGTTGATTATTCTGCTGTTACCGCACTGAAGATGACGGCGCTACGTATGGCGTGGAAAAGCTTCTCTGCGCGTGATGATGAGCAGATGGCGGTATTTCGCCAGTTTGTGGCTCAGGAAAGGGATAGCCTCTACTGGCAGGCGGCCTTTGATGCGCTGCATGCGCATCAGGTGAAAGAGGACGCATTGCGCTGGGGCTGGCCGGTGTGGCCAGAAGCTTTTCAGTCAGTGGACTCGCCAGAGGTAAAACGCTTCTGCGAAGAACATCGTGATGACGTAGATTTCTACCTGTGGTTACAGTGGCTGGCGTATACGCAGTTTGCTGACTGCTGGAAAACCAGCCAGGGCTTTGCAATGCCAATAGGGCTGTATCGCGACCTGGCCGTTGGCGTGGCCGAAGGCGGGGCGGAAACCTGGTGCGACCGCGAGTTGTATTGCCTGAAAGCTTCAGTTGGCGCACCGCCGGATATTCTCGGTCCGCTTGGGCAAAACTGGGGACTGCCGCCGATGGATCCGCACATCATCACGGCACGCGCTTACGAACCGTTTATCGAACTGCTGCGTGCCAATATGCAGAACTGCGGCGCGTTGCGTATCGACCATGTCATGTCGATGCTGCGTCTGTGGTGGATCCCTTACGGTGAAACAGCCGATCACGGTGCCTACGTGCATTATCCGGTCGACGATCTGCTGTCAATTCTGGCGCTGGAGAGTAAACGTCATCACTGCATGGTGATTGGTGAAGATCTGGGTACCGTGCCGGTGGAGATCGTCAGCAAGCTGCGTGACAGTGGCGTCTACTCCTACAAAGTGCTTTATTTTGAGAATGACCATGAGAAAAACTTCCGTGCGCCGAAAGCGTACCCGGAACAATCAATGGCAGTCGCGGCGACGCATGACCTTCCTACGCTTAAAGGTTATTGGGATAGCGGCGATCTGACGCTAGGTAAAGCACTGGGCCTGTATCCGGATGAAGTCGTGCTGCGCGGGTTGTATCAGGACCGGGAACTGGCGAAACAGGGGCTGCTGGACGCGCTGCACAAATACGGCTGCCTGCCAAAACGTGCCGGTCACAAGGCGTCCCTGATGTCGATGACGCCGATTCTGAATCGCGGCATGCAACGCTACATCGCTGACAGCAACAGTGCGTTGCTGGGCCTGCAACCGGAAGACTGGCTGGATATGGCTGAGCCGGTCAACATTCCGGGAACCAGCGACCAGTACAAAAACTGGCGGCGTAAGCTCACCGCCACGCTGGAGCAGATGTTTGCCGATGAGGGCGTGAATAAGCTGATTAAGGATTTGGATAAGCGGCGAAAAGCGGCCGCGAAGAAGAAGTAAGAAAGCCGGGGATTTCCCCGGCTTTTTTGTGGTGATGGCTCGTAGCACGTAGGCCTGATAAGTGTAGCGCCATCAGGCTCAGTTTTATCAGACCACCATACCCAGCAGCAGACACCCTACCAGACCGCAGACGGAGATAATGGTTTCCAACATTGACCATGACTTGATGGTTTCACCGATGGTCAGGTTGAAGTACTCCTTGAACAGCCAGAACCCAGGATCGTTCACGTGGGAGAAGATGACGGAACCGGAACCAACCGCAATAACCATCAGCTCAGGGCTTACGCCGGTCGTTGCAATCAGCGGTGCCACAATCCCACCTGCAGTAATCGCTGCAACGGTTGCGGAACCCAGTGCGATACGCAGTACTGCAGCGATAGACCATGCCATCAGCAGCGGAGAAACGTTAGAGCCGTGCATCATTGAAGCGATGTATTTGTCCACGCCGCTATCAACCAGAACCTGTTTGAAGGCACCGCCACCACCGATGATCAACAGCATCATCGCGATGATTTTGATTGAGGACACCAGCGTGTCGTTAATCTGATCCATCGAACGTCCGCGGTTCAGACCAAAAGTGAACATCGCAATCAGCACTGCAATCAGCGTTGCCATGACCGGGTCACCGAGGAATTCTGCAACCGTCAGGAAAGCATGGCCTTTCGGCAGAATCATCTCCGCCACGGCGCGCATTGCCATCAGGATAACCGGGACCAGAGAGGTCCAGACGCTGACGCCAAAGCCTGGCATCTCTTCTTCAGTGAAGGTTTTTGCGCTGTACAGACCTTCCGGGATTGGCTTATCGATGCCTTTCAGGAAACGCGCGTATACCGGACCGGCGAGAATAACGGTCGGGATTGCCAGAATCGTACCAAACAGCAGAGTTTTACCCATGTCTGCGTGGAAAATGGTGGCAATAGCGGTTGGACCCGGGTGCGGCGGCAGGAAGCCGTGAGTAACGGACAGCGCAGCCGCCATCGGCACACCAACGTACAGCAGCGGGATGTTAGCAGCGGCAGCAATGGTGAATACCAGCGGCAGCATCAGCACGAAGCCGACTTCGTAGAACAGGGCAAAACCGACGGTGAATCCGGTTAATACCACTGCCCACTGAATGTGTTTTTTGCCGAATTTAGCAATCAGCGTGGTTGCGATGCGCTGTGCGCCGCCGCAGTCCGCCAGCATTTTGCCCAGCATGGCGCCAAAACCCATAATCAGGGCGAGGCTGCCAAGGGTTCCGCCGACGCCGGCTTTAATCGAACCGATGACTTTATCCAGTGGCATCCCTTGCATCAATCCGACAGCAAGCGCCACCAGGACGAGAGCGATGAAGCCGTTCATTTTGAAACGGATCATCAGGAGGAGTAACAAGATTACACCGATAGCAACGATGACTAATGGCATGATTTACCTGGCCTTTACTTTGTTATGGGTAACGTCAGTGTTTAGATGACAAATTCCGATTGTCCCGACCGGGAACAGAGTATTCTCAGCACCAATGCTGGTTGCCTTCAAAACTAATCAGTTTAACTGGCTATTATGTGTGTGTTAGGTGCTGACACGAATGATACGGGTAACATACTGCGCTTGAAAATCACCTGGACAGGCAAAATTTAAAATATGAGAAGCTGGTCAAATTATGCGGGGGATTGTTGCAGGATAAATGCGAAGAAATGTTGGGGTGTAAGCCGGAGACCGCGATTACGCTACCACCCGGCATTAATGCCCGATAGCGACGCGGATGCGTCTTATCGGGCCTACGGATACTCTACAGGTTCGGGCGTTAGTAGTAAGAGTGCTCGCCGCGCTGGTGTTCGGTTAAATCGCGAACGCCTTTCAGTTCAGGGAATTCAGCCAGCAGCTGCTTCTCGATACCTTCTTTCAGCGTTACATCTACCATTGAACAGCCGTTACAGCCGCCGCCAAACTGCAGAATGGCGTAGCCTTCATCGGTGATTTCCATCAGAGAGACACGACCACCGTGGCCAGCCAGCTGTGGGTTGATCTGCGATTGCAGCATGTACTCCACGCGTTCCATCAGCGGCGCATCATCGGCAACTTTACGCATTTTGGCGTTTGGTGCTTTCAGGGTCAGCTGGGAGCCTAACTGGTCGGTAACGAAATCGATTTCTGCATCTTCCAGATACGGTGCGCTCAATTCATCAACATATGCGGTCAGCAGGTCAAATTTAATGGCGGTGTCGGTTGCTTCCACGGCGTCCGGCGGACAATAAGAAACGCCACATTCAGCGTTAGGCGTGCCGGGATTAATCACAAATACGCGGATTTGTGTCCCTTCTTCCTGATTTGCCAGCAGTTTGGCAAAGTGCGCTTGTGCAGCATCGGAAATATGGATCATAGTAATGGCCTAATAGTTGACTATTTTACTTGGTTATAATACGCCCATCATCGAGGCTCTACAAGGTTCGACACAGGCACCATACCTGGACAGTCGCCGCGCCGTTGCGTAAAAGCAGCTGCGCGATTTCCGCGACGGTACTTCCGGTAGTGACGACATCATCCACAATAACCATATGGAGTCCCTGCACCGGCAATTCAAGGCGAAAGGCATTTTTCAGGTTACGTTTACGTAATCGGGCGCTGAGATGGTGCTGTGTGGCGGTTGCCCGAACCCGCGAGATGGTCCGGCTGTCCCAGTCGCAACCCAGCCAGCGTGCCAGCGGACGGCACAGTAAATCGCTCTGATTAATCCCTCTGCGCCAGTGTCGACGTTGCCAGAGCGGGACGCTGACCAGCCTGTCCGGTAGAGGAAGGCTGCTGGTGCGCCGGGCCTGTAGTACCTCCAGCAACAACAAACGTGAAAGAGCTGAGGCTGTTTCGCTGCGTCGTGAAAACTTGAGCTGGTGGATAAGCCCGCTCAACGGCGGAACATAGTCGCTGACGGTAACCAGTCTCTGCCACGGCGGCGGTTTTTGCAGGCAGCGCCCACAGGGAATGACGGTATGAGCGGCAGGGAGTCCACATTGAGGGCACAGGCTGGCGTGTTGACGCGTTGCCCGCGTACAGACTGAGCAGATCCCCCAATGCCCTAACGTCAGGGGCATTCGGCATAGCCAGCATAATCCCGGTACTGTTAGCATAGATGCATCCTTTCAGGCTAAAAGAGAACAATAACTGATGAATGACATCTGGTGGCAGACCCAGGGTTCGGGAAATTGCCATCTTGTGCTGCTGCACGGATGGGGACTGAATGCGCAAGTGTGGCATTGCATAAGCGAGGAACTGAGCTCGCATTTTACGCTGCATCTTGTCGACTTACCGGGATTTGGTCGTAGCCAGGGTTTCGGTGCAATGTCGCTGGAAGAGATGGCTGAGCGGGTATTGAAACAGGCACCGGAGAAAGCTATCTGGCTCGGCTGGAGTCTGGGCGGGCTGGTCGCGAGTCAGGTAGCGTTAACGCATCCTGAGCGTGTTCAGGCGCTGGTGACCGTCGCGTCTTCCCCTTGCTTTAGCGCGCGGGATGAGTGGCCGGGAATCAAGCCAGAGGTGCTGGCAGGCTTCCAGCAGCAGCTGAGCGAAGATTTCCAGCGTACGGTGGAGCGTTTTCTGGCATTGCAAACGATGGGCACAGAAACTGCGCGTCAGGATGCGCGAGCGCTAAAGAAAACTGTACTGGCTTTACCCATGCCGAACGTCGAGGTGCTCAATGGTGGACTTGAGATCCTGAAAACGGTCGATCTGCGAGAACCGCTGTGCGCGGTGGAAATGCCTTTCCTGCGGTTGTACGGCTATCTTGACGGGCTGGTGCCGCGCAAAGTCGTCCCGATGCTGGATGCCCTGTGGCCGCAGAGCGAGTCTTTGGTGTTTGCCAAAGCGGCGCATGCGCCGTTTATCTCGCATCCCGCCGAATTCTGTGCAGCGCTTGTGGCGTTAAAACAGAAACTATAAATTTGATGTGTTGCCCGGTGGTGCCATGCTCGCCGGGCCTAAGATTAATGGCTGCGCGTAGCCAGATCCTCAGCGGTCAGGCCAGTAATTCTGAAGATGGTTCGTGGGTCTATACCATCAGCCTGCATAGTTGATGCAATACGTAATGCTTCCTCTCGTTTGCCTTGTTGCAGACCCGTTTGTAACCCTTATTGCAACCCTTTCCTATGGCCTTCCTGAAGACCATTTAGGTGCCCTTCCTGTCGTAATCTTTCGGCGATAGTCATCAACTTGTCCTTATGTTGGGGTAAACGTTCGGCGACTTCATGAAGAAATTCGCCAAAATGTGTGGTGTTACCGGCCTGCATTAAATAATTAAACAAGGCTTTCAACTGGTTGTCATTAGCGTGTCCTTTAACAAGCAGGATGGCCAGTTTTTCTACCAGCCCCATCAAATCGCGTTTACGAATATGCTTTTGGATGAGCTCCAACAGCGCCATCCGGCGATGCTGCATAATCTCGTCATCGGGCACAACAGTGATATCGATCAGTGGAAACGCGGTGCTATACCTGAGAAAAAAGATGACGAGACTCTACTTCCCAGGTTACCAGTAATCATCCACGGATTAATCACGATGCGTGGCTGGCTGGAGGATAGATCTTTTTTGCTGAAATAATAAAATCTGTGTGGAATCCATTACGCAAAAAAGCCAGATATCAGCGTAAACGCGTTATCCGGCCTGGATGTTTGCATCATTTGTAGGCCGGATAAGCGTAGCGCCATCCGGCAAAGAGCATCTGATTAGCGTAAAGCCCACCACTCGCGCAGGCAGGCTTTACCTTCCGGGCAACTTTTGCAGCTTCCGGAAAGACACCCGTCGGCATCTTCCTGAATCCGCACCGCTTTGCCCATATTTTCTAACTGATTCAACATGGCGTCAATCATGGGCTGCGGGGTATGCAGCGTGTGGCTAATTTGTGTCGCCTCCATGCGCCCCCGCAAAGCCAGTAAATCACGAACCTGAATAAGCGATGCCATTGTCGATAACCTTAGTGGCAATCGCCAGTCGTGCTGGAACAGCAGGAACTCGCCGTTCTGTTGGTTGCCAGCAGTGCGAGGTCCACGCGGCTGCGAGCTCGACGCAGCAGGCCCAGCAGCACGATGTTAAACAGGATGACCGCTAAAATGCACACCAGACTGTAGGTCGGGTGTTCTTTGTAGCTGACCGTCTGATAAAACAGCGTCGACAGAGAGTAGGCGATATTCAGGCCCCACAGAATCGAGAAGCTCATCCAGCCACGGCTGGATTCACGTGCGATAGCGCCCATCACTGAAATGCACGGTACATACAGCAGAACAAAGATCAGGTAGCTGTACGCGGCGGCGGCGCTGCCAAATTTCTCGCCCATCACGCCCATTGCACCGGTAGCCATTTCACCGTCGCCCTTGCTGGCTTCGATAGGGTTAGCCAGCACGCTCAGGCTGAAAGTGTCTTTCAGGCTTTGCCAGGTTTCATCTACCGCGCCGAGCAGCTCGTCACCGAGGTGGAAATCTGCCGGGTTGAACTCTTCTTCCTGAATGTTTTCTGCGGTATAGAGCGTGTTCAGCGTACCGACAACCACTTCTTTCGCCATCGCGCCGGTGAACAGACCTACGGTTGCCTGCCAGTTATCTTCGTGAACACCAATCGGTTTAAAGACTGGGGTAATGACGCGGCTAACGGAAGCCAGAGCAGAGTCGTTGATGTTGTCGACGATTTTTCCGCTCAGTGAGAAGCTGTTAAACGCGCTGAGGAAAATACTGACGATGATGATGACTTTACCTGCACGCAGAACGAAGCCTTTCAGACGTTGCCAGGTTTGAATGATCAGACTCTTAATGTGCGGTACGTGATATACCGGCAGTTCCATCACAAACGGCGTTGCTTCGCCACGCATGATGGTGTGTTTGAGCATCAGGCCGGTCAACACCGCCATGACGATACCCAGTACGTACAGCGAGAAGACCGCCAGCGCGCCGTTCTGACCAAAGAAAGCCGCGGCAAAGACGGCGAAAATCGCCAGACGTGCGCCGCAGGACATAAATGGCGCCATCATGATGGTCATCAGACGCTCACGCGGGGCATCCAGCGTACGTGCGCCCATCACCGACGGTACGTTACAACCAAAGCCGACGATTAGTGGGACAAACGATTTGCCCGGCAGTCCCAACGCCTGCATCAGACGGTCCATCACAAACGCAGCGCGCGCCATGTAGCCGGAGTCTTCAAGGAAGGAGAGGAACAGATACATCATGCCGATTTGCGGCACCAGCGGCAGCACGGTGTTAATCCCGCCGCCAAGACCTTGCGCCAGGAAGATGGTCAGCCAGTCCGGGAAGTGCAGCGTATAGCCAATCCACTGAATACCATGGATAAAGAGTGCCACGGAGCCAACATCAAACAACGGCTGCAGCGCGCCGCCAATGTTGATGGCAAGCAGGAACATCAGGTACATCACGAACAGGAAAATCGGCAGACCGAGGAAGCGGTTGAGGATAATTTTATCTACCGCGGTGGTGAAACGGCTCGGCTCTGCCGTCAGGGTATTACTGACGGTATCGCAGATAGCAGCAATGCACTGGTAACGTGCATCGGCAATATGTAGCGCCGGGTCGTCCATTGTCTCACTCAGGCGAGCAACAGCGGCATCAAGGTTTTGTGCGGCATCACCGGCGTAAGCACGGCTGTAGATATCGCCTTCGAGCATCTGCAGGCCTAGCCAGCGGCGCTGTTTAAGCGGCATATCTTTGGCCATTGCGTCGGCGAGGGAGTCAGCTTCTTGCAGCAGCGGCTGGGCATAATGGACCAGCTCAACGGTGTCGTTTTCTTTGTAGCGATCGATCGCCAGCTTCAGTGCTTCAATGCCGCGGGCGCGGGTGGAAACCAGTGGAACCACCGGACAGCCAAGACGAGCGGAGAGGGCGTCGATATCGATACGGATTTGCTGTTTCTCAGCAATATCCAGCATGTTCAGTGCGACGATACAGGGAATACCCAGCTCAAGCAGTTGCAACGTCAGGTAGAGGTTGCGTTCAAGGTTTGAAGCATCGACCACGTTGATCAAGAGATCCGCGTCGCCGCTTAAAATATAGTGACAGGCAATCTGCTCATCGAGAGAGGTTTGGGATGAGATTGTCGTCAGAGAATAGGTGCCGGGTAAATCGACCAGCGTGACCTGGTGGTCCGTCGTGGCGAAATGGCCTTCTTTACGCTCAACGGTAACGCCAGCCCAGTTGCCTACACGCTGGCGCGCGCCGGTGAGCTGGTTGAATAAAGTTGTCTTGCCGGAATTAGGATTACCAATTAAACCAATGGTTAGTTTTTTCATTTTTATAGACTCACTGTATTAACAGGAAACCGCTTCCACTTCTAATAACGCCAGATCCTTCTTACGCAATACCAGACTTACGCGACGCGTTTCGATATGGATAGGATCGCCGAGCGGGGCGACGCGTACCACGTTGAAGGATGAGCCGGGTAGCATGCCAAGTGACAACAGTTTCTGACGATAAGCCGGGCTGATTTCACGGGCAAAACCGGTAATTTTCCACGCACTGTCAGGAGTGAATTGCATAGGGACCTACTTATATCTCGCTAACTGGATGATAACCTCATGGGGCGACAGGGCGGCATGAGACCAGATGATTAGCCAACGTAAGGAAAGAGTAAATAATCAACAAATCAATGATAATGAGAATGGTTTCTATCATCAATAGAATAAGTGTGACGGAATGTACAATTAGATAATAATTTGAGCCAATTTTGATATTCCTCAATATTTATTCTGGTTGGAAACGAGTGATTCGCGGAAGTAATTATTGGGGATCTTAATGTTTAATTAAGGTTTCATCTGTTAATGAAGTGATAAATATATTGTGGTGCAACGCGGGGCATAGATTAAATATGCCGGATGACGACACTCATGCGCCTTATCCGGCCTACAAATTAATTGTGATAACCTGGCCGGACAGGGCGTTTACACCACCATCCGGCACAGGGTTTAAACTTAGCGTTTTTTACCCATTGCCGCAGCCAGCGCATCCATCATCGCGCTGTTGCCCGCAGGCTGTGCGTCACGGCCACGCGGTTTCGCCGCTTTTGGTGCCGGGCGATTGCCCTGAGTGCGATCGTTATTCCCGCCGCCGCGACGCGCATTGGTTTCACCCGGCTGCTCGTCCAGACGCATGGTCAGCGCGATACGCTTACGTTGCAGGTCCACTTCCAGCACTTTCACCTTCACAATGTCGCCTGCTTTCACCACGGTGTGCGGATCTTCGACGAACTTATTCGACAGCGAAGAGATATGCACCAGACCATCCTGATGAACGCCGATATCAACAAACGCGCCGAAGTTGGTGACGTTGGTGACTGCCCCTTCCAGAATCATTCCCGGCAGCAGATCGTTCATGGTTTCTACGCCATCGGCAAACTGCGCGGTTTTAAATTCAGGACGCGGATCGCGGCCCGGCTTTTCCAGCTCTTTGATGATGTCGGTGACGGTCGGCACCCCGAAGCGTTCGTCGGTAAAATCAGCGGCTTTCAGATTGCGCAGTTCGCTGTTGTTACCCATCAGATCACGCAACGATTGCTCGGTGGCAGCCAGAATGCGTTCCACAACCGGATAAGCTTCCGGGTGAACGGTAGAGGCATCCAGCGGGTTATCGCCGTGGTTGATACGCAGGAAGCCCGCGCACTGTTCAAAGGCTTTAGGCCCCAGGCGGCTGACTTTTAGCAGTTGCTGACGGTTCTGGAATTGACCGTTCTCATCGCGCCAGGCAACGATATTCTGCGCCATCATGCGCGTCAGACCAGCAACACGGGTCAGCAGCGGTACGGAGGCGGTATTCAGATCGACGCCGACGGCGTTCACGCAGTCTTCCACCACCGCATCCAGCTTACGCGCCAACTGAGTCTGGCTTACGTCGTGCTGATACTGGCCCACGCCGATAGATTTCGGATCGATTTTCACCAGCTCAGCCAGCGGATCCTGCAGACGACGGGCGATAGACACCGCGCCACGCAGAGATACGTCGAGGTCCGGGAACTCCAGCGCCGCCAGTTCGGATGCGGAGTAAACCGACGCGCCGGCTTCACTGACGATCACTTTCTGCGCGGTCACTTGCGGGAACTGCTTTTGCACGTCGAGGAAGAAACGCTCGGTTTCGCGCGACGCCGTACCGTTACCAATCGCCACCAGTTCAACGTTGTGTTTTTCACACAGCGCCGCAACGGCAACGGCGGCTTTGGCGGCCTGACCGGTATGCGGATAAATGGTGTCGGTCGCGACCAGCTTGCCGGTACCGTCAACCACTGCCACTTTTACACCGGTACGCAGACCTGGATCGAGGCCCATGGTGGCGCGCAGCCCGGCCGGAGCGGCCATCAGCAGGTCATGCAGGTTACGGGCAAAGACGTTGATAGCTTCATCTTCCGCACGTTCGCGCACGGTACCCATCAGCTCCGTTTCGAGGTGCATCAGCACTTTGATGCGCCAGGTCCAGCTAACCACGCCTTTACGCCAGCTGTCTGCTGGGGCGTTGTTCAGGCGTAGTCCCAGGTGATCCCGGATAATCTGCTCGCCGTGGCTCTCTTTTGGTGGCTCATCGAATTGCGGATCGGCATTCAGTGAAAGTTGCAACACGCCTTCGTTACGGCCACGGAACATGGCCAGCGCACGGTGGGAGGGCACGGAAGAAATCGGTTCGTGGTGATCGAAGTAGTCGCGGAACTTAGCGCCTTCCTCTTCTTTACCGCTTACCACGGTGGCGACCAGGTGGGCGTTTTTCCACAGATAATCACGTACTTTCGCCAGCAGAGCAGCGTCTTCAGCGAAGCGCTCCATCAGAATGTAGCGCGCGCCGTCA
>ERZ1034920.1872-NODE-1872-length-12692-cov-64.233283_pt1 | contig 12692 bp, 7 predicted proteins | sample MGYA00520688_ERZ1034920 | MGnify/ENA primary metagenome ERZ1034920 (study PRJEB33766, sample SAMN09781785) | gut metagenome | biome: gut microbiome | host: Homo sapiens | place: Madagascar | study: EMG produced TPA metagenomics assembly of the PRJNA485056 data...
CCTTGAATAAAGGCTTTCTAGCACTTTTTACTTTTTCAACTGTCAAACTCGGGGTATTATTTTCTTTTCTATTTTTACTCATCCAAATCTCCCATTCCATAAAAAAAACTCGCTAAAAAACACGAGTCAATACATAATCATTCTATAAATAGATACACTTCTCCCTACCTAAAGCAAATAAAAAGATGAACAATTCAATTAAAAATGCGGAAAACCAGCTATTTTTAATATCCTATGTATGTACCCTATAAATACTGATTCTAAAAATAAACCGTACCCTTACCAAGAATAACAGTTGCTTATATACTATAACCTAATACCCCCCCCCGTCAATGAACATTTGTTACTTAAGCTTAGGTGAAAACATTAAATATATTTAATATTACCCTTATTTAAAACGCATAAGCATCATATAACAAATTAAAAATATTTTTTAGAAAATTTCCCTTAAATAAAGACATTTATCATAAAGTTAACAACTGTTTTATAACCAAATGAATGTAATCGGTTACACCAACGTTACGCATAAATCAATGAACCATTAACAAGAAATGATTTAACACATATTACCCCAAATACGATAAACCTTTTTTCCAGATGAAAAAAGCAGTATTATATTTAAAGTAACTTTAAGTAGGACATCTATTGTTATTAATAGTGGAAGTTTCATAATGGTATTTCCACCTCTTCTTTTACATTAAATGAAAAATTACTTCCAGACCAATTATTTTCATATGCTACTTCACAATTCATAATTTAATTCGATATATGCATAGATTTTATAGTTAGATTGGATTACTAACTAATAATTACTCTAAAATTCTTTCTTTTTAATATAAACTACTCTTATAATATTACATCTACTACTTTAAAAGCTGAAGATTCTCATCAAATATATCCGTTTAATTCTTAAATATATCAAAATTCAAGTTCCATTCTAAATATAGTCATTTTGAAATAACAAATAAAAGATACCTACAAATAAGCATCACAACACTGTTGTCGGTTCTTTTTTATAGGTATCAATTTACTTTATCATAATGGTTCTATTTCATAATCAAAACTTTCCAAAATTTTTTTCTCATCCAGATAACTTACAGCAAAACAATCACTAGGCATATATGAACATTCTTTGTCCAAATATTTTGGACAATCTTCATAAAACATACTCTCACCCACATATTTTTCGTTGAAATAAATATGATGATTTGTATCTATAAACAAGACATATAATACATTTCCAACTTTATGACAAACTATACGCGCAGGATTAATATGTCCGAGTGATGCTACAAATTCATATATATTATTTCCTTCAAACATTTGATTAATCATTAAATCTGAAAAATTATATTCTTTAAGTATTTCCTTCACAATCACACGATGTTTATCATCTATAGTATGAAAATGGAGTTGCCTGCTTTCGCTTGAACTAGCACTTAATTCTCTATAAGAATGTGATGTAATTTTAGGAAAAATCACACTAAAAAGACTTGTCATAATGCTAGTATATTGTTGATCATCTTTAAAATGATTATTAAACTTTCCTTTTAAACATATTGGCTTAAACTTAAATTTTGAAAAACTGATAGACAAAGTTTCTGATTTCTCTGGCACTCGTATTCTATCAGAAACTCCCTTTTTATCTGGTTTAATTGGACGAGGTATCTCTTTTTTCTTTGCCATCTTACCTTATCCCAATTTAGAATAGTATTGTAAAATGTCGTATGTCGAAATAGTATTGGAACATGGCTCACCACTTGAAATCCCCTGTCTAGCATTTATCCATGGCATTTCACTATGTGAAATAGCCTCTAACTCATCTGCTGAAAATGATCCATATGCTTCCCAAACCTGTTGAAATAATGACTCAAGTTCTTCTTCAACAAATGGCTTAGTGGCAATTTTGGGAATTTCATGCCAGCCATAATTTTTATATCGTTGATATAGTTGTGGTGAAACAGGACCATGAATCCAAGCTTGAAATGGTTCTGAACAAAGAACTTTAATGTCACCTATATTTTCTTTTGTAATAACCTCATTATCATTAAAGAAAACAATATACCAACAATATGCATAGTAACACAATTTTTGTAATTTTTTATTTGACATCGATGACATACTTAAAAACCATTGTGCCAAACGCTCAATTGCAGAATCAATTTGTACGTAATGATTAGTAGTATCATTTATTACTTTATCTTTATATTTCAAATTTTCAGATAATGATGAAAATGTTGAAATTACAACTGTTTTACAAGATGTATCACCATATTTACTTGGAAGAATAAAATTTGTTCTAGAATTATTCTCCATAATTATTCACCTTCTTTAGAAATAGGATATCCCATTGCTTTTCGATTTTCTAACTCCTGAATTTGATTTCCTAACCATTCATATACTGCTCTAGCATTTTCTTCGTTTAATACAATTCCTGTCGATATATAACGAATAATAGTATCATTAATATTTTGGGGATCAACTTCAATAATTCCTCCTAAAGTTCCATCTGAATTAATCGAATTGGTCACTGAATTTGGCACAGGTGGGCGTTCCATAAAAAAATTTGCAATTATTTCGCCCTGAGTAGAAACTCCACCAAATGCCCCATTACAATATACCGGATTATAGTTTTCCGGAAAAATATAATTAAATTTAATCTGACGTTCCTCGCTCATTATAAATACTCCTCTCAACTTTTTCTAACTACAAGTATATCGTATTTCTTTTAAAATTCATAAATAAATTTAAAAATATTTATAATAGGCTTAACTAGCAATTTGGTGCCATTGTTATAATTCTTGTTTTTATCACTATGCAAACAACCATTCGTTCTTCAAATCCTTTAAACGAGTGATCTTATAAATGTTTTTCAATCTAAACAATACGTATTGTAGTTTTTCTGTGTTATCCATTCCCTGAGTTTCTCTTTGCATGACAAAAAGAGCGTTGTATCGGTTTATATATTTTGAAGCTACTCCTTTGTATTTTTGCAACTTTTCTTCAATCAATTTATGAAAGCTGTTCACTGTATTTAAATGATTGAACTTATCATAAGACTCATGACTGATTAACACTTTCTTTGTGCAGTTCTTACTTTCTAAAAGTTCGTTGTAACTGTTAGATCCATCTAGCATTACAAAAGATTTTGATTCTAGACATTCACCAAATCTTAATAGATCTATGGGTGATGGCTTGCCATAATTTAATGTTCTGGCAATTGTATATCCGAATCTCTGTATTGCAGTGATGATACAAACTTGTTGATTCGATAATCCTCTTTTTGCAGCAGGCGTTCCACGATGTTTAGGGTCTACTCCATCAATCTTAGTTCCTTTATGATTGTATGGAGTATACTTTTCATCCATTTCAACTTCATTTCCCACTGTGTATGGGACGTTCCTCAGTTCCTAGACTAACCAATAGTTTATGGCGCATATTAAAAACATTGCGTTCGTTTACATTGATTTTAGCAGCCGTTTCTTTAAGAGATACACCATTCAATGTATCCATGATAAGCTCATTCCATTTGGATTGGTCTTGGTGCGAATAAAAAGTAAGCTGACCGCGGTCCACAACAAAACGTTTTCCGCATGATTTACAACGAAGCATTTGTTTACCGGAGTTGGCAAAACCACTCTTAACCAAACGAGGATGATAACATCCACATTTAGGACAGTATTCAAAATGATACGTATTCATTTTATTGTTTGTATCTAAATAATCAGTGATTTCACGATCAATCTTTTCAATTTGAAAAGATTGTAAAGCAGCGATAGTATCTTGGTTTAAATATTTTGAAGTTCTTGTCATAAGTGTAGTCTCTCTTTCGTTTACACCTATACAATAAAACATAAACTGACACCATTAATGTCAATTATATTAGCAAGTCACCAATGTATCTGTTAAGCCTTATAATATCCTTAATTATTTTTAATTACCTATTTATTCAAATTTATGAATAATGATTAATACGTTTTACCTCAAATCTAACACTAGATAAAATTCACTTTCTAGTCTCTATCCAGACTATAGAGGATCACATGAACATTTTATATTGAATGATTTATAAAGCTAATCTGCATTTTACCACCAAAGGATTATGAATATTTGAAATTGGATAGGGATAAATCAACCTTTAAAAGTCATAGGGATTTCATCTCAGAAATGGACACGACATTTGAATACTTTGATCAAATACTAATTGATATATTTACGATTGCTTACAATATTTAATGTTCTGACAACTGTATAGTCAAATCTATATTTTGTAATTATGATACACACCATCTTATTAAATGATTATCTTTTTACATTTCTATCATAAAAAATATATTGACATCATCAATGACAAATATATTAACATATCTCCATTATCACAGTTAATATAAATAAAATGATGTATCGTTTTAAGACATATCTAATCTTTAGCTTTCTTTTAGAAAACTAAAGGCAATCACGACTATGACAATACCAATTGGAAAGGCAGCAATGATACTTACACTTTGTAAGTTACTCATTGAACTTTGTGCAAATAATAAGGCGATTGGAAGAAGAATCAATAGAATACACCACATTAATTGAAGTGTTTTATGTGGCATTTCATCTTCTTTTAATTCGTGATAGCAATAACATGATGGCTTTAGTGCAATAGATTCAAATCTTAACGCATAGAAGGCAATCATGACAAGTTATGTACAAAGAAGTATTTTAATAATTTCTACGATCTGATCTTTCCGTATAGATCGCCTGTTTGTGCATATTGAGACATGAAATCAGCAATACCATGCATTTGTAGTCCCATTGAATAGTATACTAGAACAATGAAACTAATTAGTGTAGTTACTACATCTAAAAGAATACAACCAAAAACAAAAAAACAGTGTATTTGCTAGTTATACGATAATGATTTTATAATGCATAGTGGAAACAATCCTTTGTTAAATGACATTTTTGAATTTTTCATATATTATAAGTCGAGATAGAAAGATCTTCAGTGAACAAGCACTTTAAGCTGAAGACAATAGGAAGTCGTTAAAACATCCTAATCGTGGTCACTATAAGTGATGGGGTGACAACCACCAGCAAATTTGTAGACAATGGGAAGTCGGTAAAATATCCTAATCATTGTCGCTAATAGCGATGGGCTGACAGCCAGTAGATAAACTTGTATTAGAATCAGATGTCTTAGGGCATCTTTTTTTTTATTTGTGTTGAAAAGAAAGAAAAAGGAATCAGACAATATACGTCCAATCCCTAAACGATTGCTTACAATTCTTTAAACACCCAAATTTGAGCTTTTGACCCATTCTTTTCATAGATTTCAATGTTATTACCATTGACTGTTCTAGAACTATATAAGTCTAATGCATAATTTGGATTCAGTGCAGATACTAATACAAATCCGTTTCCATTCTTAACAGCAATCCATTTTTGTGCCATTGAACCATTTGACTGGTATTGTTGTACATTTGTAAGATTTGCTGCAACACTACCTGTTACATCCAATACTTTACCTGAATTTGCGTTTATAATTGTTAAATAACCCTTATTGTCTTTTATAATTTTCCAAGCTTGTGCATTTGTTCCATTAGATTGATAGATTTGAAGATTTCCACCATTTGCCATTGAAGAACTACTCATATCTAACACGTAGTTTGAATTAATTGCTGAGCCAATTTCATATGTACCTTCTTGGATGTTACCTTTATTGGCTGCCGCTAAATCATCGATTTTATTTTGAATAGTTTTAAATACATTAAATGTCCATTGTTGTGCAAGTGAACCATTCATTTCAAAGATTTCAACATTACTTCCATTTGAAGCATTTGAGAAATATAAGTCTAATACGTAATCTACATCAAGTGCTGAGTAAATTACATATTTATTTCCTTTTTTAACAACAATCCATTTTTGTGCATAGCTACCATTTGAATCATATTGTTGTACATTTGTTAAATTACTAGCAACACTACTTGCAACATCCATCACCTTACCTGAATTTACGTTAATGAATGTTATATATCCTTTGGCATCTTTTACAATCTTCCAAGCCTGTGCTTTCGTACCATTTGATTGATAAACCTGCACATTACCGCCATTCGCAAGTGAAGAACTACTCATATCCAATACATAGTTTGAATTAATTGCCGAACCAATTTCATAAGTACCTTCTTGAAGTGTATTCTTATTAGCTGCAGCAAGCTCATCCAAATAGTCTCTACCAGATTGTACTTGCACTAAATTCCAATATTGAGCATTTGTGTTATTCAATTGCCATAATTGAACAAGATTACCATTGTTTACAGAAGAACTGCTTAAGTCCAAGACAAAGTTACGATCCCATGCAGATGAAAGAATCCATTGTCCAGCCGCATTTTTATAAATCACAAATTGTGCAGCTTTTGTTTTTGCATCTGCACCTTGAATGATTCCAGAACCATTATTTAAATTCAACCAATTCGTATTTAATCCGATATATTGATTTGAATATACATTTTTAATAGTGTAGTAACCATTTTGATTCTTCTCAATATAGAATTGTTGACTCATACTCGTATTACGATCATAAATTCCAATAGAAGAAGATCCATTAGGATTTTTATTTACAAAACCTAAAACTTTATTGTTGTTAAGGCTAGTCTGAATTTGATATGTCCCATTTTGCATTTGGTCTTGTAGAATATTGAAAACTTTAAATACTGTTCCCGTATATCCATTAATACCTTTAATAATAACGTTTGCCTGTCCAATTTGATTATTATTTTCAAATGTAACAATATAATCACGACCCTGTACTAGAGTCACTCTACCATTGGCTGTAGTCATAGACACATTTACTTCTGGTTCCATCTTTGAACCTGAATAGTAAACATCTCCAACATGGATATTTCCATATTTCTCTACATCTATATATAATTTATAATCTTTGATATTACTAATTGAGAAGAATGGTCCACCTGATATTAAATCACCAGAGAAAGATGATGGATGATTCAATACTTCACTAATGTGTACGCGTCCATTGCGAGTTGGTGTATAAGGATCATATACTGTCGTATATCCTTGTGAATCCAAACCAAACAATACAATAATGTGTGAATAGCCAGGCCATGGACAGAATTTACCACCCTCTACAGCAGCCGTAACAAATTTACCTTCTAAAAGCTCTTGCATAACACAAACACTAGAAAGATTATTTGCAACACTTAAGCCAAAACGATTGGCTAAAAATTGCCATGATGCAGAATCAGATCCTAGTTCTCCACCCGAATTGAAATGTCCAGTCGCATGTAAAATATTTCCAATATCTGTTGGCAAATAATTAGTACCTTTTAAAGTATTAATAACTATTGTAGCAGCAGTAGGAAGACATCCTGAACCATTAAAGTAATAACCACCGACAACGTTATATGCCCATTGAGGATCTCTTTGACAATAATAGGAAACACCATTCCAACTTGTTTCAACAATAAAACCATTTGAATCTGTTTTGTATGTTACTTTGTCAATATTAAATGTACCACGCAATTCTCTACCCAAATGATCATAGTATTTGACATTGTTCCCTGTGATTTCAAACCCAGCTGACAAAGTACCATCCGCCTTAAAATTATACCAGTATCCATCACAATACTTTTCACCAATAAATTGAGCACCATTATCAAAATAATAGATTTTATTATCCAAACTCAATCTACCCGTAAAACCAATTCCAGTATCATTATCAAAGTAATATAGTTTTCCATTGATTGTTTGTAATCCATGTAAAACAATTCCTTCATCTGAAAAATAATATGTAAGATTATCGATTGTTTGAAGACCCTTTAACATTTCCCCTGTTTGACTAAAATAATAAGTATTATCCCCTATTGTTTTAAATCCTGTTACTTTATATCCAGACTCATCAAAATAATATTTGTTTCCATTAATTTCTTCAAAAGAATTCGTTACAGCTACACCATCTTTAATATATTGCGTATAATCCTTTGTCCATCCATTTACTAATTCGACACTTGGCTTTTCACTTTTATCACTTGTGTCCATATCAAGTGATGCATCAGTTTCAATTTCATTTGTGCTAGATACATCAACTGCGACAACTGGTTGTGTATCATTTTCTTCTGCACTTATAACCATATCTGCAAAACTATAGGTAGTTACAGCAGCAAGAACAGCAAATCCAACTTTTACAATATCTTTATTCATAACCTAAAACCCCCGCGAGTTATATTCTATTACTTTATGAATAAGAAAACAATTAACAATTGTTTACATAAATAAAAAGAACCCTATTTTACATAGAGTTCAATCATTAGTTATTTACTTAATAATACATTCACCATTTGTACAATACTGTAACCATAGTTTTTAGCAGAAGCCCAACCTAATCCATTTGGATTTTCTTGAATTCCAAGCCATTCTACATATTCTGCACTGTTGCGTTTCACTAAATTAAATCTTGGATCTACACAATCATTGACTAACTTAGAATTTGAAGCATATGCCTTTAAATGTTGAATTTGAGCACGAATACCAGTACGAACATCTTTAAATTCAGCTCCATGTACAGCTCCAGTTGCACCAATACCTGCATAATTATATTGGTTAGGAAGTACATCTCCACCATATTTTAAGAAACCTGTTTCTTTCATACATTGTGCAAAGGCAATTTCAGCTCTTACACCTTCTGCATTTGCCTCTTCATAGAAAATCTTCGCAAATTCTTCAATTGTACTAGCACCTCCCTTTGCTAAACAACCATCATATTCATTTTTGTATTTTGCATTAAAAGTGTCATAACCACTCGCATTGTAGTTGTAATATTTAATCAATTGATCAACTGTACAAAGTGATTTACCCATAATTGGTGTCAATTCTTTTTCAACTTCATATTTTTTGATATATGTAAATACCCATTGTTGAGCACCTGTATTATTTGAAGAATACATTTGAATACGACCACCATTTGAGAAATTACTGCTTGCTACATCTATAGCTAATTTTATATCTGTTGCAGAAACAATTTTTAATCGTCCTTGTGCATCAAACATAATGATCCACTTTTGATTTGTAGCGTTCGATTTATTTTCCTGTGTTACACGACCATTTGAAGCTGTTAAATATAATTTTGAACCATAATTCATAATAGTAACATATCCATTTGAATCATGTTGTAATACCCATTTTTGTGCATCCGTTTCATTCAAAGTATAAAGCTGAATGTTTACACCTGGATTTTTACTACTTGAAGGTACATCTAATACATACTCTGTATGAATACTCTTGATAAAATACACACCATCATCCATTAAGCTTTGGTTTTCTTTCGCAAGTCGATCTGCTTTTTCTTGTGCTGTCTCAAACTTTTGGAATTTCCATAATTGTGCATTTGAACCATTTTTTTCATAGATTTCAACATTATTTCCACTCACAGTTTTAGAAGAATACAAATCTAAACAATAATTTGTATTTAAAGCTGAAACTAATTCAATAAAACCATCTGCCTTTTTCATCGCAATCCATTTTTGTCCCATATTGCTGTTAGCTTGATTTTGCTGAACATTGACTAAGTTTCCAACCTTATTACCAGCCACTTCCATGACTTTACCAGAATTTTCATTTGTGATTGTTACATAACCCTTACTATCATGAGAAACGATCCAGCCTTGTGCCTTTGTTCCATTTGAAGAATAAAGTTGAACGTTTCCACCATTACTTAACGATGAACTTGTCATATCCAACACAAAACTTTCATTTAATTTTGTTGCAATCTCATATTTACCATCTGCAATCGCATCTTTGTTTTGTGCTGCAATCGCATCATAATTTGTTGGTACTTGACTTTGATTGTTTTTTGTTTTAAACAACCACTTTTGAGCATTCGAGCTATTTCTTTGATACAAATCTACATTATTTCCATTTACAATTCTAGAACTATATAGATCAATACAATAATTCTTATTTAATGCTGAAACCAACTCAATAGAGCCATCACTATTCTTAATCGCAATCCATTTTTGACGATAACTATCATTCGATTGATTTTGTTGAATGTTTGCCATATTTGCAGCACTATTACTATTCACTTCAATTACCTTATTTGAATTTTCATTCGTAATAGTTACATATCCATTTTTGTCATGATTTACAATAAAACTTTGTGCCTTTGTTCCATTTGCCTCATACAATTGAACATTACCACCGTTGCTTAATGTAGATGAAGCCATGTCTAATACGTAATTATCATCTATTTTAGAAGCAATAGTATATGTACCATTTGCAAGAACATTCTTATTTTCATTTGCTAACTGATCTAACGATTCACGATAATTAAGTTTATTTCTAAAAACCCAACGTTGTGCATTTGAATTATTACGTTTGTAAATATCTACATTGTTTCCATTAACCGTTCTTGAACTATATAAATCTAAACAATAATTTTGATTTTCCCCTGAAACCAATTCAATTGAACCATCACTATTTTTGATTGCAATCCATTTTTGACCATAATTATCATTAGCTGCATTCTGCTGTACGTTTTGAAGATTCGTTGCCTTATTATCTTTAATCTCCATCACTTTACCAGAATTTTCATTTTTAATTGTCACATAACCTTTACTATCATGCGATACGATCCATCCTTGAGCAGGAGTTTCATTTGATTCGTAAATCTGAACATTTCCACCATTTGATAATGAAGATGAAGTCATATCTAATACGTAGCCTGTATTTAATTTCGTTGAAATTTCATAAGTTCCATCCGCAATTGTATTCTTATTAGAATTTGCCAATGCATCCAATTTCTCATATTTAGAAACAAACTTTTCAATATTCCAATTTTGTGCATCAGAACCATTTCCAATATATAACTGAACATTCGTTTCATTACTAGCTTTACCACCACTTACATCCAATACATAATTTGAATCTAAAGCCGAAATAATCATGTAGCCTTTGTTCGATTTTTTTACAACCCACTTTTGAGCACGAGTCCCATTTGACTCATACTGTTGTACATTTTTACTATTACCAGCCTTACCACCACTGACATCTAATACCTTACCAGACTTGGCATTTGTAAATGTGATATATCCTTGTACATCATGGCTCACAATAAATGCCTGATTATCTGTTTCATTATTGAATGTAGAAAGTTCAATATTCGCACTATTATTCATTGAACCATTCTTAACATCTAAAACATATTTAGAATTCAACATTGAAGAAATTACATATTTACCATCTGGAATCAAGTTTTTATTTTCACTCGCAATTTGATCTAAGTATGCATTTTTTAAACTTAATCCAAGCGCACTTACAATACCCTTCGCATCCGCAACACCTAATTGTTGCAGTTTTGCATCTGAACTTAAATACTTATTATATTCATCTGGATTGTTTAAGAAACAATGCTCAATAATCAATCCTGAAATATTTTGTTCTTTCGCATAACGAATAATTCCATAATAATCTCTATCACTACTATTTGGATTGGATGAAGTAGAACCATCCATATAGTTTCTGATTTTAATACCACGATCATATAGACCTAAGGCAACCAATTGACTCTGTATAGCTTTAGCCATAGCTTGTCCATTGCTTGATAGACTTGCATTCCCACTTGTATTTGGAAAATACACTTCAGCACCATGAGCCGAAGTACTCGCTGCTGAATTTAAGTGAATACTGATAATGTAAGAAGCCCCTGCCTTTTTAGCCATCATAACACGATCAATCAAATCCTGTGCTGCATTTTCACTTGGTCTTGAGTCCGTTGTTCTTGTCATCACAACATTCACATCATATTTTGCTAATTCTTCTTTACAATAATTGGCAATCTTTAATGTTAAGGCAGACTCTTTTTGACCAAAGGCATTGGCACCTGAATCACTACCACCATGTCCAGGGTCCAAACAAATTGTCATACCACCAGTTGCAGCTCTAGAAAATTCATCAATTGACATAATCGAAGCTTCACTTGCCATGCCATTTGCGATTTCTTCTTCCGCTTTATTTACATCCGTTACTTGAATCACACCTTCAGAACGAATTGTATCCTCTGTTAAATCCGGTAGTGTTTCATCATAGCCAACATATTCTTGATCCACACCAAATTTAACATCCATCTCTAAATCACTAAAGTTCAAATAATACGGTTGCCCATTATATACATAATGAAGTGAAGTTACTTGATAGTCACCCTTATTACTAAATACATTCGAAAACTTTACTAAATTACCAACAGTTTCTGAACTCTCTAAATCCAAAGTTGTTCCATCCTCTTTTTGAATCGCAATTTTAAAGTTTGAATATCCCTCTATATTATTTAATGAAAGTACAAAGTTTTCTGTTTCCTGACTCGATACAACCGGACTATCCACTAAGAAATATTCCATCATACTAGAATCTCCTAACACCTCATCCAAAGAAGCTTCGGTCGTGTCTTCAACGACTTCCGGTTCATCTTCCACTACTGTTTCCGTTGTATTTGTATCATTTTCTTGAGTAGTCTCTTCTACTTCATCGGCCATGATTGGCAATGAATTAGCTACTATTGAAAAAGACATGGCACAACTTAACATTAACACAAATAACGATTTAGTAATTCGTTTCATGTTGCCCCTCCTATATATATATAGAGCACTGTCGAAAACTCTCGAAGCCGATAAACAGTGCTCTTTTTTATTAGC
>ERZ1034920.1878-NODE-1878-length-12653-cov-17.096206_pt1 | contig 12653 bp, 9 predicted proteins | sample MGYA00520688_ERZ1034920 | MGnify/ENA primary metagenome ERZ1034920 (study PRJEB33766, sample SAMN09781785) | gut metagenome | biome: gut microbiome | host: Homo sapiens | place: Madagascar | study: EMG produced TPA metagenomics assembly of the PRJNA485056 data...
GGGTCTGGACTTTCACCAGACTATACTATACACGCCGAACTGGCGCACAACTTAAAAACCCTCCGGCCCATGGGGCCGGTCAATCCTTAGAACCTTTTACATACTCCCTTTGAACCCGGCGCCCCAGGCGCCTCCCCCTCCTGCTTTCGGGAATACCGTATATCTGACGTCTGATCGTCTGATAGTCTGATAGTCTGATGTCTTCCCGCCGATTTGTATTTACCAACTAATGAGTCACTATGGACGCGTACCGAGATTCCTCGCTGGTGCTCGGAATGACGGTATCCGGCGGGAAGGGCAGGTGGTAAGCACGCAGCGGTTAGCGGAAAGCTGCTTACTGTCTCACTGTCCCACTATCTCACTGTCCCACTGTCTCACTGTCCCACTGTCCCACTAGAACACTAGCTCACTAGTACACCAGCCCACTATCCCCTATTTCCTGAATTCTCCCATATGCCGATTAATTTCTCCGGCAATCATCTGCTTGGCGTTCCAGTCGCCGTGGATGCCGTCCATGGCCAGTTCGGCGGGCATGACGGGGTAGTCGGAGAAGGGGGCGGCTGTGTCGATATGGGGCTGGGTGCGGATGTAGGCGTTGACTTTGTCTACCGATTCTTTCCAGCCGCTGTAGGTGACGTCGCCGTAGTATTTCTGGATGTTTTCCGGGTTAATGGGGACGATGGTCAAGAGGATGGGGACGATGTGGTGGTCTATGCATTTCTTCCGGATGGCTTCCAGGTGGTGGATGACCTTATCCGGGTCGGCGCCCATGCGGAGGTCGTTGATACCGCCCATGATGAGGAGGTATTTCACATGGAAGGGCAGTACGTCCCTGTCGAAGCGGTCTTCCATCATTTCGGTGGTGTCGCCGCTCCTGCCCATATTGACGGCGGGAAAGTCCAGGTAGGTGACGTAGCTGTAGGCCATGTCGGCGGGGCTGTGGTAGAGGTGGCCGCCGCCCTGGGTGATGCTGTCACCGAAGATGCCCACTTCGAAGTGTTCGTCGGGATTGGTTCTCACCTTTTCCGGCAGGCTCCAGATGCCTACGGGGTTTCCGTCTTCATCCATGCCCCGAACCCGCCAGTAGAAGGTGCCGATTCTCGGGTTGTCGTCGTACACGTTGGACAGGGTGGTGACTTTGGAGAAGACCCGGTATTTGGAAGGCTCGCTGCTGTCGGGATTTTCCGGATAGGCACCGGTCACTTCCACTTCGTATTTCGCGGCCCCCGGATTTCCTGCATAGGAATAGACCGGATAGAGCAGGGTGGAGCCGTTGCCCGGGCGGTACACGTGGGGATAGGGGGCGTTCCTTGTAACCTTTTTCATGGTGCTTCTCACTTCCATGGGAGAGGAGAAGGGACCCATGCCCTGCCAGTCGGCGTCGATGGGCCGCACCCGCCAGTAGAGGGGCGCTTCTCCCGGCGGGAAGGCGGACAGGTCCACCAGCACCTGGTTGGAATAAATGCGCCGGTTGTCATAGAGATGGTTTTCCACCGGTTCGTTCCTGTCCAGATTGTCCGGCAGGCCCCGGAAGATTTCCACTTCGTAGCGCACGGATTCCGGATCTTCCTGCCAGGTAAGGAGGATGAGGTTTTCCTTCGGTGAAACAGGTTCTTCGGGAGCAGGACTCTCCCCTTCTTCCCTGCCGGCGGCCAGGGCGCTTTTGAAGAGCATGTCTTCTATATTTCCTTCTTCTGCAGAAACAGGAAGGGAAAGGGCCCCTGCCAGAAGGGCAGCGGCCAGAAGGATTCCGGAGTTTTTAGAGGAAATCAGAAATTTCATGGATTATTTCCCTCTAATTCGCTGTGAAGGTACCGAAGCGCTGTTTCTGCTTCCTGACTTCCTGCAGCAGATGCCTTTTCCAGCCACTGCACCGCGGCCAAACTATTCGGTTCGGTACCGTAGCCGTACTGATAGCAGGCGGCCAGCCAGCCCATGGCTTCCGGGTATCCCCGTTCTGCGGCCTGTTTAAAAAGGAAAAAGGCTTTTTCCTCATTGCCGTCTTCATGGTACATCACCGCCAGCTGGGTGGTGGAAGAATCCATGCCGGCGTCGGAGGCCTTCTGATACCATATCCGGGCCAGACGGCGGTCTTTTTTCGTACCATTGCCATAGTACCAGCAGTTGGCCAGATTGCCCATGGCCGTAGGCTCTCCTCCCTCTGCTGCCTTCTTCGTATACCGGAAGCCTTCCTTCTTGTCTTTGTCCTTTGCGCCGAAGAGATACAGCATGCCAATGGCGGTGCCTGCCTTCAGATGTCCCTGCGAAAAAGCCTTCTTGAAAAGGCGGATGCCCTCCTTTTCATCCTTCGGCATGCCGTCTCCCAAGTAGTAGAAATAGGCCAGGCGGTTCATGCTGTCCGGATAGCCGGCTTCCATGGATTTCCGGTAGCAGGAAATGGCCTTTTTATCGTCCACGTATTTTTCGAGGATAGGATTGTTGTCCTGCACATGGCGGTCATGGAACTGTCCCAGATCGTTCCATGCCTTCCAGTATCCCTGCATGGCAGCGGCCTCCAGCAGATGGAGGCCTGTATGCACCTCTTCCTCTTCTTCTCCATGCACCACGCTGAGGCAGCCCAGGGCTTCCAGGGCAAAGGCATCGCTTTCCTCTTTGGCGGCGGAAACCCACTTTTCCTTCGCGTCCATGATTTCATGGAACTCTTCATGACTCAAAAGGTCAAAATGGAGCATGCAGAAAACGCCGCAGAGCCCGTCCCCTGCCCGGGCGCCCTTCAAAGCCTTTTGAACGGCTTCTTTGGGAGCAAAGGGAGCCACCCCCAGGTAGTACTGCTCATAGAGGGCCAGGAAATAAAGGGCCCGGCTGCTCCCTTCCTCCGCCAGCTTTTGGAAGAGGGGGTAAGCCTCCCTGACCTTGTAGGCAAGAAATAATTTTTCAGCATTTTCCAATTCAGTCATTGTAATTCCTCGTTTCTCGTGGAAATTGTTTTCATTATAGCATTTGATGAGCTCTAGGGCGTGTAAAAAAGGGGCGCGGCTTCGCCGCAGGTTATGTAAAAAGGTTGTGTTCGCTTCGCTCAGGGGGCGACAGCCGCCTTCGGCGGTTGAAGGTAGTGGTATCGCCGCTTTGGGGCGATGAGATTTATTGCCGCCTGTCGGCGACAGCGAAAACCAAACAACCGCGCCTGCGGCATCGGTCGGGCGATTCATAGGAAAGTCCTTTTATGTGCAGGATAAGGGCCAACTTCGACTGACTCGGAGACCCCTATGCAGGGTCTCCGCCTCAAGGGGCGCAAGGGCGTTACGGGATTACCTTCCCGTCTAACATGGTCATTCTGAACACAGTGAAGAATCTTGGTGCATGACGTTAGTGTCTCATCTGTAAATAAATATCAATCGGCGGGAATTGGCCACTATCGTGGCCACCCCCTATCCGGCTACGCCGGACTGCTCCACAGGAAAGCGTCTCACACGATTCTCAGGTCGCTATCACTCCCCTACGAATCGTGTTCGCTTGCCACCCCTATTCAGGGGGGAGAATAGGCCTCTCTACGCTTTCCTGCAGTGTCATATGTGGCACATTGCACAGCACCAAAGGGGGGCGCTTTTCTATCGCCCGTCAGGGCGGTTATACGGTTTTCGCTGCCGACAGGCAGCTTTTATACTCATCGCCGTCAGGCGATACCACACCCCTCAGACGCGAAGCGTCTGTCAAACGTAAGAACCCTCTGGCCCACCGGGCCAGTCAATCTTAAGAACTTTTTACATACTCCCCTTTGAACCAGCCCGCCCTGTGGGGAAAGCCCATCGTTCGGTGCGAAGCACACGAACGATAGAACCTGGGCGCCCCAGGCGCCTTCCCCCTCTTGCTTTCAGGAATACCGAATATCTGACATCTGTCGTCTCCCGGCATTCGGGAATACATCCCAGCACGCAGCGGTTAGCGGAAAGCTGCGTACTGTCTCACTGTCCCATTTCCCCCACTAGATCACTAGCCCACTAGTACACTAGTACACTAAATAAAATATTTTCCCTGTTTCTGCAATTCTTCCACCGCTTCGGCGGAGCCGTGGTCTGCTGCTTCTTTCAGGTAGTCTATGGCTTTCCGGCGGTCCGGCTCCGTGCCTCTTCCCTGGAGGTACATCATGCCTGCCAGGTAGAGGGCCCTCTCTTCCCCTTTGGCTGCGGCGGCTTCCATGTAGGGCAGGGCTTCGTCTTCCTTTCCATGTTCCAGATAATGGAGGGCCAGGGAGAAGAGCGCCTCATCATAGCCATAGCCTACGGCGTCTTTCAGAAGGTCTGCCGCCTTTTTGCTGTCTTTTGGTACGGTAACGCCGTTTTCATAGAAGAAGGCCAGTTCTGCCAGGGCTTCGCCGTTTCCTTTGGCCGCCGCCTTTTCAAACCAGGCTCTTGCCTTTTCCGGTATGGGGTCCATTTCACCGGCTGTATCAATGGTTCCTTCGTACAGTTTTCCCAAAAAGAGGGCGGCGTCTTCATTTCCATGTTCCCAGGATTTTTCCATCCAGGAAACCGGTTCTTCCAGTTCTTCTTCCCGCTTTGCCTTCATGGCCAGCATGAGGCCCAGCATGTATTCGCTTTCACTGTCATGGAATTCTGCAGCCTTTGAGAAGCAGGCAATGGCTTTTGCTTCCCTTTCGTCGCTGATATTATGCCCATAGTAGAACATGCCCAGGTCGTAGAGGGCTTTCCAGTATTCGTAGAAGGCGCCTTTGGCCAGCCATTTCACCCCTTCTTCGTAGTCCAGAATCATGCCGTTTCCCATGTAGGAGAGGCCTGCTTCATCCATGGCCAGTACGTCCCCCTGGTTGGCCATGAGGAGGACCCGGGAGAAATCCTGGTTCACCGTGTCCCACATGGATTTCCCCGTTTCTCCCTGGAAGAGGGAAATGCCGCAGAGAGGGTCTCCTAGTTTCTTTCCTTCTTCAAAGAAACGGCGGCTCTTCTCTTCGTCCGCCTTCCTGTGGCCGTAGCCTTCCCGCTCTATAAGGCCTAAAAGGTAGAAGGCCCGGCCGGTCTTTTCCCTCTGCAGTTCTTTATAGGCTTCCTCTATTTTTCCCTGTAAAAACAGGCTTTCTCCTTCTGTCATGGTTTAGCTCCTTTCTTTTGAAATCAGTTTCCTGTCCGGTGTAGTTTCACTGTGTTTCATTGCGGCAGGAAACTGTTTGCGAAGGGTTTCCTATTGAGATGATATGCTGTGGTGTTTCTTACCGACAGGAAACTATTCGCGAAGAGTTTCCTATTGAGATGATATGCTGTGGTGTTTCTTATCGACAGGAAACTGTTGGCGAATAGTTTCCTATTGTGGTAACACGCATGGTGTTTCTTACCAACAGGAAACTGTTGGCGAAAGGTTTCCTATTGAGATGATACGCATTGGTGCTTCTTACCGACAGGAAACTATTTGCGAAGGGTTTCCTATTGAGATGATACGCATTGGTGTTTCTTACCGACAGGAAACTGTTCGCGTATAGTTTCCTATTCGACTTGACGCCATTGGTGCTTCTTACCGGCAGGAAACTGTTCGCGTATAGTTTCCTATTCGACTTGACGCCATTGGTGCTTCTTACCGGCAGGAAACTGTTCGCGTATAGTTTCCTATTCGACTTGACGCCATTGGTGTTTCTTACCGACAGGAAACTGTTCGCGTATAGTTTCCTATTGAGGTGACACGCTGTGGTGTTTCTTACCGACAGGAAACTATTTGCGAAGGGTTTCCTATTGAGATGATACGCATTGGTGTTTCTTACCGACAGGAAACTATTTGCGTATAGTTTCCCATTGAGATGACACGCTGTGGTGTTTATTGCCCACAGGAAACTGTTTTATCCAAAATGCGTCCTCAGTTCTTTTTCCGCTTCTTTCTGTCCTTTCATGGCGGCGCGCTGGAGGAGTTCCTGGGCTTTTCTGAGGTTTCTTGGGACGGCGGTACCGGAGAGGTAGCAATAGCCCAGGGCGAATTCTGCATTCGGTTCGCCCAGGTCCGATGCTTTGCGGAAGTATGGCAGGGCTTTGTCCGGCTCTCTCCGGTTCATGTACCAGTTTCCCAGGGCTGTGAGGCTGAGGGGTTCATTTTCTTCTGTAAGGCTTTCCAGCATGGAGAGTCCACGGGTTTCATTCTTTTCCATGCCCCGTCCATAGAGCAGGCACAGTGCCAGTTCGCGGAAGGCATCGGGGTCTCCTTCCCGGGATGCCTGGTACAGATAGGAAATGCCCTTTTTCATGCTTTCCGGATCCCCATAGCCGTAGATGTAAATGAGGCCCAGCATGGTGCCGGCCAGGGGATTTCCGCCGTCCCAGGCTTTTTTATAGCACTGCTCCGCTTTTTCCTGATTTTTTTCTGTCCCTTCTCCTCTGTAATACATATTTCCCAGGCGCATCAGGGCTTCATCGCCCCCGTTTTCCGCTGCCAGTTTCAAATAGGAGAAGCTCTTTTCCCTGTCAGCAAGGCTGCGTTCTTCTTCGTCTTCCGCCCCTTCGCCGGAATAGATTTCCGAAAGCAGGAGAGCTGCTTCGGCGGAGCCGTGGTCAGCTCCTTTTTCAAGGCAGATGAGGGCCCGGCGGATGTCTCTTCCGGTGCCGATGCCGTCCCGATAGCAGCAGCCCAGCTGGCATTCGCCGTTTCCATAGGCCATGGCGGCGCTTTTCAGGTACCAGAGGAAGGCCTTATGGTCATCGTGACCTTTGAAATTTCCATCTTCCCAGATCCACCCGGCCCGCACCATGGCGTCCGCATGGCCCAGGGATGCGGCCTTTTCGTACCATTCCAGCGCTTTTTTCAGGTTCACCCTCCGGTGATGGCCGTGTTCATACATGAGGCCCATTTCTATCATGGCAAAGGTATTTCCCTCATCCGCCAGCCTTTTCAGCTTTTTTACCAGCTTTTCAAATTCGGCGGAGGAAATATCCGGGTCTTTGGATTCCACCAGGAAGAGGCCCAGAGGGCTTTGGAGCTTCACCGCTTTGGCCAGGAAATCGTCGGCCAGCTTGTCATTCACTTCTCCTGTCATGCCGCAGGCATACATCTGGGACAGCATGCCGGCGGCAGTGCCCCGGTCTTCGTTCTTTTCCGATTCGTCATAAATGCGTCGGTACATGGAAAGGGAGGCGGAAAAATCGCCTTTCAGAAGAAACTGCTGTGCTTGTTCGATGGTATCAGTCATAGGGGTCTCCTTTAGAAATAGTGGAATAGTGAGCTGATGGGCTTATGGACAAGCCCTGTCGGGCGTGAGGGTTGACGGGGCTACGCCCCGAGGGTTGTGGCCGCCTGCCGGCAGCGGGTTGCATCGCTTTTACTCAAGGGGCGACAGCGCCTGCGGCGCTGAGGGTGGCAGATTGCCCTTCGGGCAATGCTTATAAAGTCAGCGTTACGGGATTTACTTTTCTGTGTCATATGGCATGATAAGCATTCTGCTGATTGGCTCGCTACGCTCGCCTCCCCCTTTCCGGCTGCGCCGGACTTCCCCCGCAAGCGGGGGCAGAATAAAGCTCTGAAAAGCAGTCCTTTCATAAGCAACTCACAGCATAACGGAGCTTTATAGTGCCCCCTCGAAGAGGGGGAAAGGTGGTGGCACCAGACACCAAAGGGGGAATGCATTTCCTCGAGCGGAGCGAGGTTAGCCTGTTTTCCGACGCCCGCAGGGCGGTATAAAAAATGGCGCCGAAGGCGCCGTACCTCGCCAGCGCAGCGATACTATATACCTCCCGAGGGCGAAGCCCTCAACCCGTCCGGGAGGCGTCAGCCGGTCCCGGACAGAACCCTTGGCGCCCAGGGCCAAAGGCCCGGCGGCGCCATCAACCCTCACGCCCGTAAGGGCGTGTCAACCTTCGGGAATACCGGAAAGCACCGCCCAGGTCCCGATCCCGACAGCAAAGCGGCCCCATTGTTTCACGTGAAACATTTCAAAAAACGCAGCCCGTCCATATGACGCGCTGCGTTTTTATCAGTAATTTCCCGGCAGGAAGTAGGTGGGGTCCACGGCGTCGCCGTTGATCCGGACTTCGTAGTGGCAGTGGGGACCGGTGCTGTTTCCTGTGCTTCCGGCCAGGGCGATGACGGTGCCCTGTTCCACTTCCTGGCCTACGGTGACCAGAAGGGCGGAGTTATGGCCGTAGCGGGTGACAAGGCCTCCGTCGTGCTTGATTTCCACCAGGTTGCCGTAGCCCCCTACCCAGCCGGCCTGGGTGACTACGCCGGAGGCGGTGGCTTCGATGGGAGAGCCGTAGTCTACGGCAATGTCGATGCCTTCATGGTAGGTGGAACCGATGCCGCCGGGGCTTGAACGGAAGCCGTAGGTGCTGGAAATGGTGCCTTTCACCGGCCACATGTCCGGCGTGGTGGAGGAAGTATGGAGCAGAGGTACCTGCATGCCATAGGTTTCATTCATCAGCTTTTCCCTGAGGACGATCATGGTCTTGATCTGGCTGTCCAGCCTTTTGTCCAGTTTCCGCATGGAGGAAAGGAGCTCACCGGGGGTAGAAATTTCACTGTCCTCCGTTTCTACCGTATTTTCATGTTCAGAAGCCTTGACGTTCCTCGCTTTATCGGGCACGGTGGAGGCGCCGCCCTGTCCCCCTTCTCCTGCTGTAGAAATAGCCTGTCCTGCGCCGTTGTTATTGGCTTTAATCATGTCCTGCAACTGGGAGGACAGTTTTTCAATGGTCTTCGTCTTGTCGGAGAGGGCATTCATTTTCTCTTCCGCCATTTTCAGCTGGTTCTTGTACAGCTCGTTTTCACTCTTCAGGGAGCTCATGGAAACGGCTGCATAGGCCGCCGTTCCCAGGCTGAGGATAAAGACAGCCGCCCCTGCCAGGGATAGGATTTTCAGTTTTTTGATTTCTTTATCAGTAAAGGAGAAGGTCACTTCTCCTGTGTCTTTGTTCAGTGTTTTTTTCATGGATTACCTGTCTTATGAAATCAGCTGCCGGAAGTATCCCCATATTCCGGTGGATATGTTTATCAATTTGCGTACCCTGATGTATTCCCGAATGCATGAGGGTTCAAAAAATTCAAAAGGTTCTGAAGTTTGACCGGCCATGGCCGGAGGGTTCTTAAGTTTGATGGGCCCTACGGGCCCAAGGGTTGTGGTATCGCCATTGGACACGCCTGCGGCATGAAGGTTCAGAGGGTTCAAGAGGTTCAGAGGGTTCAGAGGGTTGTGGTATCGCCGCTTCGCGGCGATGAGTATATAGGCCGCCTTCGGCGGCCCCCCTTTGGTGCCTGCGGCACCACCTTTCCCCCGCAAGCGGGGGCACAATAAAGCTCTCATATGCAACACCATCTTCGCCCCATAGGGAAGCGTGTCACACGATTCTCAGGTCGCTCCCGCTCCCCTACGAATCGTGTTCCCTTGCCACCCCGCAAGCGGGGGAGACAGCTCTCATTATGCAGTTCTTATTATGCACGGGATTCCTTCGCCGCAAAGCGCCATTTATACCGGCGCCGTCAGGCCCCCGCCTTCACCTTTTGAACCCTTTTACATGTCCTTCAGCAGGGCTTTCTACTTTCCCTTTGCCATATCGATCTTATGCTGCTCCGGCTGGTTTTCCGGCGCCGGGGCCGGATTTCCTGCATCTGCCATGTCCGGCATGAGGGTGTCCAAGGCGATATTGATGCTTTCCGCTTCTTCCGAGGAAAGGGCTTCCCGGCACTGGCCGTTCACTACTTTTTTGGCGTAAATGCGGGAGGTGTCATGGCCTGCCAGGGAGGAGAGGATGAAGCCGTTGTTTTTCCCGTCCAATATGGTAAGGGAGAAGGACAGCTTGTCCCCTGTGTCGTCGAAGGCATCGTAGCGCACCAGGCCCACTTTCTGGAAGGACTGGAGCTGCATGGTGGCCAGAAGTTCCTGCTGATGGAGCATATTTTCAGAGGATGCCACCATTTCACGGAGCTCCCGCACTTCGGTGGACAATTTCAGTTCGATGGAACCGCCGTCTTCGCCGTTCATGAAGTATTTATATTTCTTGGAAAGACGGTTCAGCTTGTTCCTCAGCAGGAAGTACTGCAGAAGAAGAAATAAAAAGAGAATAACTACAATGCCGATGCCGGCATATATAAATGCATTGGGATTCATGATCATCTACCCTAACTCCACCTATCTGTCTTTCTGACTTTGATTCAGAATATCCGCAATCCGCTGGAATTCTTCGTCGTTTCTAAAGGAAATGGAAATGGTGCCTTTGTGGGCATTCTTTCCCTTACCGATTTTAACCCGTACTTTGGAACCTACGGCCAGGCCCAGTTTTTCTTCCACCGCCTTCATGAAGGCATAGGCAGGCGGCGGCGGATCCTTTGGCTTTGTATCTTTCCCCTGCCGGATGATTTCCTCCACCTTCCGGGCAGAAAGCCCTTCCTTCACAATGCGGCGGGCCAGCTGCACCTTTTCCGCGCCGCTTCCAAGGGCAAGGAGGGGCCTTGCCTGTCCGGCAGTCAATGCGCCTTTGGCAAGAAGGCCCTTCACCTCATCGGGAAGGTCAAGGAGGCGCACCATGTTGGCCACATAGGGACGGCTCCTTCCTACCTTTTCGGAAATCTGCTCCTGGGTCAGGCCGTATTCGTCCATGAGTTTTTGGTAAGCCATGCCTTCATCCACAGGGTTTAAATCCTTGCGCTGCAGGTTTTCCACCAGCGCCATTTCCGCCATGGAACGGTCGTCATAATCTACAGCAATGGCAGGAATCACCGTAAGGCCTGCCATGCGGGCCGCCCGCCAGCGCCTTTCACCGGCCGCCAGCTCGTAGGAAAGGGATGTCCCCTTCTGCCGCACCACCACCGGCTGGATAAGGCCGTTTTCTTTGATGGAATCCGCCAGGGCCTGCAGGGACTCCTCATCGAAGTCCTTTCGGGGCTGCCAGGGATTGGGGGAAATGGAATCGATGGAAAGCTCCAGGATTTTCCCCTTATCGTCCAGCGCATCTCCCAGAAGTTCGCCGAGACCCCGTCCCAATTTCTTCTTATTCACGTTTCAAAACCTCCCGACATAACTTCTTGTAAGCCTCGGCCCCCTTGGACTTGGGGGCATAGGTCAGCACCGGCTCGCCGAAGCTGGGCGCCTCCGACAGCTTCACCGTCCTTGGAATCACGGTACGGAACACCTTGGAGCCGAAATATTTCTTCACTTCCTCCGCCACCTGGAGGGACAGGTTCGTCCTGCCGTCAAACATGGTGAGGAGAATGCCCAGGATGTGGAGGCGGGGATTCATCTTCCGGGAAACCACCTGCACCGTCTTCACCAGCTGGGACAGCCCCTCCAGGGCATAGAACTCCGCCTGGATGGGAATGATAATGGAATCGGAAGCCACCAGGGCATTCAGGGTCATAAGCCCCAGGGAAGGCGGGCAGTCGATGAGAATGTAATCATAGGAAGACCGGAGGGACTCGATTTTCCGCTTCAGCAGGGACTCCCTATCCGGCAGCGGCGCGATTTCGATTTCCGCCCCTGCCAGATCAATGGAGGAAGGCAGCAGATGCAGCTTGCGGACGGCGGTCTTCACCACCGCCTCCTCCGGCGCCGTGTCATTCAGCAGCACATCATAAAGGCTTTTGTCGAAATCCAGGGATTTGCTGAGTCCGCTGGTGGAATTTCCCTGCGAATCCTCGTCGATAAGAAGGGTCTTCTTCCCCCTGTCCGCCAGATAGGCCGAAAGATTCACCGCGGTGGTAGTCTTCCCTACGCCGCCCTTCTGGTTGATGATGCTGATGATAGTTCCCATGGTCTTTTCCTTTCATAGATAGTCTCTATAATTATAACATAAAAGGGGCGAAGCGGCCGATGATTTCATGAGGAAATGTGATTTCTTGTCCGGCATGGCACAATCGCAGGTCTTACCGGCAGGAAACGATTCGCATATAGTTTCCTACTGAGGTGACACGCAGTAGTATTTCTTACCGACAGGAAACGATTCGCGTATAGTTTCCTACTGAGGTGACACACTGTGGTGTTTCTTACCGGCAGGAAACTATTTGCGAAAAGTTTCCTATTGAGTTGACACGCTATGGTGTTTCATACCGACAGGAAACTATTTGCGAAAAGTTTCCTATTGAGTTGACACACACTGGTGCTTCTTACCGACAGGAAACTATTCGCAAAAGGTTTCCTATTGAAATGACACACAATAGTGCTTCTTACCGACAGGAAACTATTCGCTTAAAGTTTCCTACTGAGGTGACACACTGTGGTGTTTCTTACCGGCAGGAAACTGTTTGCGTATAGTTTCCTATTGAGGTGATACGCTGTAGTGTTTCATACCGACAGGAAACGATTCGCGAAGGGTTTCCTATTGAGATGAAACGCAGTGGTACTTCTTACCGACAGGAAACTATTTGCGTATAGTTTCCTATTGAGGTGACACGCTATGGTGTTTCATACCGACAGGAAACTATTTGCGAAAAGGTTCCTACTGGGTTGACACGCTATGCTGTTTCTTACCGACAGGAAACTATTTGCGAAAAGTTTCCTGTTGAGATGACACGCTGTGCTGTTTCTTACCGGCAGGAAACGATTCGCGTATAGTTTCCTACTGAGGTGACACACTGTGGTGTTTCTTACCGACAGGAAACTGTTTGCGTATAGTTTCCTACTGAGGTGACACACTGTGGTGTTTCTTACCGATAGGAAACGATTCGCGAAGGGTTTCCTACTGGGTTGACACACTGTGGTGTTTCTTACCGACAGG
>ERZ1034920.1882-NODE-1882-length-12640-cov-18.837902_pt1 | contig 12640 bp, 10 predicted proteins | sample MGYA00520688_ERZ1034920 | MGnify/ENA primary metagenome ERZ1034920 (study PRJEB33766, sample SAMN09781785) | gut metagenome | biome: gut microbiome | host: Homo sapiens | place: Madagascar | study: EMG produced TPA metagenomics assembly of the PRJNA485056 data...
CCCTTCCGGCTCGCTGCGCTCGCCACCCACCCCTTCTAGGGGTGGGCAAGGGCGTTACTGGAATAGCTTTAGTGTCAGAGGATATAGAGACTATCAGACTTCGGGCCTATCCTCACCCCTATCGGGGAGCTCCTTCCAGTGGAAGGAGCCTGACGTTACGCGCTATCCGTTTCCTCACATGAGGCATGTCCCTCTTCTTGAAATAACTGGAATATAAAAAAGCCTTCCTGCAGACCGGCATTTTCAGTAATGTCAGTCTGCGGGAAGGCTCTTTTGGTATATTTCACCAGTCTGTAAGTCCGCCGTCTACGGGGATGACGGCGCCGGTGATGAAGGAGGCTTTAGGGGAGAGGAGGAAGGCGATGAGTTCGCCTACTTCTTCCGGCCTGCCGATGCGCATCAGGGGGTACCAGTCCCCCATTTCTTTGCGGCTGCCTCCGTAGTCTTTGATCTGTTTATCCAGAAGGGGTGTGTCAATGTCGCCGGGGCATACCACGTTGGCCCGGATGCCTTCTACTGCCAGTTCCAGGGCCAGGGAGCGGATGAAGGAGACGAGGGCGCCCTTGGTGGCGCCGTAGAGGCTGCACTGTACGTTGCCCTGGAGGGCGGCGTCGGAGGCGACGGCTGCGATGCTGCCGGCCCCACCTCTCATGGCGGGGATAGATTCTCTGGCCAGTTTCATGGCACCGAATACGTTCACTGCGAAATATTTTTCTATTTCTTCGTCGGTGGTATTTTCCAGCAGTTTTTCTTCGTAAATGCCGGCGGAAAGGACGAGGCCGGTGAGTTTTCCAAGGGAGGAGGCGGTCTTCACTGCCCTTTGGCAGTCTTCGGTTACTGTGACGTCACAGGGCACGTACATGCTGCCGGGCACTGCACCTTCCGCCGATTTCCCTCGTTCTTCGTTTCTTCCCAGAAGAACGGGGCGGATGCTTTCTTTGGCAAGGATTTTGGCAGTGGCAAGGCCGATGCCCGAGGTACCGCCGGAAATAAGAACTGTCTGTATCATAGCTCCTCCTTATTTGGCCGGGGAACCACTGATTCATTCATAGAGTCTGCTTTCATAAGAATTTTTATGCACTGCTTCGTCATGGGATTCCTTAAATAGCTCGCTATTCTCGTCATCCCATTCCTTGCATTGCACAAAAAATTCCAGAATGAAAGCAGACAATGATTGAATCAGCGCTTCCCCAGAGACGAAACATAAACGAACTGGATTCCCTCTTTTTCAAGCTGGGGCACCATCTGGCGGAAGGCTTCCGCTGTTTTGGGTCGGCAGTGGCCTATAATGACGTAGGTGCCGTATTTCTGCGCCCGCTTTGCCGCTTCCCGTATCATGGCGGAAATGGCGGCCACGTCGGCTTCGTTGTCCACGAAGAGGTCGTTTCTTACATAGGGAACGCCGTAGGCTGCAGCCGCTGCGTCGGCGGCGGTGGTGGAGTTGGTGCGGCTGTCGAAGAAGAAGAGGTGGCGGTGATGGAGCTCATTCATCACCACGTCCATGGTGCGGCGGTCAATGGTGGCTTTGGAGCCCTGGTGATTATTAATGCCCACTGCTTCCGGTACCTGGGAGAGGGAGTCTTTCAGAAGGCTCCTGACGGCTTCATCGCTCATGGATGTGAGGATGACTTTGGGTTCCATACCGATGCCGGATACGGACTCCATAGGCTGGTGGAGAATCACCGGCATGCCATGGGCATGCCAGGAAAGGGCGGCGTCCCGGGTGTGGACCTGGTTCGGCATGACTGCCAGGGTAAGGGGAATGCCCAGGGATTCATACACATGCTGGGACTCCAGGTCTCTTCCTGCGTCGTCGATCACCACTGCCAGTCTTCCCTTCACGGCAGAGGGGGTATTGGGCTTCGGTGCCGGTGCCGTTTTAACAGGAGCCGCATCCGGCTTCGCAGAAGATGTTTCCTTCTTCACGCTGTTTCCACTGCCCGATGGCTTTTTGGCAGCAGATGAAACGGCAGCAGAAGAGCCTCCTGATACGGAAGATACAGAAGAGGCGGCCGAACGGGAAGCGTTCTCCTTCCCGGGAGCCGAAGAAGCTGCCACGATCTTTTCCTTCGGTTCTTCCTTCCCTGTCACTTTTGCCACAATGGAAGGCAGGCTGAAGGACGATTTCTTTTCTTCCTTTGCACCGGTGAAAGGCGCAGAGGATGTTTTAGCCGCTTCACTGTCTTTGGCCGGTTCCTCATCGTCTGCCTTCACCTGTACTGTGACTACCTTATCCATGGCAGCCTTGATTTTTTCCTTTACGCTTTCCGGCGTGCCCTGATCCTCCTTCGGCACCAGCCCCTTCATTTCCTTATCGTTAAAAAGGTGGCCGATGGTGGTCACATTTTCCGCCACCGTGGAATCGGGGGCATTTGTCATGCGGTCCGTCATGTAGGCGGAGCCCATGATCAATGCCACAAAGAAAAGGAGCACCAGAAATGGATGCCCGCCCTTCTTTGCCGTCCTTGTCCGCCGTACCCGTCTTTTTCCTGCCATAGTTCTCTCCTCGCTGACAGTCCTGTAATGACTATCGAATTTATTTTCTATATTATACCATATGGAGGGCGCTGGGAGAGATTTGAGGTTTGAGGGCATAGAGACAAGCAGACTGGAGACGTCAGACGGTCAGACGGTCAGACATCAGATGGCATTGAGGCAGAAGGCTTTTCGGTCATAAGCGATAGGCAGCGGTGAGGCTCGAGTTCAGAAGGTTCTGAAGATTGATGCGTCCTGCGGGCGCAAGGGTTCTTAAGTTTGACAACCGCTTCGCGGCTGAGGGTTGTGGATTGCCCTGCGGGCAATGAATTTTAAAATACCGCCTTCGGCGGTGGAATGACTGTATGGAGTTTCATGTCGACTTGCCGCCTCCGGCAGTGTGCCTTTGGCAATCCCCCCTCGCCACTGCGTGGCCCTCTCCCGCCCCGGTGGGAAGCGTGTCACTGGATTCTCAGTCGTCTATCGACTCCCTGCGAATCCAGTTCCCTTGCCACCTGACAAGCAGGGGGCGCAAGAAAGTATATAGGCTCTCGCCACCCACCCCTTAAATAGGGGTGGGCAAGGGGCGTAGTGGCACGGTCCCCTTTTCCTCCAAAAACTTGCTGTTCACTGCTTACAGGGAACAGGAACGGCGATACCTTAAAACTTGCCCACCCCCACAAGGGGGTGGGGGGACCACGAAGTGGTGGAAGGGGGAAGCCGGTGCAGGCGGCGGGACAAAAAATGAAGGCGCCTTAAAAATGAAAGGCGCTTCTTTATATATAACCGCCTCCAGCTGACCCTTTCCGGCTCGCTGCGCTCGCCCCCTTGAACAGGGGTGGGCAAGTGGCGTTACGGGATTACCTTTTGTCATCAGTGCCCCATGACAATCAAACGCTTATGTGCATGATGGCCCAGTTCTCCCCTATTTCCATGTGATGATATAATAGAGGAAAACAGGTTTGCGGTGATTTCAATGAAAGAGGTTGATTTCCATGAAACTGGTAGTGATTAACAAATTATCCGATGAAAAAATCAATGCATTGAAAAAGGCTGTGCCCGGTTCGGTGGTGGAGGCTTACCGGTCGCCGAAGGAGGCGCTGCCCCATGTGGCTGACGCCGATGCCATTGCGCTCTGGGGCTTTCAGGATGTGGAGCCCCTCCTGCAGGCGGCGCCCCATGTACGGTGGGTTCATTCTCTTTCCGACGGGGTGGAAAAGCTCCTCACTCCCAGCATGATGGAAAGGCCCATTATTCTCACCAATTCCCACGGTGTCCATGACCGGGCTGTATCGGAGCACACCATGGCTCTTCTGCTGTCCTGGTTCCGCCGCATTCCTGATGCGGTTCGCAGCCAGAGTGCCCATGAGTGGTCCCGTCCCCATGGGGAGTCCCTCTTCGGAAAGACCATCCTGATTGTAGGCTTCGGCGGCATCGGAAGGGCTATCGCCCAGCGGGCCAAGGTCTTTGAGACCCATATCCTGGCGGTGAAGAAGCACCTGTCCCATGAGCTCTTTGCGGATCATGTGTATACCCAGGAGGAAATCATGGCTGTGCTGCCTAAAGCGGACATTGTGATTGCGGCCCTCCCTTCCACGAAGGAAACGGAAAATTTCTTTGATGAAAGCAAGTTTAAGGCCATGAAGAAATCGGCCCTCTTTATCAACATCGCCCGGGCTTCCGTGGTGGATGAACCGGCTCTGGTAAAGGCCCTTCAGGAGGGAATGATTGCAGGCGCCTGCATGGATGTGTTCTCCAAAGAGCCCCTTCCGGCAGATCACCCCTTCTGGGATATGAAAAATGTAATCATGACCCCTCATATTGCCTCCATGGTACCGGATTTCTGGAATAAGCTCACCTATCTTCTGGAAACGAATTTCATCGCTTTCAGTCATGGGGAGAAGCTGCTGAATGAAATCGATAAGAAGAAGGGGTATTGAGAGAGGGGATGTGGACGGCCCTACGGGCCGAAGGGGCTTTGCCCTTCGGGCAAAAGGTTGTGTAGAAGGGTTGTGTAGAAGGGTTCTTAAGTTTGACCGGCCCGCAGGGCCGGAAGGTTCTCAGGTTTGACAGCCGCTTCGCGGCTGAGGGTTGTGGATTGCCGCAGTATAAAAGGGGGCGCGCCTGTCGGCGCAGGTTGTGTAGAAAGGGGCGGGAAAAAGGTTCTTAAGTTTAACCGGCCATTTGGGCCGGAGGGTTCTTAGGTTTGACGGGCCCTTTGGGCCCGAGGGTTGTGGATTGCCCTGCGGGCAATGATTTTATATGCCGCCTTTGGCGGCTGACCCCTTCCGGCTTCTCCAGTCTCCCCTTTCCGATGAATGAAAGTAATAAAAAACAGGGCTTAATGCCCTGCTTTTTTTATTTGCCTTCCATAACGTCGGTGAAGTTTTTAATGATGACGATGGGGGTTTTCTGGTTGTCGTTGCCGAAGGGGTTGTCGATAAGGATTTTAGCAATCTGCTTGGGATCCAGGCCCCGGCTTTTGCCCAGAACGGCGGCTCTCTTCAGGTCGTTTACGTCGGCAATGACGGCGCCGTAGGCACCGGTGGCTTTTTTTATCTTTTCGCATACGTTGTCCGTATCTGCGGGTCCGTATACGAGGCACTTGTCAAAGGGGGGCATGGTGCCGGTGACGTCGTCGATGAGGGATGCCTGGCGGCAGCGGGCATAGAAGACGCCGTTCTTTCCGAAAATCTTGGCCACAGCGCCCAGGGCGAAGGAGAAGAGCATATTCCATTTTCCTTCTTCATCCATGGCTGCCTGCATGCCGTAGATGCTGGCCATGGAGCCGGCGGAGGGAACGAAGCGGTTCATGAGTCTTGCCTGCCAGCATACGTTCAGTTCTTCCGGACGGACGTAGCGGTTCTGGGTGATGGCTACCACCGATTCGGCGGAGCAGACGATGTCGTGGTCCGTAATCTTGTCGCCTGCATATTCCAGGATGGCATCCACAATGTTGTCATGGTGGGTGAGAATTCTGGTATGGATAGGAAGGAGTTCAAGTTCTGCCATTATTTTCTCACCTCCGAAGTATATTCATAGAGAGCATTCTGCAGCTCTTCCCTGGTAATAACGATTCTTGTCTTGGCGTAGTAGTAGTCGCTTCTAGCTACCACCTGGTAAATGATGTCCATGCCGAATTCCGGGAAGGTTTCCATGTCCTGGAGGATGCTCGGGCCTTTGCCGTCGATGTCCAGGGTGATGAGGAATTTCTTTTCCTTACCGGGGTCCAGGATGAAAGCCTGCCAGTAGTCGTCATCCCGGGGCACGTCGAAATCGGTGAGGTGGCCGGTGACTCTGGCTTTGTCATACTGTTCGAAGGGAAGGTAGATGCGGACGAAGGCATCCATAATGGTTCCCAGCTGTTTCCCCACGTTTTTGATGGGGATGGTGAAGGAAAGGGTCACGTGCTTCCTGTCCATGGACTCCACATGGAGGGGTGTGCGCTTCGATTTCAGCATGCGAAGCACGCAGTCTCCCTTAATGACGGCCACTGCCCAGTAGGCAATGAAACCGAGGCAGATGATGAGGACGATCACTGCCGCAATTTTAAGCAATAACAACATTTCTTACTCACTCTCCTACAAGTTTTATTTTTTCCACAGGCACCGGTCCGAAGAGGCGCCGAACCAGCGGTGCTGCATGATCCACACCGGCGGTGAAATAGAATTCATCTTTCCCCTTCTCCTCTGCCAGCCGGCCTTCCTTTTCCAGTATGGCCATGCCCGTTTCCACTGTGGGAAGGGCAGGGTCGATGAAAGGAATCCCCGGGAAGACCGCCCCAAAGGCATCCGGCACCAGGGGATAGTGGGTGCAGGCCCAGTAACCTGTATCTATACCTAATGCATGATACTCCTTTGCGGCCTTCTGCACAAGGGCGGAAATGAAATTTTCGTCTTTTCCCTGTTCAATGGCTGCCGCCACTCCTTCGCAGGGCACTTCTATCCATTCCACTTCCGGAAATCCTTTTTCCAAAGTTCTTTTATGGGCATGGGTTTTGATGGAAGCGGGGGTGGCAAAGATACCTGCCTTCTTTGTACCCTCCGGCAGGGTGATGTGAAGGCTCATCTTCACCACCGGCACCGGTCCTTCGGTGAAGGAAGGGGGCACATTAAAGGAAATGGTGTTGCAGGCAATGAGGATCATCTTCACGTTCTTTGACAGGAGGAAGGATTTGATTTCCTCTGCAAACCGTCCGATTTCCTCCCTGCTTCGTTCGCCGTAGGGATTGCGCAGGCTGTCCCCCAGAAAGACCATGCTTTCCTTCGGATATCTTTCATGAAGCACCCGGGCCACGGTAAGGCCCCCGATGCCGGAATCCATAATGCCGATAGGTCTGTTGTCCATTATTCTCTATCCCCTTTGGAAAGATCAATGAGGGCGGTGAGCTTCTCCTTCGGAAGCCGCACGATTCTGCCGGTTTTCATGTCGGTGTAGGTATTCACTGTGCGGCCGGTGGTGAGAAGGGCACCGGATTTCTCGGAAACCACTTCGTATTCAAACACAAGCCTTGCCCGGTCTACCTTGCGAAGGAAGGTTTTAATGAGGAGCACTTCATCATACCGGGCGCTCTGATGATATTTCACTTCCACTTCCACAATGGGAAATACGATGCCCTCGTCCATGAGCTCCGTGAGATCCAGTTTCCCTTCCCGGAGATACTCCACCCGGGCTTCTTCAAAGTAGCGCAGGTAGTTGGCATGGTGCACCACCTGCATGCCGTCGGTTTCGTAAAATTTCACTCTTCTTTTATATACATACATAGCAATGTCCTCCATGGCTTTATATTTTTTAATTGTACCACAGAACGGCGGGCTTTTCATGCCATGAAGAAAGCGGCTCTGCCGTGGCAGTGCCGCTATTTCCCATAGGTATCCCATTCCATTTCCATGAGCCGCCAGTTCTGGCTGGCGGAGTGTTTCTGGAGCTGGAGAATGTCCTTATCCTGTTCTTCGTTTTGGGAGAGGGCCGTTTCCGCTTCCCAGCGGATATCATTCAGCTGGTCGTCATAGCGGGAGGACTCTATATTCATCATCCGCTCCTGCAGGTCCGTAATGAGGAACTGCTGGTAGATGACCATGGCCAGAAGGGCCGCCATAATGACATACAGGGGCCTGTTTCTCTCCCAGTCCACTTTATCTTTCCACGTTTTCACGGAAATCTTATTTCCTCATCTCATCGTCTAATTTCTTGTCATCGTTCAGCATGTTGAGATGGTCCTTGGTGAATTCGATCCACAGGCGGGCTGCTCTGGAGAGGAAACGGCCCTTCTTCCAGATGGCGTAGAGGTGATGGGTCATTCTCGGTTCCGTCATCACCCGGGTCACTACCCGGCTGCTTTCGCTGTTGGCAGGGCAGAGGCGGGAAGGCAGGATGGCCACGCCCATGCCGCTGGCTACGGTCTGCAGCATGAGTTCCCGCTGGCTTGTTTCAAAGACCACCTTGGGGGTGAAGCCGATTTTCTTGCAGTTGGTCAGGATGTCATCGTGAAGGTTGAAATCGTCCCGGTAGAGCACCAGGGGGTAGTCCGCCAGAAGTTTCATTGGCACTTCCCTGTTTTCTTCCAGGGGATAGCCTTTGGGCATGACTACGCACATTTCATCTTCCGAGAGGAAGAAGGATTCGAAGTCCTTGTTAGGAATGGTGCAGATAATGCCTACGTCGATGATGCCTTCCTGAACGGAGGACTCAATGACCTTGGAGCCGTGTTCGTAGAGCTTGATGGCAATCTGTGGATAGGTGCGCTTGAATTCGCCCAGAAGCTTGGCAAACACATGGGCATCGGTAATAGGCGGCAGGCCGATTTCGATGGTATCCTGCTTCAGGTTGAATTCGTTTTCAAAGTCCGATTTCAAGTGTTCAAAGACAAAGAGGCAGCGTTTTGCATAATTGTAGAAAATGGTGCCGGGCGCGGTGATTTCCACGGTCTTGGCGTTGCGGATGAAAAGGGTGACACCCAGCTCTTCTTCCAGGGATTTAATCATGCGGCTGATGGCGGACTGGGAAATGTGGAGGTTTCTGGCAGCCTTGCTGAAGCTCTTCTGCTGTGCTACTTCCATGAAATACTTCAAATGACGATAATCCATTCTTCTTTCCTCCTGTGGACTTTTCTCCTGGCAGAAAGGCGGTTTCTGTCATGAATCCTTGTGCAATGATTGACTTTATTCTATAATAAAGACGTGTCTATCAGGACGCAGCCTGAATGTACAGTACCTTATGATTTGTATAGAAGAAAGTCCGGACATCTATGCGTATTTATCATAGAACTATTGTACATAATTTCCGGGCATCTTGCAAGAGACAGGAGTGAAAAAGGGATATCCTTCCGGATTTCTGCCGCCCGTGCTTTGGCAGAAGAGGTCTTTCTCTATTCCCTATCCTGCAGGTATTTTCAATGAAAGGCAGTTCTCCTGCTTTTCGGAAAAGGAGTTGTTGATTCTGTGAGAAAAGTAAAAACAATGGATGGCAATACAGCTGCTGCGTATATTTCCTACGCATTCACTGAAGTAGCTGCTATTTATCCGATTACCCCATCCTCCCCTATGGCGGAATCGGTGGACGAATGGGCTGCCCATGGCAAAAAGAACATTTTCGGCGACACAGTACATGTCGTGGAAATGCAGGCTGAAGGCGGCGCTGCCGGCGCATTTCACGGCTCCCTCCAGGGCGGTGCTCTGACCACCACCTATACTGCATCCCAGGGGATGCTCCTCATGATTCCAAATATGTATAAAGTGGCTGGCGAACTGCTGCCGGGCGTGTTCCACATCGCTGCCCGCGCACTGGCCAACCATGCCCTTTCCATTTTCGGCGACCACCAGGACGTGATGAGCGCCCGGGCCACCGGATGCGCCATGCTGGCAGAAGCCAACGCCCAGGAAATCATGGACCTGGCCGGCATTGCCCACCTGGCTGCCATTAAAGGCCGGATTCCTTTCATCAATTTCTTCGACGGCTTCCGTACCAGCCATGAAATCCAGAAGGTGGAAGTCCTTGACTATGATGAACTGGCTCCCTTAATCGACCAGAAAGCTCTCGCTGAATTCCGCGCCCGGGCTCTCAACCCGGACCATCCGGTAATTCGCGGCACGGCTGAAAATCCGGACGTCTACTTCCAGCACTGCGAAGCAGCCAACCCCTTCTACAATGCCCTGCCTGATATCGTACAGGATTACATGGACAAGATCAGCAAGCTCACCGGCAGAAGCTACCACCTCTTCGACTACTACGGCGCTCCCGATGCTGACCGCATCGTCATTGCCATCGGTTCTGTCACCGATATCTGCAAGGATGTGACCGATGCGCTGAACGCCCACGGTGAAAAGGTAGGCGTTCTTAACGTCCATCTCTACCGTCCATTCTCTGTAAAACATTTCCTCTCCCAGATTCCTGAAACCGTAAAGAAGATTGCCGTTCTTGACCGCACCCGTGAACCCGGCGCCATCGGCGAACCGCTCTACCTGGATGTGGTTTCCGCCATCGCTTCCTCCGGCCGCTCCATCAAAGTATGCGGCGGACGCTACGGCCTTGGCTCCAAAGACGTAATTCCGGAAGATATTATGGCTGTGTATGAACACCTGAAGGAAGAAACACCGCACCATAATTTCACTCTTTCCATCAACGACGACGTCACCGGCCTCTCCCTTGCCCCCGTTCCGGTACCGGAAATGCCGAGCAAGCTGGTTTCCTGCAAGTTCTGGGGCTTCGGCAGTGACGGCACCGTAGGCGCCAACAAGAGCGCCATCAAAATCATCGGCGACCATACAAACCTCTACGCCCAGGGCTACTTTGCCTATGACTCCAAGAAATCCGGCGGTGTCACCATTTCCCACCTCCGCTTCGGACCTGACCCGATTAGAAAGCCCTACCTCATCCGAAAGGCCGACTACATTGCCTGCCACCGTCCGTCCTACATTTATAAATACGACCTCCTTAGGGGCTTCAAACCTGGCGGCATTTTCCTCCTGAACTCCCCCTGGAGAAAGGAAGACCTGGACCGGGTACTGCCGGCTGCCATGAAACGGAAGCTTGCTGCCCTCCATGCAAAGTTCTACATCATCGATGCCTTTGAAATCGCAAAGAAAATCGGTCTTGGCGGCCGTATCAACATGATCATGCAGGCTGCCTTCTTCCACCTCACCCACATCATTCCCGATGAAGATGCGGTGAAATACCTGAAGGATTCCAATGAGAAATCCTACGGACGGAAAGGCCAGAACGTGGTAGACATGAACAATGCCGCTGTCGATGCAGGCATGACAGGCATGGAAGAAGTGGAAGTACCGGCAGAATGGGAACACGCCACCACCGGCGGCTCCATTGCCAGAGTGGCCCGTCCTGATTTCGTCAAAGACGTTTGCGACGTCATGAACCGCCAGGAAGGGGACGACCTCCCTGTTTCCACCTGGAAAGGCCTGGAAGATGGCACATTCCCCTCGGGTACATCCAAGTACGAACGTCCCGCTGCTGCCATCAATATTCCTGAATGGATTCCGGAAAACTGTATCGAATGCAACCAGTGCTCCGTAGTATGCCCCCATGCCACCATCCGCCCTGTCCTCGTAACGGAAGAAGAAGCGGAAAAAGCACCGGAAGGATTTATTGTGAAGGAATTCAGAGGCCCCGTGAAAGGGCTGAAATTCCGCATCGTCATCGATCCGGAAGACTGCTACGGCTGCGGCATCTGCGCCAACACCTGCCCCGCTCCCAAGAAAGCTCTCGTCATGAAGCCTGCTGAAACCCAGCTGCCGAAACAGGAACTCTGGGACTACGCCATGAAGCTTCCTGCAAGAAAGAATCCGCTGGGCAAGGGCAACCTCAGAAGCGCCCAGTTCGAACCCACCTACTTTGAATTCTCCGGCGCCTGCGCAGGCTGCGGTGAAACGCCCTACATCAACATGGTCACCCGCCTCTTCGGCGACCGCATGATGATTGCCAATGCCACCGGCTGCTCCTCCATTTACGGAGCCAGCTCCCCCTCCATGCCTTACACAAAGAACGCCAAAGGCCAGGGACCGGCATGGGCCAACTCCCTCTTTGAAGACAATGCAGAATACGGCCTGGGCATGCACCTTGGCGAAGCCAAGCTCCGCGACCGCCTCACCGGCAAACTGAAGGAAGCACTTCCTGCTGCCGATGACACCGTAAAAACTGCCATCGAAGAATGGCTGGACAAGAAGGACATCGGAAACGGCACCAGAGACAGGGCTGATAAACTGGAAGCAGCCCTCACTGCAGAAGTGGCTGCTCATCCGGAATACAAAGAACTCCTTGACCTCAAAGACCACTTCGTGAAGAAATCCCAGTGGATCTTCGGCGGCGACGGCTGGGCCTACGATATCGGCTTCGGCGGTCTCGACCAGGTTCTCGCCTCCGGCGAAGACGTGAACGTCCTCGTACTGGATACGGAAGTGTACTCCAATACCGGCGGACAGTCCAGTAAATCCACTCCGGCCGCTGCCATTGCCAAATTCGCAGCCTCCGGCAAGAAGACAAAGAAGAAAGACTTGGGCATGATTGCCGTTTCCTACGGCTACATCTATGTGGCACAGATCGCCCTGGGCGCCGACATGAACCAGGCATTCAAGGCCATCAGCGAAGCAGAAGCCTATCCGGGACCGTCCCTCATCATCGCCTACGCTCCCTGCATCAATCACGGTCTGAAAGCAGGCATGGGCAAGTCCTCTGAAGAAGAAAAGAGAGCCGTGGAATGCGGCTACTGGTGCAACTGGCGCTACAACCCCACCCTCCTGGAACAGGGCAAGAACCCCTTCCATCTGGACAGCAGAGAACCGAAAGGAAACTTCCGGGAATACCTCATGGGCGAAGTCCGCTTTGCATCCCTTGCCAAACTCTTCCCCGACAAGGCAGAAGAACTCTTCGAAAAGACCGAAAGAGACGCAAAACAGCGCCGCGAAAACTACGTCCGTATCCAGAAATCCTACGATATGGAAATCGAAGCAAGAAAAGCAGCTGAAAATAAATAAGCAGCACGCTGAAAAAGCCATGGCCCCGGGCCATGGCTTTTTTGGTGGGTTCAAGTGGAAGGTTCTTAGGTTTGACAGCACCTTTGGCACTGAGGGTTGTGGTGGCAGCTTCGCTGCAATGAAGTTTATAATACCGCCTGACGGCCCACCCCTTCCGGCTAGCGCGCCTGCTCCGCCCC
>ERZ1034920.1883-NODE-1883-length-12639-cov-5.281548_pt1 | contig 12639 bp, 3 predicted proteins | sample MGYA00520688_ERZ1034920 | MGnify/ENA primary metagenome ERZ1034920 (study PRJEB33766, sample SAMN09781785) | gut metagenome | biome: gut microbiome | host: Homo sapiens | place: Madagascar | study: EMG produced TPA metagenomics assembly of the PRJNA485056 data...
CATATGCAGTTCCATCATCATCTTTAAACAGGTTCATGTCACGGACATGTCCGCTTACGGAGTCAAATCCATGGTTACTGTAATCTCCGGTAAGCATATAACTTCCCAGCAGTTTGTATGGTCCGTTGACCGAATCAGCGATCGCGATACCTGCTTTTGCTTTTGCATAGTTGGAACCGCTTCCGCTTGCATACGGACTTGTTCCGTCTGCATGGAACCAGATCACATATTTTCCTGTTTTCTCGTTATACAGCATCTTTGGACGTTCCATGACGCAACCTTCTGCCCACAGGTCCACATAGATATCTTTCTTCTCTGCTTCTGTCAGATCTCCGTACAGATTCTTGAAGTAATCATCTGTCTCGAACTGTTCGTAGTTGTCCATGGTTCTTAAGACAACACCTTCATCTTTCCAGTTGTAGAGATCTTTGGATGAATACAGATGAACACCCGGCATCGGACGGTATCCGTTGGTACGGTCCTCACCCAGCCAGTAATAGGTATCACCGATCTTCTGTACCTGACCACCGTGAGCCTGAATGGCTTCGCCATTGTCATCATAGATTCTGGCTGCATCGGTTCCGGTGATGGATGTATAAGTTTCAATATGAGTTTCTACCAGTGCATCAAAGGCAGTCTCGATGGCTTCTTTTGCAGCTTTGATCGCATCGGTATCGGTAGATTTTTCATCTACCAGTTTCTGTGCATCTGCAATCGCCTGATCAAATGCTTCTTTGGTTACTTTCTTATAGGTTTTTCCCTCTGTTTTTTCTGTGTAATTTTTGATTACATTTGCCAGAACTTCCAGCTGATCTGCTTCACCGGTTTCTGTTTTTACCACGATGTAATTCAGAACCGGGTCATCGCTTGTGGAAGATCTGCTTGTACTCTGTACAAAGACATTCAGAGTTCCGTCGGTTACCGTTACTTCATATTCTTTTTCGAAATCTTTGGCGGTAAGTCCGGACTCTACTTTCTGTCCTTCCAGAATGATATCTTCTTTTTTGGTTCCCCACTTGCTCCACGGGTTATCGATACCTACGGTAACTTTGTAATCACCTTCCGGTACTTCAAACTGATATTCGATTCCGGATTTTCCTGCTTCATAGGTGATCTTGTCTGACTGATAACGATAAGATTCTTTCAGTGTGGTATCTCCGCCGCGGGCTGTTGCAGAGTAAGTTGCATCCTCTACATAGCCCCAGTTATATCCTGTGGAAGCATCTGTATCATATGCTTGATCCACATTTCCCTGATATAAACCACGTTTGGATCCTGACGGTGTTACGGATGTGTCAGAAGATCCGCAGTTCGCCAGATAGATCACGCCATCATTTGCTGCAATTTCTGCATCTGTAAAAGTCTTTTTCTCCACAGACGCTTCCTGTGTTGTAACAGAATTTTCCTCTGTCTGCACCACTGTTTCCGGTGCAACGGTTTCTTCCGGTGCTGTTTCTGCCGCAGGGGAACTTTCCCCTGCTGTCTCAGAAACAACTTCCTGATTCTGCGTTTGCAGATCCGGCAGATATTCTCCACCGGCTTCTGCTGCAAATGCTGAAACGGACTGTGCCACCATAGCGGCACTTAAGAATCCGGCAAAAATCGCTTTTTTACTGCGTGTCATTTTGCTCTTTTTCATACTTTGCCTACCTTTCTTTATTTTTCAAGGCTTCCTTTTTTTCTCCAAGCAAGCACTGCAACCAGCATTGCTGCCAGCATTACACCAGCTGTAGCTGCGATCGGTGTACGGTCTGCTGTTTTTGCTGCATTGGATGTTTTTGTGCCTGTTCCGTTCTGTGAACTTCCCGGCTTGGTTGTAGTTCCCTGGCTGCTGCCCGATGTCTGTGTGCTCTTTGTCACCAGCCCCTTAACTGCATCATTCAGATCGCTGTATGCTTTGCTGACTTCTTCCTGGGTCGGTGCTTCTGCTTCCAGAACGGTCTTTGCAGCTTCGAGAGCTGTGGTAAATGCTTTGTAACTTGCATCGGTGTAATTGCCCTGTTTCATATCCTTGTACTGTTCATACAGGTTGGACAGGTTTGTTTTATCTACCTTTGTAGATGGTGTTGGTGTTGGTGTCGGTTCCGGATCAACACGCTTCTCTGTCAGTCCGTCAACAGCTGCTTTCAGTGCTTCTGCTGCTGCCTGTACCATTTCCTCGGTTGCATCTGCGTTAGCCAGCACTGCCTTTGCACTTTCCAGTGCGGTTTCATAAACTTTCCAGCTTTCGTCTGTGTAGTTGCCCTGCTCTTTTGTGCTGTTTTCATCATACAGTTTCTGCAGTTCGCTCTTATCTACAGGTACTGGTTCCGGCTCTTTCTCTGTCAGTCCTTTGACTGCTTCTTCCAGAGCGGTGGTTGCTGCTGCTACCTGTTCTTCGGTTGCTGCTTCGTTGTCCAGTACTGCTTTCGCTGCTTCTAATGCGGTGGTAAAGGACTTCCAGCTTTCGTCTGTGTAGTTACCCTGTTCTTTTCCACTGTTTGCATCATACAGGTTCTGCAGACCACTCTTGTCTACCGGTACTGGTTCCGGCTCTTTCTCTGTCAGTCCTTTGACTGCTTCTTCCAGAGCGGTGGTTGCTGCTGCTACCTGTTCTTCGGTTGCTGCTTCGTTGTCCAGTACTGCTTTCGCTGCTTCTAATGCGGTGGTAAAGGACTTCCAGCTTTCGTCTGTGTAGTTACCCTGTTCTTTTCCACTGTTTGCATCGTACAGGTTCTGCAGTTCACTCTTATCTACAGGTTCCGGTCCCGGTGCTTCCTGACCGCTTACGCTGATCCAGCTTACGATCGGATCATCGCTTGCAGCTTTCTTGATGGTGATGGTTACCACTGCCTGTTTTTCCAGTGTAATGGTTCCCTGTGCATAAGACTCTGCACTCTTGACTGCATCAAAATCACACAGTTTGGTTTCGTTTTCTCCGTTTACACTGTAATATACATCCATTTCACGGTTCATGCTCCACCATCCGGTGCTTCCAAGCATTACGGTGTGCTCACCTGCCGGAAGTGTGAACTGGTAAGTGATGCTCTTATTGGAACGTGCCCACCATCCGCCGGTGTACGGGTTGCTTACGCTGGACTGGCTGAATCCTTTGATATCTCCGGAATCGCCTACCACGCTAGTGTAACCCCAGGTATTGTCATCCGTTTTTGCCTGATCTGCTGCATCTGCATTCTTCAGTCCCGGTACGGCTGCTTTTACTTTTTCCCAGGTGGAAGATCCTGTGTTGTTACAGTCAACCATGTATTCCAGATCTTTTGGCAGCAGCTGAACTTCTGCTGTTGCTGTCTTTCCGTTTGCTGTTGCTCCTGTTACTGTTACATAGCTGTATGGATTTCCTTCAAAGCTTACGCCGTCCAGATTCCAGGTAACTGCTGTCTCTGTATCACCAACGGTTACTGTTTCCGGCAGTACCGGTGTTCCGTCGATCGCATAAGTATCTACTTTGTCCGGTGTTCCGTATGCTGCCATAACAGCCTGATACTCTGCTTTTGTGATACGGATCGGTGTGCCGTGTCTTGCTCTTGACGGCATCTTATAAGTTCCGGCTTCCGGTTTTGTAAATACGCCGCTTTCCAGATCTGTGGTCAGTAACGGATAGTATCCGCCGCCGCCAAAATCATCTACCAGCAGGCACCAGGTATTTGTATCTGCATCATCGCTGTTCAGCTTGAAGATGGTCGGTCCCTCTACATACTGATTGCCATTCAGGCTTTCTGATGCAATCTGTGCGTAGGTTCCAAGTACCTGATTACTCTTCTCTAAGAAAATAGTTTTTGTCTTTGCACCAAGTGAGTTGGTGGAACCACCCTCATTCTTGGTGAAACGGTAGTACGTTCCGTTTTCTTCGATCATGGTTGTATCGATGCTGGACTGATCGTAATCAATCCACAGCTGTGGTTCTGTGAAGCTGTAGAAATCACGGGTCTTTGCATAATACAGTCTCTGTTTGGTATCTTTGTTCGGTGTTCTGGATGCCCAGTATACAACATATTCTCCGGTCTGCGGATCATAGGTCGCTTCCGGTGCCCAGGTGCATCCTGCTTCGATCTTGGCAGATACTTCTACCATTCTCTGTTCGGACCAGTTTACAAGGTCTGTGGATTCCCAGATCATCAGGCTCTGGCTTCCACTGTTCTGTGCTGCATCCCATCCGTTTCCGCCATTGATCTTCAGGTCTGTGGCGATCAGATAGAATTTGTCTCCTTCCGGTGAACGGATGATAAACGGATCACGGACACCTTTTTCTCCCATGGTGGAAGTAAGGATCGGATTGTTATCATTCAGATCAGACCAGTTCAGACCATCCTGGCTGGATGCGAAGTAGATCTGTTCTCCATCGGAATATCCTTCGCCTGCAAAGTATGCGAAGAAGTAATCGGTGTAATCGTCATCCTGGATAGCTGCTGCTTTCGCTTTTACCTGAATAACGATTTCTTTTGTAAGGGTTTCTCCTTTATAGGAGAGGGTTGCTGTCATGGTTACGGTTGTATCTTCCTGCGGTCTTGTTACCGTACCTGCAGGTGTCGGATCGTATCCTTCATTTTCATGAGATGCCACATCCACAATTTCCGGATGATCGGTTGCCCAGGTGATGGTCACACCGCTTTCTGTGGTTTCCGGAAGGGTAATGTTTCCGCGTACATCATCTTTGTTTGGAATATCCAGTTCATCATATGCTTTCTGCAGCGTGGAGCCGATATTTTCTCCCGGTGCTTTTACAGCAAATTCTGTACTCTTTCCGTCTCCGTAGGAAACAGTGATTGTCACATTGACATCTTCTGCCGGAGGTGTTACTTTTCCGTTCTGAGCGATTGCATCGTTTTCCGGAACATTCCATGTCAGATCATATCCGTCCATACTGGTCGGGAATGCAAGATCGGTAACAACTTCATCTGTAGAGGAATTGCCATTTAACATTGCTGTCTGGATATCTGCCAGAAGCATGTTGGTTTTTTCTGTCTCATCCGGAGTTTCTGCCTGTACCTGGTCAGCAGTCAGTGCAGTATTCCAGATTCTGATATCGGATACATTTGCTTTCAGAAGCGGATCTCCGTTATATAAGGATTTTCCGATATATCCCAATTCTCCTTCTGACGGCATAGCGTCTGTGACGTCTTTGCCATGTGTTTTCTCAGATACCAGTACGCCATCCATGTACATGGACAGTTTGGTTCCATCAGAGGTTATGGTTACGGTTGTATAACCTGCACCCGGTTTTTCTGCCGGTGCATCCATTCTTACTTCACCATTGGAGCTGATTGCTGCCAGAACGTTTCCTTTATAGTTATTCTGGTCGGAATTTACACCGACGAACACATAATGATCTACGTTCGGCCAACTTGCTACGGTACGTCCGAAGCACCACAGCCAGTGGTTTGCCTGTGTCTGTGTACTAAAGGTTGCCTGAACAGTAAACTGTCCGTCTGCACCTACCAGTCCTGCCGGGATATCTGCATATCCGTCTTTGTTAAAGTGAAGAACGCTTTCCTCTCCGTAAGTAGCAACGCTTGCTTCTGTAATATCATGAAGGGTTGCATCGTTTCCTTTTCCGGATACGTCTGTCAGTTTGCCATCTGCTACGGACATGTCATAATGTGCTGTCAGATTCTTTGTTGTGGTATGTAACAGACGATATACTTTCAGTTCTGACAGGTTACAGTTACCATTTGCTCCGACTGCGTATTTGATGTATCTGCAGGTCGGTGCTTCATTTACATTAAAGTCTGTGTAATATACGATGGTATCTTTTCCCTCGGAAGGAGTCTCTTCGATGGTATATAATTCCGTCCAGTTTTCTCCGTCTTCGGATCCGTAGATGGTTGCTCCCACACAACGACCTGCATAGCCGCTACGAGGTGCATAGGCGATGGCACCAATCTCTGTCATTTCTTTCAGATCCAGTGTTACATAACCATTGCTTACGCCATCAAAGAATGTGCTGTACTTACCATCTACTACATTGGCAGCGATATTGGTTGTGCTGTTGTTCCACGGTGTACTGCTGCTTACCTGATCTTTCTCTACAGTAACCTGTTCTACTTCCGGAACTTCTTCCTGGGTAGCATCTTTGATTCCGCTTACGCCTTCAATAATATAAGTAGTAATAGAATTTGCTTTCAGGGTAGCTGTGAAGTTTCTGTTTTCTGTATCCGTTACAATGTCATCCTGGCTGCTGACATCTGCCCAGTGTTCTCCACTGTCCAGAGATCCGCTGGTACGGATGGCTGTCACTTTATCACCCATGGTGTTAAATCCGGACAGATCAAATTTCCATGTCTTGTCTGCATCGGAAGTGTTCATTGCTACTACAACAGCTTTGTTTTCATCCGGATCGTATGCAGCAAGTGTGGTTCCTTTGCTGGTTCCGATAATGGTGTAACCCGGACGGATATATCTTGAGAACTGTCCGTATGCGTAATATTTCATACTCAAGGCAATTTCTTCGTTATCATGGTCTGCTGCTGCAAGACCCCAGTATCCGTTGGAAGATTTTGATTTCCATTTACTTTCCAGAGCATCCATGGAAAGGTAGTCATTGTTGCTTCCTTTGTTTACCCATGCCTGTCCGGTTTCGCTGCTGTCTGCATGCATATCAATAGCATTCCACAGGATCCATGCGGAACTTTCCAGTCCGTTTACATCGGTCATCATACGCTGTGCAAGACCAAGTGCTGCGGTCATCTCTCCTGCATTGGTTCCTGCAGTATAAGCACCGTCAACTTCTGACATCCACAGGTTCTTTCCTGCATTCTGTGCAGTTTCTTTTAATCCTTCTCTGTTGGATCCGCTGTATGTATGCGTATCGATTCGGCTGATTACATTCTTTGCTTCATCGGAAAGATTATTATAAGAAGAAATCTGTGTATCAATGCTTGTCTCATCGGTACCGCTGATGATCATGTTGATGCCTTTGTTTTTCAGTTCTTTGTTCAGTGCAACCAGGATTCTTGACTGGGATTCTCCCTGGTCAAAATGGCATCCTTCCTGTTTGTTGCTGTTTGCGCCCCAGTAGTTGGTATATGGCTCATTCATCGGATCAACACTCTGGAAATTGATCACACCTTCGTTGTCCCAGTGTTCGATGACGTCTGCCATGTATGCGGCAAATGCATTTACAGAATCTGCTCTCAGGTTATCTTTGCTGGAATCGGTATTTCCTGAAGAGCATCCGCTTACTGTCATAAAATATGGTGGTGAGTTGGAAAATGCTTCTGCGATAAAATCCTGTCCGCTGGCTTTTGCTGCCGCTTTCAGTACATTCATCTGATTTTTATCTGCATCCCAGTCATAGTTCCATGCATATCCGCAGCTTTCATCTGCTCTTGCAAAATTCTCAGTGTACCAGGACAGATCATGTTTGGATGTATCGATTTTCGTCACATCCGTTGCATATCCCGGAACACCTGCATCAGAACGTACAATATGTTCTGCATGTTTGAATTCATCAGTATCCGGAACCACGCCTTCGTCACCGGCTTTCACTACTGCCATCTTTACAAAATCCAGTGTCCAGTCAGATTTTCCTGCCACACGGATGGTATTTTCTCCTGCCTGCAGTTTTACGTTGCTGAAGGTTACTGCGAACAGCATGCAGTGGCTTCCGTTGTTGGTTCCTTCTGCGATCAGACTGTTGTTTACCGTAGCTGCATCTGCTACATATTCATCTTCTGCAGCTGCCTGTACAGCAACCTGTGTGATTTCTTCCTGGCTCTCTACAGCCTCTTCGGCAACTTCTGCCTCAGCGTCTGCGGTTTCCTCTACATCCGCAGCCTGTGTATCAGCTTCCTGTGCGTCTTCCTCGTTCTGCACCTCTGCTGCCGGCTGTTCTTCCTGTACCACACTCTGTGCTGTGGTGCTTCCTGCGGTAACTCCCAGTGCAACATCTCTGCTGTTTGTTCCTTCCAGTGTCATCAGGACTTTTACGGTATAAGCACCGCTCTCGTCTACATTTACCTGATATTTCAGGTTGTCACCGGATCCTGCTGTATCGGACAGTTTGTTGATCCATCCGAGTTTGGTAAAGCTTCCTACTTTTTCTCCTTTGGTAAATCCAAAGTCCGCATCCGATTTGGAATAGGTCATATTCGCCATTTTTGAATACGTTTCCACTTTTCCGCTGCTTCCGGCGTAACTGTAAGTTCCTGCTGTCAGGTCATAGAATTTTGCTTTTTCATTGACCGGAACGGTCTCTGTGGTAGTTTCTCCTGTATCATCGCCACCGCCTACGTTGTAACGGCCGATGTTCATGTCCAGTCCCTCCGGACTGAAGAAAAGCTTTGCAGCTTCCTCTGTCAGTTTGTCACTGTAACCGATTCGGTTCGCCCACCAGCAAAGGGAAGTTCCCCATCCTTCAAATTCGCCAAGACCGTCTCCGTTGGTGTCATTGAAGATGGATGCTTCTGTCGGTTTCAGTTTGACTGTGCTGTCTATACTGGTTGCAGCAGAAACGATCTGTACACCGTCTAACGGCATAGATGTCAGACAGAGTGCCGCAGCTGTGAGGGCAGCCATTTTCTTTTTCAAACCCTTCATTTTCCGTACCTCCTGTTTTTTTGGTATTTTCCAGTTTTTTTCCGGAACTTATGATTTTTGCAATCATACTCGTACCTTATCTTATTATATAAAAAAAGAACGCTAAAATATATCACATATCTTAGCGTTCCATCACATATCTTAGATTTTTCTTTTTTTATTTTTATACTTCTACCGTATTTCCCTCATATTGTCGAATCGTATCTTCGATCCGTCCTTTTACCATCGCCGCAATCTCCGTTGTCTTCATTCCCTGATACTCTTCATACGGGATCGGCTCCAGAAAATGTACCTGTACAGTCAGTTTTTTAATGGAATTGGTATCAAATGACTTATACGAATCGATCAGAGCCACCGGCACGATCGGGCACTGTGCTTTGACGGCACTTTTGAAGCTTCCGCCTTTGAAATCAAGGAGCTGATTTCCTTTCCGGCTTCTGGTTCCCTCGGCAAAGATCAGATAGTTCCGACCCTTTTTCACTTCTTCTGCCACCTGTTTGATCACCTGCAACCCCTGGCGCAGATCGTTACGGTCTAACGGGATGGCTTTCATACAGGCAAATACCTGTTTTAGGAACGGTACATTTGCTACTTCTTTTTTCATCACCACAGAGAACGGACGCGGGCAGACTTCAATGATCGCCAGCACATCATACAGTCCCTGATGGTTGGGGAAAAACATAAATCCATCCTGCTTCGGAATATTCTCCACTCCATACGCATCGATGGTGATGCGACCGCCGATGTTGGCACGGCGGTCGATCATTTTTAATACCTGATATCTTTCTTCTTCGGTGTACTTTTCTACATGGACTGCCGTATAGCACAGTTTAAACCAGCCATACGGGACAAACCAGAGATTGCGTAACACCATTAACAGAATTCGTTTCATTCTTCAAACTCCGTATGTTCCTGTTCTGTCTCTTCCTGTTCGTTTGCCTCTGTATTTTCTTCCGGTTTTTCTTCTTTTTCCCGTACTTTTGCGATACTTGCCACAGAAACTTTCTCATCCAGGTTCATCAGTTTGACACCGGATGTGATTCTTCCCAGGATCGAGATATCGGAGCAGGCGATTCGGATGATGATTCCCTCGGTTGTGATCATCATCACTTCGTTGTCATCATTAACCGCTTTGACACCTACGACATTACCGGTCTTTTCGGTGATCTTATAGCATTTTACCCCTTTTCCGCCACGGTTCTGTACGGAGAATTCGCTCATGGAGGTACGTTTACCCATACCTTTTTCCGATGCGATCAGAAGGTAATCCCCCTGAGAGCACAGCTGCATGCCGATGATTTCATCCCCGTCGCTGAGGTTGATACCACGAACACCCATGGATACTCTTCCGGTGCTTCGTACATCCGTATCTTTGAAGCGGATACACTGACCGTATTTCGTTACCAGAATAATATCTTTTTTGTTATCTGTGAATTTTACTTCGATCAGTTCATCATCATCTTTCAGAGAGATCGCCGCAAGACCGGTCTTTCTGACATTTGCATAATCCTGGATCGGTGTTTTCTTCACGATACCGCTCTTGGTTGCCATAAACAGATACTGACCCTGGCTGTAATCTTTCAGGGACAGGACCGCTGTGATCTTCTCACCTGCCTGTAACTGCAGCAGGTTGATGATCGCCGTACCGCGGGCAGTTCTTCCAGCTTCCGGAATCTCATACGCCTTCAGGCGGTATACCTTACCCATATTCGTAAAGAACATCAGATAATGGTGGGTCGTTGTCATCAGCAGTTCATCGATATAATCGTCCTCGATGGTCTGCATACCCTTGATGCCCTTGCCGCCACGGTTCTGGCTGCGGAAATTATCTACGGTCATTCGTTTGATATAACCTAATTTTGTCATGGTGATGACGGTATTTTCATTCGGGATCATATCCTCCATGGAAATATCGAACTCGTCAAATCCGATGGCTGTCTTTCTCTCGTCGCCGTATTTTTCACTGATGGCAAGGATCTCCTCACGGATCACGCGAAGCAGCAGATTTCTGTCTGCCAGGATGGCTTCCAGTCTGCGAATACGATCCATCAGTTCTTTGTATTCTGCTTCCAACTTCTCTCTTTCCAGACCGGTCAGTGTACGCAGACGCATATCTACGATTGCCTGTGCCTGTGCATCGGAAAGTGTAAAGCGTTCCATCAATCTTGCTTTTGCCACCTGGGTGTTTTCCGAACCACGGATGATACGGATGACTTCATCGATGTTATCGAGTGCTTTTAAGAGTCCTTCCAGGATATGGGCACGTTCTCTTGCTTTGTTCAGATCGTACTGGGTTCTTCTGGTCACAACATCTTCCTGATGTGCCAGGTAATGTTTCAGGATCTCCATCAGGTTCATGACTTTCGGCTGGTTGTTGACCAGTGCCAGCATAATCACGCCGAAGGTATCCTGTAACTGGGTATGTTTATACAGTTTATTCAACAGCACGTTTGCATTGACATCTCTTCGCAGTTCAATGCAGATACGCATACCCTCTCTGCTCGAGTGGTCGTTTAATGCCGTGATACCGTCGATTTTCTTCTCTTTTACCAGATCTGCGATCTTTTCGATCAGTCTGGCTTTGTTGACCAGATACGGAAGTTCCGTGACAATGATCTGGCTCTTTCCGTTTGGCAGTGTCTCGATATTCGTCACCGCACGGACACGGATCTTGCCGCGGCCTGTCCGGTACGCTTCCTCGATTCCTCTGGTTCCAAGGATCGTTGCTCCGGTCGGGAAGTCCGGTCCCTTGACGATCTTTAAGATTTCTTCGATCTCGGTATCCCGGTTCTCTTCCACGATATTGTCAATGATCTTCACCACTGCTGCAATGATCTCTTTTAAGTTATGCGGCGGAATATTCGTCGCCATACCTACCGCTATACCGGAAGTACCGTTTACCAGAAGGTTCGGGTAACGTGCCGGAAGTACGGTCGGCTCTTTTTCTGTCTCATCAAAGTTTGGTGAAAAGTCTACGGTGTTTTTATTGATGTCTGCAAGCATCTCCATGGAAATCTTGCTCAGCCGCGCCTCGGTATATCGCATGGCAGCCGCACCGTCACCATCCACGGAACCGAAGTTTCCGTGACCGTCAACCAGCGGATAACGGGTGGACCACTCCTGCGCCATATTTACCAGGGCACCATAGATAGAACTGTCACCGTGCGGGTGGTATTTACCCATGGTATCACCGACGATACGGGCACATTTTCTGTGTGGTTTGTCCGGACCGTTGTTCAGCTCGATCATAGAGAACAGCACTCTTCGCTGTACCGGCTTTAATCCATCTCTGACATCCGGCAGCGCACGGGATGCGATGACACTCATGGCATAATCGATATACGATTCTTCCATTGTCTTTTTCAGGTCCACCTCGTGGACCTTGTCAAAAATATTGTCTTCCATCTTTTTCTCCTATTGTTATCTTTTGGATTAAATATCAAGATTTTTAACTTTTAATGCATTTTCCTCTATGAACTCACGACGCGGTTCTACTTTATCTCCCATCAGAGTGGTAAAGGTAAGGTCAAGTTCAGATGAAGTCTCATCGTCCATGGTCACACGAAGAAGGACTCTTCGCTCCGGATCCATGGTGGTCTCCCACAGCTGATCCGCATCCATCTCACCCAGACCTTTGTATCGCTGGATCTTGTTGTTACCGTCTCTTCCGATCTCGGTCAGGATGTTGTCCAGTTCCTTATCGTCGTATGCATACCAGATTTTCTTGTTCTTCTCGATCTTATAAAGCGGCGGCTGTGCCAGATACACATATCCCTGTTTGATCAATTCCGGCATGAAACGATACAGGAACGTCAGCATCAAGGTGGCGATATGCGCGCCGTCGACATCGGCATCAGTCATGATGATGATCTTGTGATACCGCAGTTTGGAAATATCAAAATCTTCATGGATACCGGTACCAAACGCAGTGATCATGGCTTTGATCTCCGCATTGCCGTAGATTCGATCCAGACGGGCTTTCTCCACGTTCAGGATCTTTCCACGAAGCGGCAGAATTGCCTGGGTTGCACGGCTTCTCGCGGTCTTTGCAGAACCGCCGGCGGAATCTCCCTCTACGATGTAGATCTCGCAGTTTTTCGGATC
>ERZ1034920.1887-NODE-1887-length-12630-cov-4.380835_pt1 | contig 12630 bp, 13 predicted proteins | sample MGYA00520688_ERZ1034920 | MGnify/ENA primary metagenome ERZ1034920 (study PRJEB33766, sample SAMN09781785) | gut metagenome | biome: gut microbiome | host: Homo sapiens | place: Madagascar | study: EMG produced TPA metagenomics assembly of the PRJNA485056 data...
CAAACTGCGACTTTAACCCATACTCAGAGCGGACAGAAGAGTAAAGAACTTTCTGCAGCCTGTTTGAGTTCAGTTCAAAGCCATTGTTAAAGGTGTACTCTGAAACGTAATTGCAGGCATCGGCATATGTTATTGTTACCTTTTTGAAAGCAGTTGCTACGTCATCATCTTTAACATGCAGGTGTAACTTCATGGTCTTAACAATGTCTGCCATTGATTTGTCCTCCTTTCTCTTGTATAGTATCACTATAAATAGTGTAATGCATAACGTAGTGATTTTCAAGAGGAAAAGAGGGATTTATGCATAAATATCAGCATAGAAGACATAACAAAAATCTACTGATGGCTCACATTATTTTTGCTACGAAATATCGCAAACCTATTTTGGTCGGTTCCATCAGAGAAGATGTAATGCAGTCTGTATATGACACCTGCAAACGATACCACTGGTATATTAAAAAGATGGAAACAGATAAAAACCATATCCATCTTTTAATTCAGTATAATCCAACGGACAGCATTACAAAGATTGTAAGCCGTTTGAAACAACATACAACATGGCGGATATGGAAGACGCATCACAAGAAACTTTCCTATTATTACTGGAAGGAACATACTTTTTGGTCAGATGGATATTTTGCAGCATCCATAGGGGAAGTATTACAGTCTACAATTGAACACTACATTGAGAACCAGGGATAAAAACAAAACCGCCACTAAAGTGTCGTGGTTTCAACCGAATTGATAATTTGTAAACCGCCCACTGCTCAAGCTAACGCTTTGAAGCGGGGCTTCTAGGGAGTCATAGACTCCCATTTAAGAAGTTTGGTATTTAAGTTTCCACCCGAATACTCAGGCAGCCCTTATTCTTATAGGCATAAGAACTATTTTTTGTTTTTTGCACGTATTGCAATGTTTTGACATCCTCCCACGGCTGAAGCCATGGGATTCCTTAGATTCCTGACAGGTTCACCCTGTCATATAGACAGGGATATAGCTGCCGGTATTCAGGATTTACGTCCAGTGATTTCATACGAAGTGTATTACTTTCTTAGGGACGAGGGAGTGATGCCGGACCCCTTTTTATTTAAAAATTAGCCGTTATGCGGCTGGTTTTTGCTGTTAAAAACCAAAGCACTGCTTCATTGATATTTTTGACTCTTTCATATAGTTGATTGTTTCATTATGGACTGCTACAAAGCTTTCAAATTCATATATGCATTTATCCCTGTCGGGATGTTCAAAGGCACTGTCTGTATTCTTTATAAGGAATGCTGAATACAGGTCACGCTGTACGCTGTCATTTCCTATAAGCTTAAATCTCTGTGAGAGAGGGACTTTTACACATTCATCTGTCACATGGTTGTACTGGCTGGCCTTAAATGTCTGGGTATTGACTTCTGCATAAGTGCCGCCGGAACTTTCGGCCTTGCGTTTCAGCTCACTTAAGAACCGTGACGGCGACCTGCGGTTTATGGACCTTCCGAAACGCTTTCTGCGCTTGAATTTATTGACAGTTTTCACAGTGCCGTCTTTCTGGACAACATCTGTCGGCTTGTCCTGACGCTCTGTCTTGGATGAGCGCTTTGCCAGTGCCGCGTAGTCCATCTTTTCAACTATGAATGAGTCGGCATTTTCAAGCAGCCTGTTGCATAAATTCCTGTGCGAATGCAGTATATAGGCGCTTTTCTTTCTGTAGAGTGTTTTACGCTTCCTGCGAGCTGCCCTGTAGCTGTTTGAAAACACCCATGGTTTACAGTCCCTGCGCTTTTTAACAGTTCCATCAGGATTGAAGTTGTCAGGGTTGCTGATACGCTTTGATGCGTCCATATGCTGTTCAAGCTTGTGTATCTGTTTTTCATAAACATCTGCATTAGGCGCCAGCTCTTCAAGGATACAGGCTGTGTCTGATACCGCAGCCATTGTTGAGACTCCGGGGTCTATGCCCATAACGCCTGTTTTTACTTTACGTTCCTGGTAAGGGGCATTCCCGTCAAGCGTAACTGCAAGATAATATCTCCAGCCGTTTGAGAACATCATTCTCTTTATGGTGCAGTAGGATATCTTATGAACAAGCGATTCGAGGACATAATCTCTATCCGACGCTTTCTTCGGGAGATAGCATTTAAGCTCAAGTCCAAGCCAAGAGACGGTCGTTGTATCAGGATTGAGCCTTGCGCCATTTAGGTTTGACTTTCCTCCAATGGTATCAAAATCCATGAACTTCTTGAAATGAATGTCTTTTCCCTTACTGAATAAGCATTTTTCAACACCGGTCCATACATTTGCAGCTTCTGCCTGCACCTGCTGTGATGAAATGAGCTTGCTGTACCGTTTCCCACAGACTTTTATGTATGACTGGAGTGCCCATTTTGAAAGGCCGATTTCCTGACGACGGGCTGACATCTGTTTTGACAATTCAAGCCTGCGTGTACGGTCAGCTTTCGACAGTTTCTTCTGCTTCAAAAGTTTGCAGTATTCACTGCGCCATGACTGGTATTCCTTGTCATGATCAAGCCGCATGAGCAGTTTCCTTGCATGTTTCACACATACGTTATGAATATGCGATACCGCATGGAAACGCTTATTGATAACAGCTTTCTCATATTCAGCTGGTCTCAAGATTAACTGTACTGTATGCATCTAATACCTCCTTTTTTGTGTGTCTACATACCATTTGATTGTCTCAGAACTGACATTTCCTGCAGTGCTTACAAAATAAGAACGCGTCCAAAGGGATTTCATTTGTGATAGCTCTTTAAACTGCGTTCTTAATACAGATGATGTGCCGCCCTTGATCAGACGCATAATTTCAGGAACTGACATCTGTGGAAGAACACTTACAGAAATGTGTACGTGATCTACATGGCATTCCATTGCCAGAATATCAATATTGCTGTTCTGACAGATAGATACAGCCTCTTTTTTAAAAGCCTCTTCCACTCCGGGAATAAGAAATATCTTTCTGCGGTATCTAGGGCAGAATACAAAATGATAATTGATTAATGATACTGTTGTTTTTGTGTGTTTATATATATCTTTCATAAGCATATTATAGCATATTTTGTGTATAATATCAATAATACTATACACATAAATCGCAAAATTACATTCTTTCATTCCACGGCTGAAGCGGCGGGCTTTCAGAATGCTGTATGTAAAAAAGCTTTAAACATAGTTTTCTGACATATATAAATGTGAAAATCAATACGTACACAAAGGAGGCATAATATATATGCGTAAAATAAAGCTTACGCTGACCGTTACAAAGGAAGTTCGAGAGATGTTAGATGAACTCTCTAAGTATAAAGGAAAATCTGTCAGTAAAATGGTGGATGAAATGGCCACACTTGAATACAAAAGAATGAAAAGGGCTCTTAAAAAAGCTTCCGCAAAGGAGAATGAACATGGCGCAAAAGAATAAAAAGAAAGAATATTCCAATGAAAGTATCCGTGCATTAAAAGGGCCAGACCGCGTTCGTCGCAGACCAGGTGTTATTTTTGGTTCTGACGATCTTTCCGGATGCATTCATGGAGTGTTTGAAATTATATCAAATAGTAGAGACGAAGCTAAAAAAGGATTTGGAAAGGATATCTATGTAACTCGCTACTGCGATGGTTCCATCGAAGTACGAGATAATGGTCGTGGAGTCCCTCTTGACTGGAACAAGGCAGAAGAACGCTGGAACTGGGATCTGGTATACTGCGAACTTTATGCCGGCGGAAACTACGACAATGGTGATGACGAGTCTGGAGTTCTTGGACTAAATGGGCTTGGAGCTTGTGCTACACAATATGCTTCTGAATGGTTTGATGTAGAGTCTACAAGAGATGGCTATACATATAAAGTTCATTTTGAAAAAGGAAATATTGTTGGAGAAATGACTAAGACTCCAGCTAAAGACAAAACAACGGGTACCATTCAGCGATGGAAACCTGACTTAGAAGTTTTTACTGAGGTCGATATCCCAGTTGAAACCTTCCAGGTGATGCTAAAAGAGCAGGCAATTGTCAATGCAGGTATCTCTTATCATTTTATTGATGAAGAATCAAAGATTGACGAGGTATATATTTACCCGGACGGGATTCTTGGATATGTAAAAGAGCTTGATAATGATGAGGGTATAACAACTCCGGTACTCTTACATGGAGATGGGCGTGGGCGCGATCGTGATGATAAGCCAGAATATGAAGTTTCTATAGATGTGGCGTTTTGTTTCAGCAATAAACAGAACCTTCTTAAGTATTATCACAATTCAAGCTGGCTGGAGCATGGCGGCTCCCCAGATAAAGCAGTGAGAAGTGCTCTTGTTAGCGCAATCGATGCAGAACTCAAGAAACGTGGAAAATACAACAAAGGAGAAAAGAAAGTCAATTTTGATGATATTCAAGATTCTCTAATCTTGATTGTGAACTCTGCATCTTCAAGGACAAGCTATGAAAATCAGACAAAGAAGTCCATTAAAAATAAATTCTATCAGTCTTTTATGACGGACATGTTAAAGGAGCAGCTTGAAATCTGGTTCATCGAAAACAAGGCAGATGGAGATAGAGCTATTGATCAGATTTTAGTTAATAAACGCAGTCGCGAGCGTTCCGAAGAAACCCGTATTCAGGTTAAGAAAAAGCTTCAAGGCAAAATTGATGTTACAAACAAAGTAAGAAATCTTGTTGAATGTCGTGAAAAAGACCCAGCAAAACGAGAAGTCTTTATTGTAGAAGGGCAGTCCGCACTTGGAAGTGTCAAACTTGGCAGAAATGCAGAAAATCAGGCTATTATCTGTGTTCGTGGTAAAGTACTTAATTTAGAGAAAGCATCACTTGCTCCGATATCGACAAATTAAACTACGATAAAGTTATTATTATGACCGACCAGGACGTGGATGGCTTCCATATCGTGTGTCTACTTATTACTTTATTCTATAAGCTTTGTCCAATGTTAATCGAAACGGGACATGTATATGTGGCAGAAACTCCATTACATGAAATTACTTATACTGCAGGTAATAAAAAACAAACTTTCTACGCTTTTAGTGACGGGGAAAGAGATAAGATTTTAAAAGGAAAAGATCCTAAGAGAGTCAGAATTCAGCGTTCAAAAGGTCTTGGTGAAAATGATACAGAAACAATGTCTCTTTTCATGTCTCCAGGAACACGACATCTCACTCAAGTGCAAGCTAAAGACGCAAAAGAAATGGCAGAAACAATTGAATTATTTATGGGTGGGGATGTAGCTCCAAGATACAAATATATTGAAGAAAATGGTCACCTTTATATGGATGATCTTGACGTATTTTAAAAAGGAAGTGAAAAAGAAATGGCAAAGAAAAAAGAAAAACCAGCAGAAGTGGTTGAAAAATTTAAAAAAGAAAGCGTGGGGGAAGTCGTAAGAGATAGATTTATGCCTTACTCTATGTCAGTCATCGTATCTCGTTCTCTTCCTGCGATTGACGGATTTAAGCCGTCTCAACGAAAAGTGCTTTATACAATGTATCAAATGGGGTTGCTTACAGGTATCAGAACGAAATCTGCAAATATTGCAGCAAGAACAATGCTTTTAAACCCTCATGGAGATGTCGCAAACTACGAAACCATGGTCAGAATGACTACGCAAAACGAAACATTGCTTACTCCATGGGTGGATGGGAAAGGAAGTTTTGGTAAACATTATTCCCGCGATATGCAGTGTGCTGCTGCTCGTTATACAGAGGCTAAACTTGCTGGTGTTGCATCAGAACTATTTAAGTCCTTAAATAAAAATACCGTAGACATGGTAGACAACTATGACTCTACTAGAAAAGAACCGGCTTTACTTCCGGTTACTTTTCCTAATATTTTAGCAAACCCAACCGATGGTATTGCTGTTGGTATGGCATCAAGAATACCTAGCTTTAATCTGAAAGAACTTTGTGCTGCTACAGTCCTTCGTATTATGTACCCAAATAAGGATATTAGAACTGTAATGCCTGGTCCAGACTTCGCCACAGGCGGTTATATGCTTATGGAAGATGATGTTATGGATAAGATTTATAGCACTGGTTTAGGTGGTATAAAACTCCGTTCTAAATATCGTGTAGACGAAAAGAACCGTATTATCGAAGTTTACGAAATCCCATTTTCTACAAATTCAGAAGTTATTATCGAAGGGATTGTCGATTGTGTAAAAAAGGGAAAAATTAAAGAAGTAAATGATGTTCGCGACGAAACTGATAAGCAAGGTCTTAAAATTGCTATTGATTATAAACGTGGCACGGACCCAGATATTTTGATGAGGAAATTGTTCAAGATGACAAAACTTCAAGATACATATTCTTGCAATATGAACGTACTCATCGATGGGACTCCAAAGGTTCTTGGAGTAGCTCAGATTATCGACGAATGGATTAAATGGCGTCGTGAATGCGTTGTTCGTGAGTACACTTTCGATTTGAATAAGAAGGGGCACGATTTAAACGAGCTGTATGGTTTTCAAAAACTTCTTCTTGATATTGATAAAGCTGTTGCTATTATCCGCAGCGCAGAAGACGATGATGCGGTCATCCCTGCTCTTATGGGAGGCTTCGGGATTGATGAAGAACAGGCTGCTGCAATCGCAGAAATCAAGCTTCGTAATCTTAATAAAAAGTACATCCTTAATAAAACAAAAGAAATCTCTAAACTAGAAAAAGAGATTGCAGAAATCAAGAAAATCCTTGGGAACCCAAAATCTATTGATAAAATTATTGTTAAGGTTCTTACGGATGTTGCGAAAAAATATGGACAAGAAAGAAAGACAGAAATTACTGAGTTTGTAGCTGATACCGTGGTTGTAAATGAAATTCCAGATTATGAATCTAATGTCTATATTACAAAAGAAGGCTATGTTAAAAAAATTCCACTTACATCTCTCCGTGGAAATCCGGAAATTAAAACAAAAGATGGCGATGAGATTGTTCATATTTTCGAAAATGTTTCTAATCGTGATGAATTGTTGATTTTCACAGACAAAGCAAACGTCTATAAGGTTATTCTTAACGATATTTCTGACTGTAAACCATCAGATCTTGGAGAATATGTAAACAACCTTGCCGGAATAGAAGATGGTGAAAACTTAATTCGTATGAGTGTATTAAAACCCGGCGAAGAAGGATATGTTGTTATTGGATTCGAAAATGGTAAAACCGCTAAATTCCCAGTATCTGTATACGAAACAAAATTAAACAGAAAAAAACTTGTGAATGCTTTCTATGGGAAAGAGAAAGCTCTTGGTATTTATCTTGTTCCGGAAGATACATTATTTGTCTTTAAGAGCTCGTCAGGACATGTCCTTGTATTTGATTCAAAGGATATCCCGCTTAAAGCTACCAAGACAACACAGGGAGTTCAAACAATTCGTTTAGCAAAAACCGCAAAGGCTACAGAATTCTGTATGAAAGAAGATTCTGGACTTAGTGATGATATTGGTAAGTTTAGATACCGTGGACTGCCTTCGGCAGGAACAAAGTTCGAATAATTTTGCTCTACCCACACAAAACGAACATATAAAATATGTAATCATGGAAGACAGGAGTAGGCAGGTACTCCTGTTTTTCTATGATTTAGAAAAAAGGAGGAAACAAAGCATATGAACATTATGGTAAAACTCCCACAAGAATGGGAAAAAGAATTTAAAAAAGACAGATTTGCAGAATTTTTTGGTAGAGTAATTGCCGATCTAAATTGCGATGAGGTTAGAACTCTTGTTGGCAACTATGAGCTTGAGACGTTAAACATGCTCAAGGAAGCCTTTGCAAATGTGGAAGTAATGAATGAAAATTCAAAAACTCAAGAATAATACGCCGTATGTTTTGATTAGTGTTTTTGAACTAAAAGAGAAAGAGAGCTTAGCTATTGGGCTTTCTTTTTTTGTATTTGAATATATAGCTCATATTCGTCGCATTGTTTGCGTACAAGTTTGATTATCTGACATATATATTGTAGAAAATCTTGCCATGAGAAATTCATATGGAAGATATAAGGAAAAATCTGAAAAACATTGTTTTGGAGGTGAAGAACAATTGTATCGAGTAAAAATATTGCTTAACGACTTAGTAGAGTATGCGTATCCGCATTCCCCAAAGCAGAAAGCTTACAAAGCATTTTACGTGGAATATATAAATAAAAAACTCAAGTCAAAACACGGAGATTACAACCCAAAAAATAGGCATATTCGGGTATTCAATCTTTCCCGCACGGAAGATCAACTGGTCGTAACATCTGTTCATGAGCTGGCGCATCACATTAATTTTATCGATGACACATCTCATTCATTTAAGCCACACGGGCAGGAGTTTTACAAGGTTTATAAGAAACTACTCTTTACTGCCTTGGATATGGGGTTATTCAATAGGTGGCAGTTTATAAATGCCACAGCAGACGCCAGTGATAGTCAAAAGGTAAAAAGGATGTTAGAGGAATATCGACCACATCCTATCAACTATAAGCAGGATGTAAAACTCATCCAGGTTTTCCATGCTTACGAGATCCGGAAGAACCTTCAGAAACATGGCTACAAATATAATTCCGTTTTAAAAAGCTGGGAAAAAGAAACGAAAAAACCGCTTGATGAAACAACTTTTCTGGATTCGATGGAAGCGGATTATAAAATTGTGGATGCTAAAAACGTAAGTGTAAGTAAAACTTAGAAAGAAAGAAATCAACCAAAGGATCAAGTTTTTGTAAGCCAAACGAAAAGAATCTGACATATATAAAAGAGGAGGTGATAAGAATTGAAAGATAGTCCATTTACTAAAGAACAGGCTAAGATGATGATCACATGCTTTTGTGGTGCATTAATGCTTGCAGTTCCTGCATCATGGGCAATCGTAATCAATCGATTTTTAGGAATTGGTGTTATACTTTTTGCACTTATTATGTTATACGGAGAGTTCGGTAATGAAAAAAGTGTCGGAATAAAAGAAAAACTTGTTGGCTTTGTGCTTGTTGCCGCATTTGTTGCAGCAGGAGTAATACTCTTCATAAACAATGGGGCTGGCGGAGCCGCTATTTGTGTCATAGGAAGTCTTCTTATGATTGTCTGGGGGATTTCTGATATAATTGGCGCAAAAGAGATGATTAAGGTCTATAGCGCTGTCATTTTTACACTCACAGGGACTATTGCTTTATTCTTTCCGTCCAGAACGGAGGCATCTATTGTTCATATCTGCGGTATTTTTATCTGTTATTACTCATTATCATCCTTCTTAAAGGATAAATTTGGTTAATTAGGAGGTGCTTTATGGCATCATTATTAGAAAATCTCAAGAAAAATATGACTCTCAATATTGATAAAGGGAATGTAGAAATTCAAAAGAAAGTCGCGAAGAAAAAAGTGTCTTCTTTTGTTGGAGCATTTACGGGGATTCACAGAACGGAGACTGAAGTAGATAAGGAAATTAAAAGGAGAGCAGCCATAAATCAGGATAAATATAGAGAAGAACATAACGAAATGTTCAGGGTCGATGGCAGCAGAAGAGCAGGTCCTGTTGTCTCAAACAACGGCAACGGCATAAGGAATATGGACAAAATCAAACAAAACGGAAAACCAATTGAAGTACAAGCCACTACTCCTGATCAGCGCTATGGTCCAAGAATGAGAGTATCTGGCAACGGAGGGCGTCAGAAAATGAAAGCCACTGAAGACCGTTTGAGTTGCATGAAGACTGCTCCAGAAGTAAGCACTAGACCAGTTAAAGGAAGTCCTGGTATTGTAACTCGAAGCAAGCCGTCAGAAGAATATGGGACAAATCGCTTTGCTGCTGAATTAAGAAAGAAAAAAGAAAGAAAGTAACGATTGTTAAAACTCCGGGGAAGTCATTGTATTTAGTGGTTTTCTCTTTTTTGTCTGTATGTAAGAAATAAATATACGTACAAATCTGACATATATATAATGACTGATAAAAAGATATTCAAGAAAAGAGTTGAAATACATATATGAGCGATAATTTTGTAAAATCAGACAGAAATATAAGCAACCCATTAGAAGGGCTGGTCAAAGAAGGCGAAGAATTAGAGTTAAAAGTCGAAATAAGTCGCATTCTTTATCCTAAGAAAGGGACAGCACAAGATGGCAGTGGATATACTGTTTTTTCTGCAAGCAATAACAAGTACGGGAACTTAAACTTTAGTGGGGTTATGGCGAATGCGTACGTAGGAGGAATATTTACGATCCGTGGTACATGGACGAAAAACAAATACGGGTTTCAGGTCGTAATTTCGTCATACAAAGAAGAAATCCCGAAAGATGCAAAGGGAATCCTTTTATTCTTACAGGGAAATATAATTAAAGGGCTCGGGAAAACGTATGCTGAGCGTGTTGTAAAGAAATTTGGAGAAAAGACGATTGAGATTATCGATACTCAGCCAGATAGACTGATGGAAGTCTCTGGCATCGGAGAAAAAAGAAAGAACATGATTGTCGAAAGTTGGAAGGCAAACAAAGATATCCGTGATATCATGATTTTCTTTCGTAATAACGGAGTAACAGAGCATCTCGCTAACAAATTATACAAACGATATGGGTCGGAAACGATCGATACAATTAAAAAGAACCCATACTGTATCATCAATGATATTCATGGAATTGGATTTAAAAAAGCTGACGAAATCGCTTTACAAATGGGATATCAAAAAGATGGATACAATCGAATTAGCAACGGAATTTCTTATACTTTAGATCGAGAAGCCAGTTCCGGACACTGCTATCTCGATGAAGCGACGCTTGCCACTTTAACCGGGAAATTACTCGGACTTCCAGCTAGTATTATTTCTGACTTTTTCCCGGAACTTGAGAATGAAAATCACGTCGTTCGATTTATGGATATTGAGACAAAGCTTCCGTCTATAGCGTGCAAACCTATTTACGATGCAGAGGAATCCATTGCTGAAAATGTTGTCCGCCTAATGCATAGCCCCCGCAACGTTTCCATCAATGCGGATAAGGAAATCAAAAGGATCTTAAAAAAGGCTAAAAAAGCAAAAGTAGAATATGACGAAGGACAGATTGAAGCAATTCGGGCAGCTTTTCTTAATAAGTTTATGATCATTACCGGTGGCCCTGGTACAGGAAAAACTACAATTATGAGAGAGATCATAGAAGCGTTCGAAAAGAACAAGGCATCGGTTAAGCTTGCCGCTCCAACAGGAAGAGCTGCAAAGCAGATGACTATCGCTACAGGACGCGAAGCTATGACATTGCACCGCCTCCTCGGATTAACACCTGGGGAAATGTCTGCAGAATCAAGAGTAGATGCAGATGTCTTAATTGTAGATGAAAGCTCTATGATCAATGCTGAACTTGCCGCTACATTATTGGAAGCTGTAAGCGATACTACAACATTGATTATGGTGGGGGATATTGACCAGTTGCCAGCTATCGGGGCGGGAAATGTTCTTAAAGATATGATTGAATCAGAAGTCGTAGTATGTAAAAAACTCACTAAAATATTCCGTCAAGCAGGACAGAGTCGTATTATTAAGAATGCCTACCGCATCAATAATGGAGAATGCCCGGAAACAACAAACAAGATGGAAGATGACTATTTAAGACAGAGAACAAAAGACGACAGAGAAAGTGCTAAGACGATTGTTGACTTGGTAACGGAAGTACTACCGAGAGTATATGGAACAAGCCCAAAAGATATTCAGGTTCTTTGCCCTCAAAAGAAAGGGACTATTGGAACATTTGAATTAAATATTGCAATCCGGAATGTCTTAAATGGGAAGAATAAAAAGATATGCAATAATGAACGTGGCGGATTCTACATTGGGGATAAAGTTATGCAGATGACCAATGACTACGATAAGAACGTGTTTAACGGGGATATCGGATATATCACAAAATACGATGAAGATGAGCAGGTTGCGATTGTTGATTTCGACGGAAACGAAATCGAGTATGATATTAACGATATGGATGAGCTTATGCTTGCGTATGCAATTACTGTACACAAATCTCAAGGAAACGAATTCCACACTGTCGTTATGCCACTGTCTATGAGTAACCGTATCATGTTGCAAAGGAATCTTTTCTACACAGCTTTAACAAGAGCAAAGAAATTGTTTATTGCTATAGGAGATAAAAACGCAGAACTCCAAGCGGTACGCTGTCATTCTCAGGAGATCAGGAATACTAGGTTGAAATGGCTTTTGAGAGAAATCTGTGAGTAACTCATCTGTAACTGAAAAAATTTTAGGTTTCAAGTAAGGATAACGTTTATAAAATATCTCAACTAACGAGATGTAAATGGAAGTAGCAAAAAGTAACGCAAAGCCCTGCTATTAAAGGGATTGTAATGATATTTCTTAAGAAAAAACGTATGAAAATTAACCAGCTATGGCTGTGTATTTATTGTCAAAAACAAATATTACCGAATATGAAAAATACAACAACTTCAGTTTCAAAACGCAATTTATCCCTAAAATTATCACCATTTTTAGGAACAAGAAAGGAGAAAACAAATGAAAAAAGAAAAGTTAAAAAACTTGTATACAGTTGGTGCCACACTTATTCTGCTATTATCTATTGGATGTTCATCGAATGAGTCTTCTGCTAAACCTCATAAAAAAGCTGAGCAATTAAAGCCTTACAGCACAGAACTTGTTAGAGAAATG
>ERZ1034920.1890-NODE-1890-length-12607-cov-7.124442_pt1 | contig 12607 bp, 8 predicted proteins | sample MGYA00520688_ERZ1034920 | MGnify/ENA primary metagenome ERZ1034920 (study PRJEB33766, sample SAMN09781785) | gut metagenome | biome: gut microbiome | host: Homo sapiens | place: Madagascar | study: EMG produced TPA metagenomics assembly of the PRJNA485056 data...
TCCCGCCCCTTCCCCAAGTATCCTCCAGCAAGGTACCCCGTCTCTTCCTCGAGCATCCTCCCGCAAGGTGCCCGCCCCTTCGACGAGCATCCTCCTGCAACACATCTCGCCCCTTCTCCGCAACCAGCATCTCCGATTCACGCTAAATCGACGATGTGGGTCATTTTTCGACCTGCTGCCGACCCGGTTTTTCGATTTAGCGTGAATCTCATTGGCACAAGAAGACCAGTGCAAATTTCTCTGCTGCATAATGCCTGTTCAAAAACTTGTTGGATTCGGCACGCGAAACCAATGCTGGGCACATTCGCGCTAAATCGCCTTTCTCGGCCAAGCAAGAACACGATCGCGACGCAAAGCGGCGGTTTAGAGCGAATACGCCGAGTGAGCCCGATGCGGCGGGCCAGTCGGTGGCGCGGGCGCAACAGGTGCGGCGGGCCGGTCGGTGGCGCAGGCGCAACGAGCGTGGCATGTCGGCCGACGATGAGGGGGGTCGTCGGCGGGTTGGGCATAGCGGACTCATCGATCCAGCCGGCAGCGGCTGATCCACCTATCCGTTCGGCAACGGCGGGCTCGTCGGGCAGGCGGGCAGCGGCAGACTCGTCAGTCCGACCGGCAGCGAGGGTTCATCGGACCGGCCGGCAGCAGTTGATCCATCGGTCCGTCTGGCAACGGCGGGTTCGTCGGGCGCAGCGGCTCGATGCAGCTCCCTGAGTCCACCGATCCGGAACGGCTCCCCGAACCCGCCGATTCGACCCTTCCCGCCGAGCTCGCTTCCCTATCGCTTCCCCGCCAGCAAAGGCGTGAGCGATTTGAGCGCCAGCACGTCCACCCGGCGCGTTGCGCGCGAGATGGTGGTGTACAGGCGCCGGCGCGCCAAAGGCTCGTCGGGGAACAGCTCGCCGTTTGCATCGGGCACGATGACGTGGTCGAACTCCAGGCCCTTCGCCAGTTCCAGCGTGATCAGGATCACGCCTGATTCGGGCAGCGTGTCCTGGCGGCCCATCAGGCGGGGAGCGTCGTCGCCCAGGATGGCCTGGATGCGGCGCGCCTGGCTTTTCCACGGCACGACCACCGCGGCAATGCCGTGGTTCTCGTCCGACAGGCGGCGCGCCTCGGCAACGGTCTCGCGCAGGGCGGCAGCATGCTCGTCCTCGCTTGACAGCACGCGGATGCGCGGCGGGACCTCGTCGCGCTGGACCGACGACACGCGCCCGCGCTCCTCCTCGGACAGCAGGCTGGAGAACAGGTCGGTGATGGCGGGTGCCGAGCGGTAGCTGGTCATGAGGAAGCACTCCTCAACCTGTCCCCGCGCGCGCTCGAACACGGCGCGCACCTCGGAAAACGTCGCCGTTCCCGGCTTGATCGCCTGGTTGGGATCGCCCAGCAGCATGAAGTGCGCGCGGCGGAAGAACCGCGCGAGCACCGCCAGCTGCGCCGCCGTGTAATCCTGCACCTCGTCGATCATCACGTACTTGGCATTGGGGTTGCCCAGGCCCGTCACGGCCATCTTCAGGTAGAGCCACCCCACCGGCGTCAGGTTCTCCACGTCCAGAAGGCGCATGCCGATGCGGTCCAGGCGCAGCCAGTCGTCGTTCTCGACCATGCGGTGCGCCTCGCCGTAGCGATCCATCAGGTACTTCATCGTCAGCTCGCGCGCCTCGCGCTCGTCCTCGGGGTCGAACGGGCCGTTGAACAGTCTCAGCTGCTCATCGAGGTCGAGTCCCAGGATCTCGTCCTGCGTGCTCTCGTTGCCTGCCATCGACTTCAGGCGGCTCTCCAGGCGCTCCTCCAGCTCCTCGCGCATGAGCGCGACCAGATGCGGGCCCGGCTCGATGCGCTTGAACTTCTCGCGCACCTGGCGGATCTGCGCCGCAGAGATCAGACGCGTGCCCGCCACCACGATGTCGCGGTAGTCGTCCGGCTCGAACGCCAGGCCGCCGCACGCCGCGTCGATGCGGTCCAGCTCCTCGATCGGCGATTCGGCCTCGGCCCCACCGCGTCCGGCGGGCAGCAGGCGCTCGGCGAACTCCGCCCACGTGATGGTGACGGGGTTGCACTCGCCCAGCTCGGGCAGGACGTTGTCGATGTAGTGGCGGAACACCGGGTTGGGCGTGATCAGGAACACTTCGCTGGGGTCCAGATCCTCGCGGCGCTGGTAGAGCAGGTACGCGATGCGCTGCAGCAGAACCGACGTCTTGCCCGAGCCGGCGATGCCGCTCACCAGCAGCACCGGCACGTCCTCATGGCGGATGACCTGGTTCTGCTCCTTTTGAATGGTGGCGGTGATCGCCTTCATCTGGTCGGTGCGCCGCTCGGACAGCGATCTGAGCAGAAGCGCGTCCTGGATGGCGACGGTGGTGTCGAAGTAGGCCTTGAGCACATCCTCGCTGATGTCGAACTGGCGGCGCAGCTTGAGATCCGCCGAGATCGTGCGGCCGTTGGCGTGGTAGGATGTGCGACCGTTCTCCTGGTTGTAGTAGGTCTCGGCCACCGGGCTGCGCCAGTCCACGACCAGGCGCTTGTAGTTCTCGTCGGCGATGCCGGCGTTGCCGATGTAGAGCTCCTTGGGGGCGTCCGTCGGCTTGAACTGCAGCACGACCTTGGCGAAATACGGCTGTTTGAGCAGCGCCTGCACGTCGGCGAGTTTGCGCGCGTTGACGTCGTGGGAGATGTTGTACGCCTCGATGACGCGGTTGATGGTGGCCAGCTCCGCGGCGGTCTCGAGCGCCTCGTCGTCGCCGGCGAAATTCAGCGCCAGCTCGTCGGCCATGTCCTTCTTGTCCTGGGCCGCCTCGCCGCTGGTCTTGTCCAGCTTTGCCGCCAGATCGCGTCCCATGCGGCGCAGCGCCGCGTGCACTTCCGACAGGCGCGCCTGCTCCTGCTGGAATACGGGATCGTCCGCATCGGCGATGACGGAATCGGCGGCAGCGGGACTGGTCATGGGATCGCTCACGGGACCTCCTCATCGGAAAAGGGGCGGACGGGCCGCATCGGACGGGCCGTATCGGACGGGCTGTTTCGAACGTGCCGCGTCGGACACCCCTTTCGAAAAACATGCCGTAGTATTGTAGCGCGACGCCGCCCGCGCGGACATGTGCTTCCTCTGAAACTACGTGCGAGAATGCATGGCGTTTTCGCTGTGGCCTCCCTACGCGCGCGCAGGAGCCGTATAATGGATGGAAGAAAACGAGGATGCCCGCAGGATGGACGGTCCTGCGGGCATCGTTTTGCCATCCCGCCAGCAAAGGAAGCGCGCCCATGACCGAATGGCTCGTCCGCCGTTTCGTGAAAGACCACCAGAACACCGGCAACGTGCAGGTGCGCACGCGCTACGGCCAGTTCGCCGGCATCGTCGGCATCATCTGCAACCTGCTGTTGTGCCTGGGCAAGGGCGCCATCGGCCTTGTCGCCGGGTCGGTGTCCATCGTGGCCGACGCCGTGAACAACCTCTCCGACGCGGCGAGCAACATCATCAGCCTTCTGGGATTCAAGCTGGCCAGCAAGCCCGCCGACCCCGAGCATCCCTACGGCCACGGCCGCTACGAGTACCTGTCGGGGCTTGCCGTGGCGATCCTCATCGTGTTCATCGGGTGGGAGCTGCTCAGGTCCTCCTACGACAAGATCGTCAACCCCTCGCCCACCGAGTTCAACGCCGCCGTGGTGTGCGTGCTGGTGCTGTCCATCCTGGTGAAGCTGTGGATGATGGTGTTCAACCGCACGCTCGGGCGGCGCATCAGCTCCACGACGCTCGAGGCCACGGCGGTCGACTCGCGCAACGACGTCATCTCGACGGGCGTGGTGCTGCTGTGCGCCATCGCCTCGCACTTCACCGGCGTCGACCTGGACGGCTGGGTGGGCCTTGCCGTGGGCGCCTTCATCGTGTGGAGCGGCGTCCAGCTCGTCCGCGACACCGTCGATCCGCTGCTCGGCCGCGTGCCCGACCCCGAGCTCGTCAAGCACATCCACGACAAGATCATGTCCTATCCGGGCGTGCTGGGCACCCATGACCTGATGGTGCACGACTACGGCCCCGGCCGCCAGTTCGCCAGCGCCCACGTCGAGATGCCCGTCGAGGCCGATCCCATGGAAAGCCACGACCTCATCGACAACATCGAGCAGGATTTCAAGAACGACGACGGCCTCATCGTCACGCTGCACTACGACCCCATCGTCACCGACGATCCCGAGGTCAACGACATGCGCAACTGGATCGACGCGCAGGTGAAGACGATCGACGCACGCCTGTCCATCCACGATCTGCGCACCGTGCCCGGGCCGACGCACGTCAACGTGCTGTTCGACTGCGTGAAGCCCGCCGATTCGCCGCTTTCCGACGACGATCTGCGCGATCGCGTGGGCAAACTGGTGGTCGCGCGGTATCCTAAGGCGATCTGCAAGATCACCATCGACCAAAGCTACGTGAGCTCGCAGCAATGAGAAAAAGGGACAGTCACTTTTTCTCATTTTGGAACGCAAGGAGACCTGCATGACCGAGCCCTTCGCACCATCCATCCCGTCCGGCTTGCCGCTGCGCTTCGCGTCGGATGCGGTGCGCACGCGCGCGCTGCGCTTCGAGCGGCTGAAGCCCTCGGGATGCCCGTCGTCGCCGCTGCGCTTCGCCGAGGGGTACAGCGCCGATGGCGGAAGCGCCAACGGCTCGGGGGGCGGCACCGGCGTCGAAAGCGGCCCCGGCAACGCGCCTCAGCGCACCGTCATCGACGAGGACCAGCTCAAACGCATGATGCGCCAAAACGACGGCTTCCTGCGACGCAACAGCCACCAGCTGGTCACGCTCATCCTCATCGCCATCACCTGCGTCGTTTACTTGGTCGAAGTCGTGCTGTCGGGGATGCGCCTCGAAGCCGACACCCAGGCCCTCATCGACATGGGCGCGATGATCCCGATCCTGGTGCAGGGCCCAACCGACCTGTGGCGGTTCGTGGCGCCGATGTTTTTGCATATGGATCTGATGCACCTGCTGTTCAACATGGTTGCCCTCTACAGCGTCGGCATGACGCTCGAGCGGATCCTGGGCAGGGCCGGGTTCTTGGCGCTGTACTTCGTGGGCGGCATCACCGGCAACGTGGCGTCGTATGCGTGGGGGCTGTTCGCCGAGGGCGGCCTGACCGTGTCCGCCGGCGCCTCGACCAGCGTGTTCGGCCTGTTCGTGGCCGTGGCGCTGCTGGCGGTGCTGGCACGCGGCAACCGCCGCTACCTCGCCGCCTACAGCAAGGGCATGCTCGCCGTGATCCTCGTCAACGTGGCGTACAGCCTGCTCGTGCCCGGCATCTCCATCAGCGGGCACCTCGGCGGCGCCATCGGAGGCGCGATCGCGATGCTGATGATCCCCAGCAAGAACCTGCGCACGCCCAAGCCGCTGTGCGCCGTGGTCGCGGTGCTGTGGGTCGCCGGCATGGCCGCCGCCATCTGGTGGGGCCTGGGCGAGGTTCCCACCGTCGCGGCGAACCTGCTGGCGGGATAACCCCCCAAGGCGCGCAGCTTTGTGGCAAAGGTGCGGCAAAGGTGTGGCAAAGGGACGCATCTAATGGCGCAGGCGAGCCACGTGGGCGTGCCAAAGGGACACACCCAATGCCACGGGTGTGCCATTTGATGTGTCCCCCTGTCCTTTGTCACCCCGCGAAGCAGCGGCCGAAAGGCGAGTCCGTCCCCCTCTCTTAGTCGGAATGAGAAAAAGCGACCGTCCCTTTTTCTCATTCCCGTCAGAGAAGGCGGTGGAACCGGATCCCGGGTCCTGGGGCGTGCGTCTCCTATTTCGCAAGCGCCTTGGTCGCTGCGATCGCGATCAGTGCCACGGCGATCGCGCTGCCGATAGGCAGAAGGATGCTCGCCCATTCGACGGCAGAGGGCAGGTACGCCTGCGTCATCGCGAACGCGTCGCCCATCGTCGCGTACTGGCCGGTCGACATGGGGTACGCCCATTCAGGCGAAGGCTGATTGGAGAGCCCCGCGAACAGCGTGGGCGCGGCGAACGCCGGATACAACAGCATCAGGCGATGGGCGAACATGCCGACGATCGCAAGGGCAGACGCCGCGCCGAGCTCAGCCGCCCCCGCCTTGCCGCCGCGCGTCAGGAGCAAAACGGCTGCGATGATCGGAAGCCCCAGCTCGATCGCGTAAAGCGGGGCGTACGCCGCGATCACGTCCAGCGTCGCCCGGCTTGCCGCCGTTCCCTCGATGGCGAGCATCCCCAGCTCCGCCAGCGCCAAGGCCACATGCACGATGATCGCGACAGCCAGCAGCTTGCCGAGGAAGCGGGCCGCCCCCAGCGAGTCGGCGCCCGCATCCACGGATCCGCCGCGACCCGAAACGGTCGCCATCGCCAGCACGAGCGCGAATCCGCACACGATCGCCACCATCAAGAAATCGACGGGCACGATAACGCTATGCCACCAAACGCGGGCGCTGAGCAGCGCAAACAGCATGCCCTCGATGATCTGCAAGACCACGGCGGCGACAGCGCCGACGATCATCCATGCACGCGCCGACTTCCATGAACGAGCCAACGCGACCAAGCCCACCACCGACGAGACGATGAAGAATGTCAGTGCCATCATGTCCCACGCCAGAGGCGAGACGACATTCAAGTGCAGCAGCATCGCCAAGATGTTCTCCGGCGATCCCAGGTCGGCGATGATCGCGACCGACGCGCCGATGGCGCCGCCCAGCCCCACCGCCTGGGCAGGCAGGGCAAACCGTTGCAGCTCGGGACGCTTCGAAAGAACGATGTAGCTGGCAGCCAACTGACCGCCCGCGCCGAAACCCACGCAGAAGGCGAACATGCCGATGAGCAGACCCCAGCAGAACACGTTGCCCATGTTGGTGGTGGCGAGCAGCCCCGTCGTAAGCTGAGCGACCCACGCCGCAAGACCCGCCGCCATGATGATGAGCGCGACGACGAGCGCGCCCAGCTGTTTTTTGGACATCAGCTTCTTCATGATCACTCACCGTCCGTTCCCATCGCGGTTCCCACACCCGCTGCGTCGAGCAGTGCAGATGCGTCCTCAACTCCACGTGTCGATCTGAGATAGAGCACTTTCGGATGCGTGCCATGCTCCTCGCCCAGCACGAAGGTTTCGCGGCCTTCCAGGTAGCGCGAGATCTCGGAATCCGGATCGTCCAAATCACCGAAGATGCGCGCATTGCCGGGGCAGCCCGCGCAGCACGCGGGCTCGATGCCCTGGCTGGTGTACTGCACGCAGAACGTGCATTTCTCCACCACGCCCTCAGGACGCTGCGGCGTGTACACCAGTCGTCCGTCCTGACGGTACTCGGCAGGATATCCGTAGGAATACGTCGCACCCTCCGTGCCCGGCAACGGCTCCGCATGACCCCAATTGAACTGGCGCACGCCGTAGGGACATGCCGTCATGCAATAGCGGCAACCGATGCAGCGCTCGAAGTCCACCAGCACCACGCCGTTCTCGTCGGTGTAGGTGGCGCCGGTCGGGCATACGCTCTGACACGGCGCATCGTCGCAATGCTGACAGCTCACGGGAAGGAACTCCATGCGCGGCTGCCCCTCTTCGTTCAGCACCGACGTGCCGTACTCGGGCGCACCCGGCACGAACACGCGGTTCCACCAAATGCCCTCAGGCTGCGCATGATGGCCCTTGCAGATCACCGCGCAGGTTCGGCATCCGATGCATCGATCCAGGTCGACCGCCATCGCATACCTCATGCGATCACCTCCTTAAGCGCACCGCCGGCTTCCAGCAGACGCACATCGCACACGCACTCGTTCCAAGCCATGTTGGGAGACCACACGCTCGACACGTAGTAGATCTCGTGGATGGGATTGATCCAGGGGAAGATGAGCGAGTTGTAGCTCTCGTCCCCGGTATAGCGGCTCCACCAGCCCATGTCGAAGATCACCTGGCCGGGATACATGCCCGGATCGACGATGAGCGCGCCGTTAACCTTGCCGCGGCTGTTGAACACCTCTACCACATCGCCTTGGGACAGACCCTTCTTCTCGGCATCGTCGGGGTTCATGAACACCTTGGGAGTGTCGTTTTGCAGTTCGAGCATGAACGGGTTGTTGCAGTAGGTGGCGTGCACGCGGAACAGGCTGTTGCGCGTTAGGTATGCGAACGGGTACTTCTCGCGCGCTTCGGGGTCGGCGGCGTATTCGGTATCCTCGAATGCCGGCTTGTAGCAGGGCAGCTGCTCGCCCATCTCGAGGAAGCGGTCTTCGTCTTTGTAGAACTCGATGCGTCCCGACTTCACGAATTTCGCCGTCGCATCGAGCGCGTTGGGGCGCGAGACCGTGGGGAACGGCAGACCTTCGTGGATCTGCTCCCAAAACGGGATCTTCTTCTCGCCGGGGTTGCTGTGCGCCAGCTTGCACGGGCCTGCCTTGAGATCCTCCACCGTGATGTGATCGATCGTTTCGCCGCCGTTTTCAAGCAGCGTGCGCAGAACCTCCTCAGCGGCCGCTTCCGCCTCCTCTGGCTCGAATTCAGGCCACATGTCGGCAACGGACGGGTCGATGCGGCAGGCAAGCTCCTTGCACGTCCACAGCTCGGGGCGCGCGATGCCCGGCGGGTCAACCATCGGCTGCATGATCTGCACCCACGGGTGCAGCGGGGTGATGACCAGCTCCGTTTTCTCGTACCAGCTGGCACTGGCGAAGGTCACATCGGAATAGTCGACCGTCTTGGTGTGCTGGAACTCGAAGCAGATGACGCACTCAAGCTCGCCGGACTCCTTCGCGCTGCGCAGCCAGTTGGCGACGTTGTGCTGCTCGAACGGATTGCCCCAACCCACGACCAGGGCTTTGAATCCAGCTTCGGGGAAACTCGCGCTCATCGTATCGGTGCGGCCGTTGACGGCGTAATGGAACGGCGCGGATGCGCGCTTCGGACGCGGCGGGATGAACCACGACGCCGTGCTGAAGCGCGTCTTGTACTGGCCGACATACGTGGAGATGCCGCCGCCGAGCTGGCCGATATTGCCCGTGAGCGCGGCAAGCAGCGCGCAGGCGCGCCCCTTCAGGTCTCCATGGTGCCACTGCATGGCGGAGCCTCCGAAGATGATGTGCATGGGCTTGACCGCCGCGCATTCGCGCGCGATGCGCTGGATAATATCGGCAGGCACGTCGGTGATGGCGCTCGCGGATTCCAGGTCGTACGCGTCCAGGCTCTCGCGCAGCAGCGTGAACGAGGTCTTCGCGGATACGGTGCCGCCACCCGCCAGCGGCACGTCGAAAGCGCCTTCCAGCGCGTACCCGTCGGTGCCGCCCAAGTGCTCGGGATCCACCGCCACCGGAACGCCCGCCGCTGCGTCCCACGCCACATAGGTCTCGCGATAGGCGGGGACATCCAGCGCCGACAAGCCCGCCACCTGCGCGGCAACAAGACGCTTCCCCGTCGCCGTGTCGATGAGCAACGGCAGGTCGGTGAAATTCTTGCAGAACGACTCGTCAAACAGCCCTTCGTCGATGATCACCTTGGCCGCCGCCAGTGCGAACGCGGCGTCGGTGTCGGGCTTGATGCGCACCCATTCGGTGGATTTCTCTGCCGTTGCCGAATAGTTGGGGTCGAAGCACACCACCTTGCCGCCCGCCTCGCGCGAGTAGTTGAGGAAATGAGAGTCGGGCAGGCGCGTGACCATCGGGTTCGAGCCGAAGATCATCGTGTAGCGCGAGTCCTCCCATTCGTAGCTTTCGAGCTCCTCGCTTTGGCATCCGAACGTCTCAGGCCAGAACATCGGCAGGTCGCCGTTGAGCTCGTAGCCGCCGATGGCCGACCACCCCATCATGTTGGTAAGGCGCACCAGCGCGCCCTTCTGCACATGGCCCGTGCCCTGGACCTGCCAGATGACGCCGATCGAATCCGGACCGTACTTTTCCGCGATGTCACGCAGCTTTTGCGCGGCAGTGTCAAGCGCGGTATCCCAGTCCGCCTCCTCCAGCTCGCCGGTCTGCTCGTTGCGAACGAGCGGCGCCGTCAGGCGCTCGGGGCCGTGGATCATCGTGTTGATGGAGACGCCCTTGAGGCATCCGCGCGGGTTGTACCGCTCGTAGGGGTAGTCCGCCGCCTGCGAGATCATCTTGATTTGCCCGTCGTGGACGAACGCCTTCATGCCGCAGGACCCTGTGCAGTTGGGGGCGCAGGTGGTGCGCACCCACCTTCCCTCAGGCGGCGTCGATTCCGCCAGCGCCTTGGCAGCGGGGATCCCCGTCGCGACTCCGACAGCTCCCGTGCCCAATGCGGCAAGGGCGGCAGCGGATCCCGCTTTCACGAAGGTGCGGCGCGTGATTTCGCTTCCCATGATTTCGCCTCTCCCTCTTGTCCCTCTCGTCTTGCAAGCTAGGAACAGTGTGAGGAGAGACCCGGGGCGCACGTAAGAGGATAATCCCTGCGCAGAGGGGAGGGAAATCCCCGTTTCCCGCAAACGGCTACAACTTGACCAGACCGTGCTTGACCGCGTAGTCGAACAATTCGGGTTTGGAGCGTGCGCCGATCTTGGCCATAACCTTGGACTTTCGGCCCTCTACCGTCTTGACGGAGATGGAGAGCGCTTCGGCGATCTCGGCATTGGAGAACCCGCGCACCGCCAGAGAGACAAGCTCCGCCTCGCGCGGCGATAGCACATCGGCGGCCGGATCGACCTGGCTCACCGAATTGCGCACGAACCCGTCCATCATGTCGTCGCACACATACGACTCATCATCGGCGACGCGGCGGATGGCTTTGATCAGCTCGGCATCGGACGAGCTTTTGAGCACATAGCCCAACGCGCCCGCCTTGAGCGCCTGGGAGAGATACTCCTGCTCATCATGCATGCTCAGCATCACCACGCGCGTCGCAACGCCTCCGTCGCGCACGCGCTCCGCAAGCAGCAGGCCGCTTTTCTCGGTGCCCATCGAGATGTCGGTGAGCAAAACGTCCGGCTTCTCGCTCACGACGAGGCCAAACGCCTCCTCCGGATCGGACGCCTCGCCCACCACCCGCAGATCCATCTGCTGCTCGATGATCATGCGGAACCCCATCCGCACCACCGAATGGTCGTCCGCCAAAACGATCCGTATCATCGCGAACCTCCCAGGGCCATGGACAACGTCACCGTGCAGCCGGAGCCGGGGACTGACTCGATCGCGAGATCGCCGCCCACCAAACCCGCGCGCTCCCGCATGCCGCCCAGGCCGAGACCGCTCCCCTTCGCCTGCGGGCGGGCGGGGTCGAACCCGGCGCCGTCGTCGGCGACGCGCAGCGTCAGGATGCCGTCCCGCACGGCAAGCGCCACCTCCACCGCATCCGCACCTGAGTACTTGCAGGCGTTGGACACCGCCTCCTGGCAGATGCGGTACAGCGCTATCTCGCGATCGGCGCCCAAAGGACCGGGATCCTCCGCCTCCACTTCGATGGGCACCCCGAACGCCTTCTGCATGGTGGCGCACAGGGCCTCGAGCGCCGCCACCAGGCCCAGCTCGTCGAGGGCGGCCGGACGCAGCGCGCGGGCGATGGCGCTGATATGCGCGATGACGTCCCTGAGCCGCCCGCTCACCGCATCGACGGCGGCGGGCCACTCCTCCTGCGGCAGATACCCCAGCTTGCGCAGCTCGATCTGCGCGACGAGGATCTCCTGGGAGATGCCGTCGTGGAGCTCGCGGGCGATGCGTCGGCGCTCGTCCTCCTGCGCCTGCAGCAGGCGATGCGTGATCTCGGTGTAGGCGAAGCCTTCCTGTTTGCCGTGCACCAGAAGGGGTGCCTCGCCGCAGGGCTCGAGCGAAAAAAGCGTAGCGGCGAATTGCTGGATGAGGCCGCACGCCACCTCGTCGAACGTGCGCACGAACCGCGTGGCGCAGATGAGTATCACGCGAAGATCCCCGTCTTCCATCAAAGGAAACGAGAAGAAGCTCGACAGCGCCTCGGCAACGATGATGGGGTATTGAAACAGCTCGCCTTGGGGGATGTCGTCTTCGACGCTGTTCACCACGATGCCGCGGCGCAGCTTCTGAACCTTGCCCAGCGCCCCCACGCCCTCGGGAAGATGGATGAGGGCGTAGTTCTCGGTGGTGCTGCCCGCCGCGTACTGCCAGGTGAGGATGGGCGCCGAGCCGTCGGGGACGATGGAGACGCCCACGAAGTCCAGCCCGAAGCGATCGCGCACATCCTCAGCCGTCTGCGAAGCGCACGCGTGAAGCTCCCGGATGAATTCCCTCCGACCGCTCTTTTCCATCTCGACCCCCTCGATGAAACGCCTCGGACGAGGAGCCGATGGGGCGCGCCCCGCCGGCTCCTGCCGCCTAGAACTCCGCGTTGCCGACCGTGCGGGGGTGCGGGATGACGTCGCGGATGTTGGCGACGCCGGTGAGGTACATCACCAAACGCTCGAAGCCCAGACCGAAGCCCGCGTGCTTGCACGTGCCGAAACGGCGCAGGTCGCAGTAGTACTTGTACTGGTCGGCCTCCATGCCCAGCTCCTCGATGCGGCGCACGAGCACGTCGAGGCGCTCCTCGCGCTGGCTGCCGCCGATGATCTCGCCGATGCCCGGCACCAGGCAGTCCGCCGCGGCGACCGTCTTGCCGTCGTCGTTCATGCGCATGTAGAACGCCTTGATCTCGGCCGGGTAGTCGGTCAC
>ERZ1034920.1894-NODE-1894-length-12590-cov-6.146869_pt1 | contig 12590 bp, 9 predicted proteins | sample MGYA00520688_ERZ1034920 | MGnify/ENA primary metagenome ERZ1034920 (study PRJEB33766, sample SAMN09781785) | gut metagenome | biome: gut microbiome | host: Homo sapiens | place: Madagascar | study: EMG produced TPA metagenomics assembly of the PRJNA485056 data...
TCACCTTGAATCCAACCGCAATAATCATTTGAAGATTATAATGCTTCGTATCACGCGACACCTGACGGGAACCTTCGGTTTGAACTATTCGGAAATTCCGAATAGTTGCAGACTCTTCTAATTCACTATCTGCATAAATCTTTTTAATATGTTCATTTATCGTTGGCAAACCAACGTCATACAATGTGGCCATCATCTTCTGTGTCAGCCATATATTCTCATCCTCATAGCGCATCTCAATGCTGTCTTGCTGATCACCGATAGATGCAACATAGGTTAAGTATTCTGCAGCGCTTGAGCGGATGGTGATTTCATCTTTTTTCTTTTTCAAATAGGAGGCCTCCTTTATAAACTGAAATGCAATTTTGCTATTGTATCTAGCTGCTCTGCTATTTCTGTAAATGGTAAATTCAAATCCAGAGTCCTGACTGTGATCTGGTTACCACTCATCTGATATACATTATTCGGATATATTTCTTCATCAGTCTTCGCATACAAAAGCATATAGTTTCTGAATTAGTGCCTTTCTGTCAGCTTTGAAATGCAGGAGTTTCGTTGCAAACTCCGTGTAAAAGCTTCATCATGCACTACATATTCTTCTTAATGCTGACGTATATATATTGCTGATTCACGACTAAAGCCTTTTCGTTACAGCAGAATCATTTTTTCTTATCATATAAGTCTAGGTAATGAAAGATGTAATAAACTCATTACCTATTCCCTAACAAGCACGCAAACGCATTCGCAATGCACCGTACTCGGGAATAAATCGACGCACGCGATCCTTTCTACTCTATATCCTCTTCCCTGCAGCATCTCAAGATCTCTTGCAAGACTGGTTGGCTTACATGCGATATACACCAGTCTGTCCACACCGAAATTGCAAATCTTCTCCAGTGCCTTCGGATGTACACCGTCACGTGGCGGGTCGAGCATGATCAGATCCGGTACTTCGCCGAGTTCATCGATGACTTTTAATACATCACCAGCCCAGAAGGTACAGTTGTCCAGTCCGTTCAGTGCCGCATTTTCTTTGGCTGCCTCTACTGCTTCTTCTACGATCTCTACACCAACGACTTTCTTTGCGACTGGAGCGAGGATCTGTGCGATGGTTCCGGTTCCGCTGTACAGATCGAATACGACTTTATCTTTGGTGTCTCCGATATATTCTCTTGCTTTTTCGTACAATACTTCTGCTCCCAGTGAATTGGTCTGGAAGAATGAGAACGGTGTGATCTTGAATTTCAGTCCCAGCAGTTCTTCATAGAAATAATTCTGTCCGTAGATAATCTCGGTTCCTTCGTCTTTTACCACATCTGCCAGACTGTCATTAGAGGTATGCAGAATGCCTGCGATACTTCCTCTCAATTCCAAATTCTGCAGTGCCTCTGCCCATTTCTTCATATCAAATGCATCCGATTCCGTAGTCGTAACCAAATCAACAAGGATCTGTCCGGTCTTTACAGCTTTTCGTACCAACAGATGACGGAAATATCCATCATGGCGCATTTTATGATAATACGGAAGTCCGCTCTCTGACGCGTACTCTAATGTGCAAGTAAGGATTTTACGGAAGTCTTCATCCACGATCTGACATTCCGGCACATTGACAATATCATGAAAGCTTCCGCGCTTGTGCATACCGAGTGCTAACGGTCCGTCTTTATATTCATCACCAAATGAGAATTCCATCTTATTGCGATATTCGCTGATTGCAGGGCTTGGACTGACACCTTCCCATACATAATCACCGTTAACAGCCTCATCCATCATGGCTTTAACCTGTTCCTCCTTCATACGAAGCTGACACTCATATGGCAATGTCTGATACGTACAGCCTCCGCATGCTCCAAAATGCGGACATGGTGATGTCACTTCGTCCGCTGACGGCTCCAGCACTTCCAGGAGTCTTCCCTCTGCTTTACCTTTGCGCATCTTATTGATGGATGCTTTCACTTTCTGTCCCGGTATGGCATTCTTTACGATCAGAGTCTTTTCCTCTCCCTCGACTTTCACAATTCCCTTATTCGGAAAATCTACCTTCGTTACAATTCCTTCTACGATCTGTCCTTTTTTCATCTTCTATCCTATCCATTTCTTCTATCTTAATTATCGTTCAGACTTAATCATTGTTCAGAGCCACTTCCAAAATGCTCCGCATTTCGTCAGTGTGCGTATCCGCCACATAGGATTCCAAATCAGGGTGTTGTTCGTGTAAACACGACACCGCCCTGATTTGGAATCCTGCGTGGCTCTGAACGATACAAAAAGGCACTTCTATTGAAGTGCCCTTTGCATCTGAACTGTCTAACTATACCTGATCCTCTTCGTTGAAAAAGTCATCATCGAAATCGTCTTCGAAGTCTTCTTCAAAATCTTCCAGATAATCCGGTGTCAGGAAACAGTATACTGCGTATGCGATACCTGCTACTGCTGCAACTGCTCCGACAATAGCCAGAATCATAAGAATGATCTTACAATTCTTCTCGTCTTCCTCTTTCTTGTGGATCAGTTCATTTAATTTGGAAGTAGCCAGAACTTCCTCAAGCTTGTTCATGTTCATATTCATGCTCCCGCTCCTTTCCGCTTACCATGTATTGATGATGCCGGGATTCAAAGCCCGGCTATGATGTGTTTATTATAACACCTAAGCCTGCCGATTACTACTTTTTTTAACAAAATATGCCCGCATTTCTTAACGGATTTCTTAATCAATTTTCTGCAATTTCGCAAATGTTGCAAACATCTTTTTCTGACCTGCCTGATCAAACAGTACAGTCACTTCGTAATCTCTTCCGCCCTCTGTGATCGCTGTCACAAGTCCATCTCCAAACTTCATATGACGGACTCTGTCGCCCACATCATAGCCGGGTCCTTTGCCGTCTGCGACCTTGAACTGCTGAATCGGTTTTGCCTGAAATGCTTTCGTATGGAAGCTTTTCTTTGCCTGCTGATATGCTGTCTGTACCGGCGGTTCCGGTTTCTCCTTCTTAAATGCATCTCCATCGGATAATAGCTCAACCGGAATCTCTTTTAAAAATCTGGACATCTTATTATACTGCATTTCACCACGGATCATACGTCTTCTTGCGTAGGTCAGTGTCAGTTCCTGCTCTGCTCTTGTGATTCCCACGTAGCAAAGTCTCCGCTCCTCCTCAATCTCGCTCTTATCGTCCGAAGTGATGCACATATAACTTGGGAATACACCATCTTCCATACCTGCCAGATATACCTGTGGAAATTCCAGTCCTTTTGCACTGTGAAGTGTCATCAATACCACGTAATCGCTGTCTTCTTCCAGACTGTCGATATCGGCTACCAGCGCCACTTCCTCCAGAAATCCGCTCAACGTTGCCGTTTCTCCCTGGTCTTCGCAGACCTCTTCGTATGCAATAATCTTATTCTTCAACTCATCGATATTTTCAATACGCGCCTCTGCTTCAATCTCGCCTTCACCCTTCAGTTCTTCCATATAACCTGTTTCTTCCAAAATCTCATCTACTAATTCAGATATCTTAATCCGTTCTGCATCCATTTTGAAATGCTCAACGAGTGCTACAAAGGATTCCATTTTGGATGCGCCCCTGCCGATATTCGGGATAAATTCTACTCCCATCAATGCTTCATAGAATCCCAGTTCCCGGGCAAGTGCATACTCCTGCACACGATTCACACTGGTTAGTCCGATACCGCGTTTCGGCACATTAATAATACGGCGGACTGCGATATCGTCTTTGGCATTATCGATTGTCTTCAGATATGCCAGTATATCCTTGATCTCCTTACGGGCATAGAAATTGATACCGCCCACGATCTTATATGGAATATTCGCTGTGACAAATTTCTCCTCGAACAGACGGGACTGTGCGTTGGTCCTATAAAGGATTGCAAAATCATTATAATTTGCCCCATTGCCACGGGTCTTTCTGCGGATATCATCTACAATAAACTCTGCCTCATCATAGGCAGAATCAAACTGGCGGAACTGGATCTTATCGCCCTCGTCATTATCCGTCCACAGCGTCTTATCCTTTCTGCCGCGGTTATTGCGAATCACAGCATTGGCCGCATTCAGAATCGTACCTGTAGAACGGTAATTCTGTTCCAGTTTGATCACTTTTGCATCTGAAAATACCTGCTCAAAATCCAGAATATTACGAATATTAGCGCCACGGAATTTGTAAATGGACTGGTCATCATCACCAACCACACACAAATTACGATACTTCGCTGCCAAAATGCTTATAAACTGAAACTGTACCGTATTAGTATCCTGATACTCGTCCACCATGATATAACGGAATCTTTCCTGATAATACTCCAGCACATCCGGCTGTGTCTGAAACAGCTGTACCGCTTTCAACAACAGATCATCAAAGTCCAATGCATTGTTGGCACGCATCTGTTTCTCGTATTCTTCATATACCGTTGCGATCTTCTGCCGTCCGAAGTCACCCTCTGCTTTCAGACGGTACTCCTCCGGCGTGATCATTTCATTCTTTGCTGAAGATATGGCTGATAAAAGATTACGTTCTTTAAATACCTTCGTATCAATCTGCAGATATTTGCAGATATCCTTCATCAGGGTCTTCTGATCATCAGTATCGTATATAGTAAAACTGTTGTCATAGCCAAGCCTGTCTATGTATCTTCTCAGAATCCGCACGCAGGTTGAGTGAAATGTACTTACCCAGATGCTTTCTGCGCCAAATCCTACAATCTTATCCACACGTTCCCGCATTTCACCCGCAGCTTTGTTAGTAAATGTGATTGCCAGTATATTCCATGGGTTTACGCCCTTTTCCTCGATCAGATATGCAATCCTGTGGGTAAGCACTCTGGTTTTTCCCGATCCTGCACCTGCCAGAATCAGGAGCGGTCCTTCTGTATGCTGTACCGCCTCGCACTGAGGCGGATTCAGTGTCTCCAAATCTATCATGTTATTCCTCACAATTTCTCTTTATTCTACAATCCAGCAATGAATATCGGATGCACCGGCATATTGTTCCAGATATTTTTTACCATATCCCATTGCTTTTTCCAACCGAATACTCACTGACTCATTCTCATTGAATGCATCGTTGCTGTGCTTTAACAGTATACCTCAGTTTAACTTTCCATTCAACCGGAAAAGCACCCGGAGCCTAAGCCCCGAGTGCCATTCATGAATGTCCTTATTCTTTTAATTCCGGCTGATTTTATGCGGAAATGCTGTTTCCGGTATACAACTGATAATATCTTCCTTTTTCCTCGATCAGCTGGTCATGCGTACCACGTTCAATGATCCGTCCCTGCTCCAGTACCATGATACAGTCGGAATTGCGTACAGTAGACAGTCTGTGTGCAATGACAAATGTTGTCCGTCCGTGCATCAGGCGATCCATACCTTCCTGTACGATTCGCTCTGTTCTGGTATCAATGGAACTTGTCGCCTCATCCAGAATCAGTACCGGCGGATCTGCGACTGCTGCCCTCGCGATCGCAAGAAGCTGTCTCTGTCCCTGGCTTAAGTTCGCTCCGTCTCCGGTCAGAACTGTGTTATAACCTTCCGGCAGTCTGCGGATAAATCCGTCTGCATTGGCAAGTTTTGCTGCCGCAACAACCTCATCGTTCGTTGCATCCAGGCGGCCAAACCGTATGTTGTCCATAACCGTTCCGGTGAATAAATGGGTATCCTGCAGTACAATACCAAGTGATTTTCTCAGATCAGATTTCTTGATCTTATTAATATTGATGCCATCGTAACGGATCTTACCATCCTGAATATCATAAAAACGGTTAATCAGATTGGTGATCGTCGTCTTACCGGCTCCTGTTGATCCTACAAACGCAATCTTCTGACCCGGTTCCGCAAACAACTTGATATTATGAAGTACGATCTTATCATCCGTATAACCGAAATCCACATCATTGAATACCACATTGCCCTGAACTTCTACATAATCGGTTGTTCCATCTGCCTGATGAATGTGTTTCCATGCCCAATGTCCGGTACGTTCGTCTGTCGGTACCAATTTCCCATTCTCTTCTTTTGCATTTACCAATGTCACATAGCCGTTATCTACCTCTGGCTCTTCATCCAGCAGCTTGAAGATACGCTCTGCTCCCGCAAGCGCCATAACGATCGCATTTAACTGCATACTGATCTGGTTGATCGGCATACTGAAACTCTTGTTGAATGTCAGGAAACTTGCCAGACCGCCAAGTGTCAGTCCACCGATTCCATTTAACGCCAGCACGCCTCCTACGATAGCACACACCACGTAGCTGACATTGCCAAGCTGTGCATTAATCGGCCCCAGAATATTGGAAAATGTATTCGCACGGTCTGCACTGACATACAGTTCATTATTCAGTTCCCGGAACTTTTCTTTGCTTTCTTCCTCATGGCAGAATACTTTTACCACCTTCTGGCCGTTCATCATTTCCTCGATATAACCATTTACCGCACCAAGATTCTTCTGCTGTCTGGCAAAATATTTACCACTCTGTCCGGTCGCTTTCTTGGTAAAGAACAGCATAATGCCGACCATGATAAGTGTAACTGCTGACAGCGGAATGCTCAGGATCAGCATACTGATAAAGGTACTGATAATGGTAATTCCGCTGTTCAGAAACTGTGGAATACTCTGACTGATCATCTGACGCAGCGTATCAATATCGTTCGTATAAACAGACATGATATCGCCATGTGCATGCGTGTCAAAATACTTGATCGGCAGTTTTTCCATATGGCTGAACAGATCTTTTCTCATATTATGAAGAGTTCCCTGTGTAATGTATACCATGATCAGATTGTAAATGTATACAGACACTACACCCACTGCATAAAACACTGCCACCTGACCAATTGCTTTTGCAAGCGGTGCAAAGTTCGGATGGTCAGTCAGCAGAAATGGCGTAATGTAATCGTCGATCAGCTTCTGCATAAATAAAGTTCCCTGTACATTTGCGAGCACGCTCACAAAAATAAGGATCACAACCAGAAAGAACTGGTATTTATAATTCTGAAATACATAAGACATGATCCGCTTAAAAATCTTGCCCGGATTCTTAACATTGGACTTCATGCCCCGCATCTGTCTTGCATTCTGTGCCATCTTACTCACCTGCCTTTTCATCAAAATCTCCGCCGCCCTGTGTCTGCGACTCGTAAATTTCGCGATAGATCTCATTCGTCTCCACCAGTTCCTCATGAGAAGCAAATCCATCTATACATCCTTCATTTAACACGATGATACGGTCTGCATCCTGAAGACTGGAAATACGCTGGGAAATGATGATCTTCGTCGTATTCGGGATTTCTTCACGGAATGCCCGGCGGATGTTTGCATCTGTTGCCGTATCTACTGCACTGGTACTGTCATCCAGGATCAGAATCTTCGGTTTCTTAAGCAGTGCTCTCGCAATACACAGACGCTGTTTCTGACCACCGGATACGTTACTTCCGCCCTGCTCTATGTAGGTGTTATATCCATCCGGAAAACGCTGGATAAATTCGTCTGCGCAGGCCAACTTACATGCACGGATGCATTCTTCCTCACTGGCATCCTTGTCACCCCAGCGCAGGTTCTCAAGGATTGTTCCTGAGAACAGCACATTGTTCTGAAGTACCACGGATACCTGATTACGCAGGACTTCCATATCATAATCCTTTACGTTGTGACCGCCTACGATCAATTCACCGTTCGTCACATCGTAGAGACGGCTGATCAGATTGACCAGACTGGTCTTGGCACTTCCGGTCGCTCCCAGAATACCGATAGTCTCACCGGACTTGATCGACAGATTAATGTCTTTCAATACCGGAGTCTCACTGTCTTTGAAATATGCAAAATCCACATGTTTAAATTCAATTGCACCATTCGGCACTTCCATGACCGGATGCTCCGGATTCTCTAATGTACTGGTCTCATTTAATACTTCTGCCACTCGGCGTACACTTGCCACACTCATGGAAAGCATGACAAATACCATCGACAGCATCATCAGACTCATCAGAATATTCATGCAGTATGCTAACAGACTCATCAGTTCGCCTGTGGTCAGCGAATTCGACACAATCATCTTAGCACCCAGCCAACTGATCAGCAGAATACAGGTATATACAGTCGTTTGCATCAGCGGTGCATTAAGGATTACATTCTTCTCCGCACGGACAAAAATCTTATAGATATTCTCACTTGCTTTCTGGAACTTTGTAGTCTCTTCACCTTCTCTTACATATGCCTTAACCACCCGAATTCCGGATACATTTTCCTGAACCGATGCATTTAACTCATCATATTTCGGAAATGCCATCTGAAAATATTTGGTCGCATGACGGATCAGACAGAACAAAATCACACCAAGGATAATGACCGCACAAAGGTAAATGCTTGCAAGTCTTCTATTGATTAAAAATGCCATCGTCATGGCGCAGATAATGCTTGCCGGTGCACGCATGGACATACGCAGCGACATCTGGTATGCGTTCTGAATATTGGTAACATCTGTCGTCAGACGAGTCACCAGACCTGCTGTGCTGAAACGATCAATATTGGCAAATGAAAATGTCTGAATGTTATTAAACATTGCCTCCCGCAAGTTTCTAGCAAGTCCCGCACTGGCCTTCGCACCGTAACGTCCGCCTGCCATACCGGCAAGCAGTCCCAACAGTGCTGCCACAATCATCAGACCGCCTACTTTGTATATATGATGGATATTTCCCGCATTCACTCCCTGATCAATGATTGATGCCATCAGAAACGGAATGAGCATTTCCATCAATACTTCCAGGATCATATAAATTGGCGTTGCAATCGATGCACGTTTAAATTCTTTCACTTCTTTCAAAATTGTCCGAAGCATATTCTTCCTCCTCTCCACCAGCCTGTATTCGTATCAGATTCTTCTTGATTTTCGTCATGATTCGATACAGACTGTCCAGTTCTTCTTCTGTAATATCTATCACCTGTTCTTTTTCCAACATTGAAATCAGGTGTTCCATCTGCAAATGATTCTCCTCACCTTTTGCCGTCAGACTGACACACTTTAGTCTGGCATCTCCCGGTACGGATCTGCGCTCTACATATCCCTTCTTCTCCATCAGCTGTATAATATTGGTTACTGTAGATCTTCGGATATCAAATGTATGCTCAATATCCTTCTGACAGATCACCCTGTCTCTGTTCTCATACAGATACCGCATGACCCAGCCATGCATCAGTGTTACTTCATCCAGACCTTCCGCACGCACACGAGAACTCAAGTTACGGAACATCAGACGATCTATCTGATGGATCATCGGTCCCAGCGGAACATCTCTGGTAATTTCTTCAAATTTTCCACGTTCACAATTGTGCATAACACCACCCCTTCTTTATATCGTCTCGCTTCATTTCTGTTAGTCTCCTAATTGTTCGTTATCTAACATTTAGTTATTGAACATTATTCTAAATCCATTATTTTAAATAGTCAAGTATTGTTTTTAACTGTTTCAAATCATCGGAAGTGCCAAAAGCACATTCCGAGATTGTACGCGGTCGTCAAGGTCCTTAGCAAGCTAGGACTTTGACTCGTCGCGATACAAATAAAAACAGCGGACCTATTTCTGATCCACTGTCTCTATAAGTTACTTTATTTCTTTGTCTTCTTTGTAGATAATGTCTGTTTTGCCAATGCTGTCTTCTGTCTTTCAGACACTGATGTCTTGCTGGGTGCGGTCACATGCTTTTTCAGATACACTGCGCTCTCCGCAGGCAAATCAAGATGTAGCCCTCCAATCTTCGTCCGGATACTCTTCTTCTTTTTCTCTGTACCACCATAGATATCCCAATTACTGCTTAACAGAATATCATAGGTACCCTCTTCTGTTTTGAAGAAATAATCCTTCTGCTCAATACCAGAGAAATTAAACACTGCAATAATCTTCTCATCTCCGCTGCTACGCTCCATTGCATAGATACATCTGCTCTCCTGGTGGCAGTCGAGCCATCGGAATCCCTCTGACCGGTAATCCCATTTCCAGAATGCCGGATGCTTCAGATACAGTAAGTTCAACTCTTTCATAAATCTTTGAAAACTGTCATGGATTGGATATTTCAAAATATCCCAATCCAATTCCCGCTTCTCATCCCATTCCCTGAGCTGTCCCAGCTCATTGCCCATGAAGTTCAATTTCTTACCCGGATGCGCATACATATACATGGATAGCGCTCTTGCCTGCGGAAACTTCTGCTCATATTCGCCATGCATTTTCTGGGCAATTGTAGCTTTGCCATGCACCACTTCGTCATGTGACAGTGGAAGAAGATAATTCTCCTCCGGATAATACATCATAGAAAATGTCAGCTTGTGATATGCGCCACCACGGAATAACGGATCTGTCCGAAAATAATCCAGCGTATCATTCATCCAGCCCATATCCCATTTATAATCGAATCCCAGTCCACCTTCCCATACTGTCTTGGTTACATTTGCATATGCTGATGAATCTTCCGCTGCCAGAAGTATTCCCGGATGTCGTTCTTTGAGTCCCTGGTTCATATGGCGCAGAAATTCTACACCGTCCCGGTTCACGCCACGGTCTTTATTGCCCTGCCAGTAGATCAGATTGCTGATGGCATCCATACGCAGTCCGTCCATATGATACTCCTCCAGCCAGTAATTCGCACAGGATTGAAGGAAACTCCGCACCTCGCCTCTGGAATGATTAAAGTTACAGCTTCCCCATTCACTCTGTCCTACATCCTGATGCGGATATTCATACAGAGGTGTGCCATCGTAATTGGCCAGCGCATATCCATCTACCGCAAAATGCACGGGCACAAAGTCCAGAATGATTCCAATGTCCGCCTGATGCAGCTTATCCACCATCTTCTTCAGATCCTTTGCTGTTCCATATCTGGACGTCGGTGCATAGAATCCTGTCGCCTGATATCCCCAGGATTCATCACACGGATGTTCATTTAACGGCATTACTTCGATATAGTTATACCCATTTTCCTTCAAATATGGAATCAATAGATCAGCAAATTCATCATACCGATACCAACCATTCTCATCCCTTTTATTCCGTTTCCAAGAGCCCACATGTACTTCATAAATATTCAACGGTGTCTCCCGGCAGTCTGTCCGTTTCTTCATCCATTTCTGATCATGGAACTTATATCCCTGCATCTTCCGTACAAGTGTCGCATTATTCGGACGCAGCTCCATCTCATAACCATAAGGATCGCAGTGATCGATCACACTGCCATTCTGAGTGTAGATCCGATACTTGTACATCTGTCCTTCCTTCACACCTGGAATCCTGCATTCCCAGAAGTTCCGGTCATATCCCTGATACATCTCCCACTCCTGCCAGCCGTTAAATTCTCCGATTACCGCTACGCGCGTTGCGGCTGGCGCAAATGTTCGAAATACCGCTGTGTCCCCCTCGAATGAACATCCCAGATAACGATACGTATCAAATATTTTCCCTGTGTAATATCCATACAAATCCATATAATCTCTCCATTCATACAACATCCCTAAGAATCTACTATCATCATATAATAGATAAGATTCTTTTTCCACCATCATTTCTTCACCTGTGTCTAATTTATGCATTTCCATGTCTGTGTCTGGTTTCATCGAACGATAAGCAAAATTTCGCTTGTCATATGGTTTTCAATACTATATAATATCCATATTGAGGTGATTATAATGACGATTGATAAAAAAGATATGCTGAACAGCATTCTGGACAGCATTTCCAGAATTGATTATATTAAACCGGAAGATATTCCGAATATTGACCTGTATATGGATCAGGTTACTACATTTATGGAAGAGGGTCTGGAACGTACCAAACGTTACCCTGATGACAAGATTCTGACCAAGACGATGATCAATAACTATGCGAAGAATAATCTGCTTCCGCCCCCGGTTAAGAAAAAGTATACTCGCGAGCACATGCTGATGCTCATATTTATTTACTACTTTAAGAATCTGCTGTCAATTAAAGATATAGAGACCTTATTTGCACCGATGACGGAGAAATATTTTGGAAATGATGAAGGTCTCTCCATGACCGATATATACAAAGAAGTATGCGAATTTGAGAAAAACAGGATTGATGTCACAGCCAAAGATATCGCAAGAAAATACCGTGATTCCCTGGAGACATTTACCAATATGCCGGAAAGCGAACAGAAAGATCTGCAACTCTATTCATTTATCTGCAGCCTGGCTTTCGATGTCTATGTAAAAAAACAGGTAATCGAAAAACTCATCGACCAGATGCCGGAGCCAACGCATAAAAATAAAAAATAGGATGCCAGAAGTATTCTCTGACATCCGCACTTATATAAAGGAGACAGCTTATTCGCCGTCTCCTTCTTCTTTTTCATTCTCTTTATTAATTCGCTCAAATACCATGTCATATCCGTCATTGCCATAATTCAGCGATCGATTTACGCGGCTGATCGTTGCGGTCGATGCACCGGTCTTGTCTGCAATCTCCAGATATGTCTTCTGCTCTCTCAGCATCTTCGCCACTTCAAATCTCTGCGACAATGATAATAACTCATTAATCGTACAGATGTCTTCAAAAAATATATAACACT
>ERZ1034920.1896-NODE-1896-length-12579-cov-6.517486_pt1 | contig 12579 bp, 7 predicted proteins | sample MGYA00520688_ERZ1034920 | MGnify/ENA primary metagenome ERZ1034920 (study PRJEB33766, sample SAMN09781785) | gut metagenome | biome: gut microbiome | host: Homo sapiens | place: Madagascar | study: EMG produced TPA metagenomics assembly of the PRJNA485056 data...
TGGCCTTCACGACGCCGCCCGCCTCGACGGCCTTGGCGAACACGCCGAAGCCGCAGCCGCGCACGATCTCGGTCAGGTTGACCAGCTCCATGCCGAAGCGGATGTCGGGGCGGTCGCAGCCGAAGCGCTCCATCGCCTCGGCGTAGGGCATGCGCTGCAGCGGGAACTGATGCTCGACGCCCACCGCGGCCAGGACCTCGGACATGACGCCTTCCATCATGTCCATGACGTCCTCGCCCTCGACGAAGGACATCTCGATGTCGACCTGCGTGAACTCGGGCTGGCGGTCGGCGCGCAGATCCTCGTCGCGGAAGCAGCGCGCGATCTGGTAGTAGCGCTCGACGCCGGCGCACATCAGCATCTGCTTGAACTGCTGGGGGCTCTGCGGCAGCGCGAAGAACTTGCCGGGGTTGGTGCGGCTGGGCACGATGTAGTCGCGCGCGCCCTCGGGCGTGGAGTTGGCCAGGATGGGCGTCTCCACCTCCATGAAGCCGCGCTCGTTGAGCGCGCCGCGCATGGCCTGGGCCACCTTGTGGCGCAGCATCAGGTTGGCCATCATCTCGGGACGGCGGATATCCAGGTAGCGCCACTTCATGCGCATGGTCTCATCCGTGCCGATGCCGTCCTCGATGGAGAACGGAGGGGTGACCGATGTGTTCAGCACCTCGAGCGACGTGCACAGCACCTCGATCTCGCCGGTGGCCATGTTGGGGTTGACGCCCTCGTCGCCGCGGTAGCGCACGCGGCCGGACGCCTTGATCACGTACTCGCGGCCCAGATGCTCCGCCTCGGCGAACTCCTCGGGCGTGACGCAGTCGGGGTCGACGACCACCTGGGTGTAGCCGTCGCGATCGCGCAGGTCGATGAAGATCAGGCCGCCGTGGTCGCGCGTGTGCCACGCCCAACCGGCAAGCACCACCTCGCGGTCGATGTCCTCGCGGCGCAGCTCGCCGCACGTGGCGGTGTGCATGCAGTATTCGTTGATGAAATCGGTCATGGTTGCAAGTCCTCGCAGGTCTCCTTATTCCAAACTGGGTTATTGTACTCGACCGCCGCGCGCGCACACCGGAAATACGCCCATTTCATGCAAAATGCGCGAGAAAGCGCGCGACCGCTCGGGTTTTCCTGCTCAAATGCCGGTTTCGAGGCGTTGGTCGACGTTCGCGGAGCAGATGTCGATGGACTGCCCGGACCCCTACATGACCTTGGTCGACTCGACCTTCTCGACGAAACGGTCCACGATCTTGATGAGCGGGTTGCGCAGCACGAAGCCCAGCAGGACGAACGGCAGCGCGAACAGCACGAGCACGCCCATCTCGATCCAGAAATCTGCCTGGTAGACGCCGAACATGGCGGCGCGCATGGCGTTGATGGCGTGGGTGATCGGAAGCGCCGGGCTCGCCGCCTGGAAGAAATCGGGCAGCAGCGCCAGAGGGTAGCTGCCCCCGCCGCCCGACACCTGGATGATCAGCAGCATGACCGAGAGCGCCTTGCCGAAGTTGGCGAACGAGGCCACGAGCGCGTAGATGATGAACGCGAACACGAGCCCCGACCCCCACAGGCACAGCAGGTACAGGGCGGGCTCGACCGCCTGGACGCCTAGGAACAGCAGGTTGCCCAGCCCGATGCAGGTGCTTTGGAGCAGCGACAGCGCAGCCACGACGACGAAGCGCCCCGCGAACAGCTGCCACGGCCGGGGGTCGTCCAGCTCCGCCAGGGCGCGCTCGCACGGCGCGACCTTCAGCGCCACCATGATGAGCAGCGCGCCGATCCACAGCGCCAACGTGGTGTAGAGCGGAGCCATGGCCGAGCCGAAGCTGTTGACGGGGTAGACCGCGTGGCGGTCGAGCTGCACCGGCGCCGAAAGCGCCTGCGCGAGCGCGGAGGGATCCTGGCCGATCGCCTGGCGCAACGCCTGCGAATCGCCCGTCGCCAGCGCCTCGTCGATGCGCCGGGACAGATCGCTCAGCTCGGCGCCGGAATCGGTCAGCTCGTCCGCCGCGGAGAGGAGCGCCTGCTCGGCGTCGCCGAGGCGCTGAGCCATCGACCCCGCCGCGCTTGACAGGTCGTCCCCCGCGGACTGCAGGGCGGCAGCCATCGCGGGCAGCGACGAGGCGACGGATCCCACGTCGTCGGAGAGCCGCTCGAGCGTCGGCGCGATATCGGCATCGTAATCGACGCGGATGTCCTGCAAGCTGTCGCGCGCCTGCTGGGCGAGGCTGGCCGCCTCGTCGCGCTTGGCCTGGGCATCGGCATCCCCCGCCTCGACGGCGTCCGCCGCGCCGGAAAGCGAGGATCCCAGCTGGTCGGCGAGATCGGCCGAAGCGTCCAGCTGGTCGGCCATGGCTTCGACGGCGGGGCGCGACTCCTGCGGAAGCGCCGCGGCGATCTCCCTCAGCTGGGAGGCTGCCGAGCGGAACGCCGCGCCCTGATCCTGCGCCGCCGTCGCCGATGCGCGCAGCTGCGCTGCCGCATCCGCCGCCGTGGTCGAAGCGGAGGCGAACGCGGCGTCGAGCGCGTCGGGCACCGCCGCGAACCCTTCGGAGCCCTGCCGCAGCGCCGTCGACAACGCGTCGGCGGCGCCGTCCATCGCATCCGCCACCGATCCCGCCGCCGCGCGCGCCGTCTCCGAGGAGGACGCCGCCTCGTCGGCGAGCGTCCCCGCCTGCGCCAGGAGGCCGCCCGATCCCTCGATGAGCGTGCGCGCGGAACCGAGCACCCGCGCATGCAGGCGCAGCGCGTCGGCAGCGGTCGTCATCTGGCCGCCGATGTCGCCGATCGAGCCGGCAAGCTTGCCCAAGGCGCCTCCGGCGTCGGTGTCGTCCATGTAGTCGAGCAGCGCCTGGGATATCCCCAGGGCGGTCTCCGACAGCGTCTCGGCGAACACACGGTTCACCTGCGCCGATATCTGATCGGCGCCCTGCCCGGTCACCTTGGGAGCGATGGCGTTCTTCTTCTCGTTTGAGTAGTACACGATCCGCGCGTGCTCCACATCGCCCGAATAGAACGTCATCATGTCCCGGCTGAAGCTTTGCGGGATGACGACCGCCGCGTAGTAGCGCCCCGCCTCCGCGCCGTCGACGGCGTCCTCCTCGTTGGTGAACACCCAGTTCATCTGGTCGTTCGCGCGCAGCGCCGAGACCACCTGGTCCCCGATGTTGACCTTGAGGGGCACCAGATCGCTTTGATAGCCCTCGTCGGAGTTGGCCACCGCGACCTTGAGGTTGCCTGTGTTGCCGAACACGTCCCAGCAGGCGAGCACGTTGTACCACGTGAAGATCGACGGGAGCAGCACCAGGCCCAGCACGATGATGATCGAGACGATGTTGGAGAACAGCCGCTTGAAGTCGCCCGCGGCAAGGCGCAGCACGTTCCTCATCGCGCACCTCCCGCATCCGGGCCGCCGTCACCCTCGCCGGCGGCGGCAGCGGCGCACTCGGCGCCGTCGTCGCCCTCCGCATCGGCCGGCCCGCCGTCGCCGCCGTCCCCCGCTTCGCGCTTCGCCGCAGCTTTGCCGTTCTCGGCATCATGCCGCGATGCGCCGTCCCCGCCCTCGCGGGCGCCCTCGCCCCGCACGTACAGCGCGCGGACCTCGTCGTCGCTGAGCGACCCGAGGATCGCCTGGCGCCCCAGCCCGTCGCGGACGTACTCGATCGCGATCAGGAACGCGAACACCATCACCAGCCAGGCCAGCCACACGGTCAGAAGCACGACCTTCTCGGCCTGCGACACCGAGAGCGCGATCGTCGCGACGACGGGGACCGCGATGCCGATCGCGAGCGCCCCCGTCTTCATGCGCGGATACCAGCGCAAAAACCTCTCGGCGCGCTTGAGCATGGCGGTGCGGTACTCGGCGCGGTCGGCGAGCACGCGCATCACCTGCGCCATGCGGAACCGGCGCTCGGGCAGCGCCACGCGCTCGCCGTTGATGATGCCGCCCTCCTCGATCTGGCGCGCGAACAAGCGGTTGAGGTTCACCAGGTACGGGCGCAGGATCACCCCCAGCAGCATCGACACCGCGAAGAACGCCCCCAGCGTCGCGACGTCGCCCGCCCACGCGCCGTCGTAGAAGCCGCCGATGACCTCGCGCATCGCGTTGATGCCGTAGGTGAAGGGGAACACCGGATACACCGCCTGGAAAAACGGCGTCGTCATCTCGATGGGATACAGGCCGGTCGCCGCCGGGATCTGCACGAACACCAGCACGACGCACAGACCCTTGCCCACATGCTGGAACAGCGTGGAGAGCATGTACTGGATCGCGAGGTACGCCTGGGAGGCGATGACCGCCGTCAAAAGGAACAGCGGCGCGTTGACCGTCTGAACCCCCATGGCGAGGCAGCCCGCGCAGCACACCGCCGCTTGCAACGCCGCCATCGCCGCCAAGAGCAGCCACCGCCCGAAGTAGCGCTGAGCCGCCGTCAGGTCGGCGATGCCCTCATCGTCCACCTCCAGACGCATGATGACCATGAGCATGAACACGCCGATCCACAGCGTCAAGTTGATGAACAGGGGCGCCATCGCCGATCCGTAGGAGTTGAGCGGATAGAGCGCCTCGGTCTCCACCGTCGTGGGGGACATCATGAACTCGGCGACGGCGTCCGGATCGAGCTTGCCGCCGAACAGGCCGGCAAGTGCGTCGGAGGATCCCAGCGCCGCGATATCGGTGCGCGCCGTGCCGAAGTCGCCTTCGAGCCCCGCCAGCACCTCATCGGTTTTCGCAAGCGCGTCGACGGCGGCCGAAAGCGTGCCTTTCAGCTGGTCGAGCGCGAGCAGCGTCTGGTCGATGAGCGCCTGCTGGCCGGCGACGGCCCCCGCAAGGCCGCTCGCCGCCTGGGTGATCCCGCCCAACGCGTCGGCGAGCGACGGGATCGTGTCGGCGGCAAGGGACTGGCGGAACCCGTCCGTCGACGAGAGCGCGCCCTGCACGGCGCCATCGACCGTCGACGACGCGGCGCCTGCGGCCTCGGCCGACGCCGCGATGTCGGAGGACAGCGTCTTCAGGCCCGCGACCGTCGCGGACGCCTGGTCGTTTTGCTGGGAGAGCGCGGAGATCACCTGCGCGAGGGAGTCTTTGGCGGAGCCGGCGGGCAGCCCCTCCTGGATGCGGGAGAGCTCCTCGAGCACCTGCGCGTTGCCCGCGACCACCGCGTCCGCGCGCCCCAAGGCGGCATCCACGTCGCCTTGGGCGGAGGCGATGCCCGCGGCGGTCTGAGACAGGGCGCCGGATGCCTGCGAGGAGGATTGCGACAGCAGCCGCGACGCGTCGTCGAGCGCGCCGCCGAACGCCAGCGGCAGCCCCGCGATTCCCCGGCTCGCGTCCCCCGCCAGCGAGGACACGTCATCGAGGGCTGCGGCAAGCGACGCCGCCTGGCCCTTCGCGTCCTCAAGGGTCCCGCGCGCGCCGTCCGCGCGGGCGAGCGCATCCTCGGCGGCCTGCTTCAGCTCGGCGAGCCCCTGCCGCGCCTCCCCCACGCGGGCGCCCGCCTCGGAAAGCCGCGAGACGGCGTCCCCCTGGGCCGACTGCGCCTGGGCCTGCGCTGCGCCGAGCTCCTCATCGAGCGCGGATGCCACCGCCTCGCTTGCGCGCGAGACGAACGCGTCGTTGATCGTGGTGTCCAGCGTGCTCGCACCCGTGTCGGTGATCTTGGGGGACACCGGCCCCATCTTCTCGTTCGCATAGTATTCGAGCTGGGGCAGCGTGGGATCATCCGTCAACAGGGTCGCCACATCGGCGCTGAAGTCCTCGGGGATGACGAACGCGGCGTAGGCGCGCCCCGCCTCCACCGCCTCCATCGCCTTGCCGCGGTCGGTGAAATCCCATCCCAGCTGGTTGTCGTCGTGAAGCTGGGCGACCACCTGCGCCCCCAGGTCGAGGTCCCCCAGCGTCTCGTCGTGCGCGCCCGCGTCCTCGTTGACGACGCAGATGCGTAGGTTGGCGGTGTTGCCGTAGGGATCCCAGAACCCCGCGACGTTGAACCAGGTGTACAGGGACGGCAGGACGATGAGGAACAGCGCCACCAGCCACGCCGCGGGGACCTTCGCCACACGCTTGATATCGCGCGCGACCACGCGCAAGACGTTGCCCATAGCTCCGTTGCCTCCCTTCGCCGCTCGACGCGTTCCGCCAATGCATTCCGCCAATGATGGGATGGCCCGCCAAGAAAAACGGCGCGAAGCACGCGCCGTTACGTTTCCGTTACTTCATGTCGAACAGCTGCCCTGTCGCCGAGGAATCCGAGCGCGCTCCCAGGAAGCGTTCCATGAGCGAGCGCAGCGCCTTCAGCTCGACCGTGCGCTCATGGTGGGTCTGCATGTTGCGGATCGTGACGACGCCCTGCTCGACCTCGTCGGGGCCCAGCACCATCACGAGCACGGCGCCGATCTTGTCCGCGAGCTTGAACTGGCTCTTCAGGCTGCGGTGCTGGTGGTCCAGCTCGGCGGTCAGCCCCACGTCGCGCGCCGCCTGGACGATGCGGAAGCCCAGCTCGCGCACCGAGTCGTCGACGCACGCCACGAAGATGTCGCACGGAGGCTTGCCCGGCAGCTCGACGCCCGCCGCCTGCAGCGCCAGAAGGCAGCGCTCGTACCCCAGCGCGAACCCGAACCCGGGCGTCGGGCGGCCGCCCACCTCCTCGGCGAGCTTGTCGTAGCGACCGCCGCCTCCGATGGCGTTCTGACTGCCCATGCCCTCGACCACCTGCACCTCGAACACGGTGCGGGTGTAGTAGTCGAGCCCGCGCACCAGGCGCGGCTCCTCGACGAACGGGATATGGGCGATCCCGACCAGCTTCTTCACCGCCTCGTAATGCTCGCGGCAATCGTCGCACAGGTAGTCGGAGATCTTGGGGGCGCCGTCCATCACGGCGGCGCACTCGGGGTTCTTGCAGTCGAAGGCGCGCAGCGGGTTCACCTCGGAACGGCGCTTGCACTCGTCGCACAGCGCGTCGGCATGCGCGTCCATGTAGGCCTTGACGGCGGCACGGTACGCGGGACGGCACTTCTCGCACCCCATGGAGTTGACGAGCAGGCGCATATGGGACTGCGGGATGCCCATCGCCTCGAAGAAGCGCATGAGCATGATGATGCCCTCGGCGTCGACCGTGGGCTCCTCGGCTCCCAAGCACTCGATGCCCACCTGGTTGAACTGGCGCTGGCGGCCCTTCTGCGGGCGCTCGGCGCGGAACATCGGGCCGGCGTACATCAGCTTGGCGGGCGCGGCGCCCTGCGGGACCAGGTCATGCTGCACCACGGCGCGCACGACGCCGGCGGTGCCCTCGGGACGCAGGCTCAGGCGGCTCTTCGCCTTGATGCTGCCCCCGTCGAGCAGGGTCTTGAGGTTCTCGCCCGAGATGGCCGTGAACATCTCCTTGGAGACCACGTCGGTCGCCTCGCCAATGCCGCGGACGAACAGGTCGGTCTGCTCGAACAGCGGCGTCTCGATGGGCTGGTATCCGTAGCGGCCGAAGATCGTCGCCGCGGTCCGCTTGAACTCGGTCCAGAAACGCTGTTCATCGGGAAGGAAATCCCTCGTTCCCTCGGGTGCGCGCAATGCCATGGTCCATCCTTTCAAATGCCGTGCCCGAACGCCGCGCCCTTCGGCTGCGGGCGCCGGGACGGCGCGCGATCAACCGTGCCATTGTAGCGCATGCGCGCTCGGCGGTCGCAGGAATGCTCCTGCGCGCATCAGACCAGCAGATCGATCAGCGAGCGATACGCGCCCATCAAGGCGTCGTCGGGCCGATAGGTCAGGTAGGTCGCCAAAAGCGAGCGCCCCACCGCGAACACGTCGGCGTCCACCGCGCGCTCCGCCGCCTGCAGCAGCGCGTCGAGCACCGCATCGGAGGGTGCCAGCGGGACGCCCCCCGCTGCGAGCACGTCGTCGAGCCCCTCGCGCGCGGGCACGCTCACGCTCTCCCGGTTGAGCAGGTCCTGCAGCTCCGAAGCCACCTGCGCCGCCATGATCGGCGAGGTGACGAGCGACTTCACGTAGCACGCGGCGCCGGTGCGCGCGTCGCCCGACTTCCACAGGGTGTAGGCCAGCTGGTAGTAGGCGATGGCGATGTCGTTGGGCTGCGTCGCCAGCCGCAGCGCCGCCTTCAGCGTCTCCGAGGCGCTGGCCGCGTCGCCCATCAGCATGTACACGCGCGCGAGCACGCAGCGCGGCGTGGTCGCCGTCGGCGAGAGCTCGATCGCGCGCGTGGCATGCGCCAGCGCGGCGTCGATGCCCGAAAACGAGCGCTCCAGAAGCTTCGCCGCCTCCAGGTGGCAGCGCAGAAGCGTGTCGGGCACCAGCTCGACGCGGCGGTCGCGATCGCCCTGGCCGAACCCGTTCGCCGCCGGGCGAGCCCCCGCGGACGAGAGCACCTGCGCCGCCATGACGAGCAGCGGATCCTCGTCCTCAGAAACCGGCGCCCCGCCGCGCGGCTCCGAAGCGCCCGCATCGAGCGCCTCGGCCAGCGCGGCGTTGCCGCCCTCACGCACCAGGTTGTACACCACGCGCGAGGCGTAGCCGTCGAAGTTGCGGTACACGACCTCGGAGTCGTCCAGGTAGCGCCGCTCCGCCTCCGTCTTCCACGCGGTCTCCGAGAGTACCCTGCCGGCGCCCTCCGCATCGCCCGCCGCCGCCAGCGCGCGGGCGCGCTGCAGGGCGTCCCAGCAGGGATCCGGCCCCAGGTAGCTGCGGATCACCGTGTTCTGGTCGTCCGGATCCGCCTCGCCCTCGGCAAGCGCCGCCATGAGGCGCGTGCACGCCTGGATGGCGAACGGATCGTCGGCGCGCTGCTGGCGGCGGCGCACCGCGCCGATCGCCTCGGTGGCGCTTTCCGCGCGCGCCAGGCGCGCCGCGATCCGCTCGGCCTGGCGCCGGGGGATCGCCTCGGAGTCGATGCGCAGATCGTGCAGCCATCGCGCGCCCAGCGCCGCGCGGGCCTCCTCGGGAAGCTCGGCGTCGAAGCATTCGGGCATGTCGCGCCGGCGCTTCGCCGAGGGCATGATCGAAAGCGTGCGGAACGGATCGTCGTCGATGCGCTCGGGCGCCTGCGGATCCAACGGCACCGCATCCGCCGCCGTGCCGTCGGGGCCCCGCCGCGCGAACGCGTCGCGCGCCACGCGGGCGCCCCACGCCCTGAAGGCAGCGGAAGGATCGCCCTTCGCCGCATGCGAGTATCCGGAGAGGAACGCATCGCGCCTGAAAGCGACGTAGAGGTCGGCTCCGGGGAGCAGCTGCGCCAAGCGCGTCGCGCCTCCCTCGCCGTCGTCCTCCGGATCGCCCTGGCCCGCCATCGCCAAGACGTCGCCGAGCGAGAACGAACCCTCCTCCCACAGCACATGGGCGTCGAACTCGACGCGTCGCACCTGCTCGCTCGCACCGAACGCCTCGGCCGCCAGCAGCACCGCCAGATGCTCGGCGTAGCGGAGCGCCTGCGCCGCGCGCTCGAGGGCGGTCGCGTCCGCCACCGCCCGCGCATCCTCGTCCCAGCGCTCCCGCGGCATCATGTCCGCGTCGGGCACGACCGTCTTGAACGCCACGATGCCCGCCCTGAGGTCCGCGCGGAACTCCACCTCGAAACGCAGGGGCACCGCCATGCGCTCCACCGCCTCGGCGATGCGGCGCCGCAGCGCCCACTCCCCCGCATCGGCGGACGGCTCCTGCGCCCTGACCGCCGCGGGGGCAGCGACCGCGTCGATGAGGTAGGCGTCCCACCGCAGCACGTCGGCGACGGACGCGATCGACGCCTTGTCGCCGAACGCGCGCTTCACCAGCAGATAGCGGTTGAGGGCGTTCTGCAGCGCCCAGATCGTGCGCGCGGACAGCCCCGCCCCCTCCTCGGTGGGGGCAAGGTAGAAGATGTCGGCATAGCGCACGGTTTTGACCAGGCGCAACGACCCGGAGGGCGCCAGCGCCAGCTGATCGAGGCCCGCCTGCGTCAACCAGCGCGCGAGCGCGCGGGCGAGCGCGGGCGGCTTCAGCGCCGGATCGAGCTGCGCATGCGCGATGTCGCTTTGGATCTTGCGCAGGGCGGGAAGCGCCGGCAGGGCGTCGAGCGGCGCCTCGATGCCCTCGAGCCCGCGCGCGGGCACTTCGGGCGCGCCGAGCGACGGACGGTAGACGAACGCCAGGTAGCTGCGCGTCAATGCGTCGGGATAGGCGAGGTCGGCGCCGCGCGGCCCGAAATCGAACCAGGAGTCGTAGAGCGTGTAGCGATCCTGAAAACGGCGGAAGCGCGCCGCCTCGCGCCAGGATCCCTCCGCATCGCGTACCTCCACGCATCCCTCGAGGACGGCGGGATCGGATTGCTCTGCGTAGCGGGCGAACTTGAGCTCGGGCTCACGCGTCGGGTGGGAGTCCAAGGGCTTGTCGGTCGAGAACGCGCGCCCGTAGCGGTCGACGTAGGCCAGCACGCGCACCGCGCGCTTCTCGACGAATTCGACGATGTAGCGCCCCTCGGCATCGGGCGAGGGAAGGGATCCCGCCGCCCAGCCGTAGTGCCTCTCGGGGATCTCGGCCCCCTCCCATGGCAGCGGAGGCGAGGCGGGCGCAAGCGGGGGCACGGCGTCGGCCAGCTCGCGCGCAGCCGCGCGGAACAGGCCCTTCATGGCGGGGATGCGGTAGATGCCATCGGCGGCATGCTCATCCATCACGCACCCCTCCTCTCGTCCCGGCCCCTATTCGGCGCCGCCGGAAGCGGCGTCCAGGCCCTTTTCCAACAGATCAACCAGCAGCTCGTCGAGGCGCTTGCGCGAGCGCAGGGCCGCAAGCCATTGCTCGGCGAGCGCCACGCCTCCGGGAGTGAGCTCGTACTCGCGGCGGCGCGGACCCGAGCAGTCCTCGACCCAGCGCGACACCACCGCGCCCTCGTCCTCGAGGCGGCGCAGGCTGCGGTACAGGCCGCCGGAGTCGACGTCGACCTCGCCGCCCGACATCTCGAGGATGGTGCGCCGCATGTCGTAGCCGTAGCCGCCCGCGGCAAGAAGCGCGGCGAGTGCCGCCGGCTCGACCAAGGCACCGCCACCGCCGCCGCGCCTGCGGCAGCACGGGCGCCGCGCCGGCTGGCCGGGACAGCCCGGACGGGCAGGCTCCGCCTGATCTTGGGAAACCTGATCGTGATCTTGGGGGATCCGATCGGATTCATCGCGCGGATCCGTCATGCGAAGCACCTCCCTCCCGCACCGAGCGATCGCGTCATCCCCCTCATTATAGAGCGCCCGCCGCCTTTGGGGCCAAGGGATCGTCGAGGTGCTTGACCTCTTCGCGCGCTTCTCATAGTATTAGTTGCGATATCGCAACTATTTAAGGAGCTCCCATGCTTTCGGTTTCGCAAAGCGCCGCGCTGCTGGACGTCTCGCCTGCCCGCGTTCGCAAGCTCATCGCCGATGGCGCGCTTCCAGCGCAGAAAATCGGAAGAAACTGGGCGATCGCGGAAACAGACGTGGCGGCGCGCCTCGACAAGCGCCCTAAGGCCGGCAGGCCTAAATCCTCCGTTTCCGACGGATCCGCGCCCCTTCCCCCGTCGAAGCCAGACGATCCCGCAGCAGCGCCTGATCGCGCGTCTTCCGCCGAACCCCCCGAGAGGCTGCTCTACCGCGCCTGCAAGGAGGCGTTCCTCTTCCGCCCCGACCAACAGCTTATCGATCAGGCGGAATCGAGCGAGGAGGCGTCATTTTACTTTGCCGTCGCGGACTTTTTCCTCCAGCGGAAACAGCAAGAACTCATAAAGGCGGGGGTCTTCTGATAAAAAAGGACGCTTCACCTTATTACATCGTGTTCGCCGGCGTGAACGGCGCGGGGAAATCGACGCTCTTCAACTCGGGGCTATGGCGGCTACGCGGAATGCCCGCCCGCCTTCCGCGCGTGAATCCCGACGAGATCGTGCGCGAGATGGGAGGCGACTGGCGCTCCTCCACCGACCAGATGAAAGCCGCCCGGGAAGCGGTGCTGCGCATCCGTCGCCTTCTCGATGCCAAAGCGAGCTTCAATCAGGAAACGACGCTTTCCGGGCATGCCGCCATCGGCAACATCCGGCGCGCCCATGACGCGGGGTATCGCGTCTATCTGTACTATGTGGGCGTCGACGATGCCGACATCGCACTCGCGCGCATCGCGCACCGAACGGAAGTCGGCGGCCACGGCATCGACCGCGGTGCGGTGATGCGCCGTTATCGCACCTCGCTTTCCGGCCTCGCCAAAGTCCTCGACTTTTGCGAGGCGGCAACCGTGTTCGACAACACGCGCAGCCTCACGAGCGTCGCCGCATGGCACCGCGGCACGCTCTCCTGGTGGGGCAACCCGCAAACCGACGCCCCCTGGCTTTTACGGGCGATGACCGACAACGAGCTGTGGCGGCGGGCGTAGCGAGCAGCGCCAGCACCCGGCACGGCGCCGCGCGCTACAGGCGCTCGACCACCAGATCGCCCATCTTGGCGGTGCCCACCACCTGGTCGGCAGGGGTGCCGGCGTCCTTGATGTCGCCCGTGCGCCATCCCTCGTCGAGCACCGCCGTCACCGCGCGGCGGACATCGTCGGCGGCCTCCGCGGCGTCCAAGCTGTAGCGCAGCATCATCTCCACCGACAGAATC
>ERZ1034920.1898-NODE-1898-length-12570-cov-5.934079_pt1 | contig 12570 bp, 14 predicted proteins | sample MGYA00520688_ERZ1034920 | MGnify/ENA primary metagenome ERZ1034920 (study PRJEB33766, sample SAMN09781785) | gut metagenome | biome: gut microbiome | host: Homo sapiens | place: Madagascar | study: EMG produced TPA metagenomics assembly of the PRJNA485056 data...
CAGCAGAAAAGCGGCGGCTGCTCCTTTGGAGCAATGGCCGACTGCTTTCGGCCTTGGCTGTGTTGGTGGGGCTGGTGTTCGGCATTCGCAATGATTTTCTGCCAGGCTATGTTCTGGCGGCAGCAGGGATTATTTGTTTTTGTTATTTAGTGTTTCGTTTTAATCAGCAGCAGATTGCCATTGAATTGGCACAGAATCGTTTGCAGGTGTTGAAGCGTTACGATGCGCGCAGTAAAGGGGACTGGTACGATTTTACAGACGATGGCGCAAGCTATGTGCGTAAGGATGATTTTTTATCCAGCGACCTCGATCTTTTCGGCCCTCGGTCCCTTTATCAATACATTTCTGTGGCACATACCATTGGCGGCCGTGATGCGTTGATGCGTCTGTTGACACGTCCAAACTTAAATTTGATTGGAGAACGTCAAGCTTCGGTGCTGGAGCTTTTGCGTGACGATGAGCTGGCGGTGGATTTTGAAGCTTTGGGGTTGTCCAAGGATCGTCGCCGCGAAGAAGACGAACGCAAGGCAGAAGAAAAGCTGCGCCGCTACGCCACTGGTAAAGGCAACAGCAGCGTGCCGCAGCTGAAACTTTTAGCTGTGGGGATGCCTGTGGTAACGCTGCTCTTGGTCGTGACGTCCTTTCTGGGTGTGACCTCATGGATGATGGTGCTCTATTGTTTCTTCCTGCAGATTATTGCTTCGGTGTTGCTTTCCGGTACTCTGCAGACTGAAAAAGAAAGCGTTATGGTGCTGGCTCGGCGGTTGGGACGCGCGGAGGAGCGCATTAATGTTATTTTAGCGCCAGATTTTCAGTCGGCTTATTTGCGTGAGATGCAGAAGCAGCTGGCCAATGCTGGCGAAGGCATTCGTGCCCTCAATCGCATTGTCAATACCTGGCAGCTGCGAGAAAATTTTGTGCTCTATCTGCCTTTGGTTGGTCTTCTGGCCTGGGACTTCAACTGCTGCTTGGCATTGGATGGATGGCGTAAGAAATATGGTGCGTCCTTTACGCTTTGGATGGACTGGCTGGGCGAAGTGGAGGCGCTCTATTCGCTTGGAACACTTTCTCGTGTGCGTCCCGATGAAACAACGGTGCCAGAAATTGTGCCAGGCGGTCCGCTGCTGGAAATGGACGATGGCAAGCATCCCTTGCTGGATCCGCGCACAGTGGTTGGCAACGATTACACCCAAGGCGGCGACACCGTCATCATTACCGGCAGCAACATGAGCGGGAAATCCACCTTTATGCGTACCCTTGCGCTCAATGCGGTGCTGGCGTACGCTGGTGGCACCGTCATGGCCAAGCGTTTCCGTATTAGTCCAATGCACATCTTTACATCCATGCGTGTGAGCGACGATGTGAGCGAAGGCATTAGCTCCTTCTACGGAGAAATTCTGCGCATCAAGCAGATGGTCACTTGGTCGGAGCAGAAGAAGCCGATGCTTGTGCTCGTGGATGAGATTTTCAAAGGCACCAATTCGGCCGATCGCATCATTGGTGCGCAGGCGGCTATTCGCAAACTTTCTCATCCATGGATGATGACGTTGGTGACGACCCACGACTTTGAACTTTGCGCCCTTGCCGATTCACCAGAAGTGCAGGGTAAGAACTATCATTTTGAAGAACATTACGAAGGCGACGTTATTGCCTTTGATTATAAGATTCGTCCAGGACGCTGCAAGACCACCAATGCACAGCATCTGATGCGTATTGCTGGCCTGCTGGACGCAGAAACGTTGGAAGAAGAAAAGGAGGATGCCCATGTTTTATGATTACGCGAAAGTCAACGTAAAGGCTGGTGACGGCGGCAATGGCATTGTTGCTTTCCGTCGTGAAAAATATGTGCCAAAGGGCGGCCCTGCTGGCGGCGACGGCGGCAGCGGCGGGTCCATTATCCTGCGTGCAGACGAAGGGCTGCGCACACTGATCGATTTCCGTTACCAAACCCACTATAAAGGCAAACGTGGGGACCATGGCTCCGGTGCTAAGCAGCACGGCCGCAGCGCTGACGACATTGTGCTGCGTGTGCCAGTGGGCACCGTGGTGCGCGATGCCGACACGAAGAAGCTGCTCGGCGACTTGCGTCATCACGGCCAGGAAATTGTTGTGGCTCAGGGCGGCCGCGGCGGCCGCGGGAATGCCCGCTTTGTCAGCTCCACGCATAGAGCACCGGCCTTCGCGGAAAACGGTGAAAAAGGCGAAGAACGTTGGATCACGTTGGAACTGAAGCTTTTGGCAGACGTTGGCTTAGTTGGTTTCCCAAATGTTGGTAAGTCCACCATCATTAGCCGTGTGTCGGCGGCGAAACCAAAAATTGCCAACTATCATTTTACGACTCTGGAACCAAACCTTGGTATGGTGCGCGTTGATGCTGGCCGCAGTTTCGTGGTTGCCGATGTGCCGGGGCTCGTTGAAGGTGCTGCGGAAGGGGCTGGGCTTGGGCATCGTTTCCTGCGTCACGTGGAACGAACTCGCGTGCTGGTGCATGTCGTGGATTTGTCTGGCTCCGAAGGACGTGATCCGCTCGAAGATTTGGCGGTTATCCGTGGTGAGCTGGAACGCTACGCGCCACAGCTCAACGAAAAACCAATGGTCATTGTGGCCAATAAGGTAGATCTGATGAGTGACGAGGATCGGGAAACAGCTCTTGCACGTTTGCAGGAAGCTTATCCAGATGTGCGCATCTTCTCTATGAGCGCAGCGACAGACTCCGACCTGAACGATCTGGTGTATCATCTGGCCGATGTGCTCGATGAAATTGGTCCGGTCGAATACAGCGAAGAAGATTTTGAACCAGTGGAAGAAGAAACCGATAAAAAGAAAGAAGCGCCATTCCGTGTCATCAAAGTGGCGCCGGATGCCTACGAAGTGGTTGGGCCGGAAATTGAAGGCCTGGTTAACCGTACCCAGTTTGAACGTGACGAAGCAGTGGAACGTTTCATGAAGATTCTCGATAACATGGGCATTGAAAAAGCGCTGCGTGCAGCAGGCATTCAAGATGGCGATACCGTTATTGTCGGACCAATGGCATTGGATTATCTGGAATAAGCCATGGGCGTTGAACTTTTGTGGACGCTGGTTCTGGTGCTTTTGCTCAGCGGTTTGGCTTTGCCGCTTTTGCGGCGCCAGCCAGTGGTGGTGCCGCTTATGCTGCCGCTGGCCTTTCTTGCAGCAGAAATTGTGGTGCTGCAATGGCTCTGGCAAGGCGGCTGGAGTGCTGGCGCTCGCTGGACAGCCCTGCTTTGTTTTGTGCTGGTAGGCTGCCTTCTGATTCAGCAATCTTTTGGCAAACGACGTTGGTTTGTGTTTCGTGGCGGTGGTTTTCGCCAGGATCCCGATACCTACGACATGCTGGCTCAAGCCATTCGTGAAACGCTGCAAAAAGAACGGCTCACGCCAGCGACAGTGATCTGTCGGTACGATGGCTGGCTGGGACTGACTCCTATGCCGCCAGAGAGTGAAGCGGCTTTGATGGAACATTTGAATGAGGCGCTGGCCGATAGCAAATGGCGGCGTTTTGGCATTTGGCAGCTCTTTTTTGGCGTCCAATGGGCGGTGCTGTGCGTGGCTGTGATCCGCCAATTTTTGGTATTTCGTGGAGGACTATAAAATGGAATTGAATACGATATTGTTGATTCTTGCCATTGTTTTGTTGTTGGCGAGCCTGCTTGTCAAAGGCTATGGCATGATGCAGCTGGCCAATAAAAATCTACCGCAGGAAGAACGCATGGCGCGCTACAAAAAAACGATGCCACTGACTTACCTCATGTTGCTGCCAGTGATCATCATTGTGCTCTATCTGGTATTGAACAAATAATTGACAAAAGTGGTTGATTAATCAGATAATGTTAACATTTTGTTGTTTATCGAACCCTTGTGCTTTATAATAGAGGCACGAGGGTTTTTCTTTGTATTTAAACGTTACATGATCATTAAAAGAGGTGGTATCGATGATAAAGCGGATTTTGACGCTTGCCGTTCTAGTAATGATGGCTCTGTTCTGTTTTTCTGGCTGCGGCAACGACAAAAAATCAGAAGAACAGTCAACCTTTGCCAGCAGTTTGTATGCAGCCAAAAATCCTTACATAGAAAATACCAGCGCGAACAATAATCTGGTCCGCCTCATCGGCGTCAGCTCTTATGGAAAGTATACGTTGTCGGTGCAGGATGATGAACATCCTTACACGTTGCAGATTCGCTTCATGTATCTTCATAGCGACACCGATTTGACAGCGATGGACCAAAACATGGTCAATGTGGCAACGCTCCTCTTGGCGTTGATCGATGACTGTGAACAGGTCAGCTGGAGTTACTCGGGTGAAGCCGGCCTTGTAGAAGGAGCCATTGGTGTGGACTATATCAACGAAGTACTTGGCACTGATGTGAAAGCGGCTGGTCAGGACGAAGCCACCTTTACGGCATTATGTGATCGTCTCTACCCAGATAATGCACCAGTTACAGAAGAAACCGAATAAAAAAAGAGGGGGACCGTTCACAGAATGAGCGGTCCCTTTTACCTATCATGAAGGAACTTGTTTGCAAAGGAAGGAGGGCAGTGTCATGCTTTGGCTCACTAAACTAAAAAAACGACTGCCATTCGGTAAAAAACGTGCCGTTAACAAGGCTTTGCGTCGTCGCAAGCTGGAAAAATACATGCCGTACATTCTCTTTTTGCTCGGCGTATTGGCTGTTATGATTCTCATTGTGGCACTGCTCGTGATAAAAATCGGCGTGCCGTTTTACCAAACCATCACCGAGCCGAACGCCGCCCGTGACTGGATCCTTTCCTTTGGCAAATGGAGCTATCTTGTGCTCTTTGTGATAGTGTATCTTCAGGTTGTTATCGCCATTCTGCCTGGAGAGCCTTTTCAAATAGCCGCTGGTCTGGCTTTTGGCCCCGTCGTTGGCTCGCTGCTCAGTACACTGGGCACCCTTCTGGCCTCCATCACCACCTTCCTTTTAACGCGCATCTTCGGCTATAAATTGATTGAATTCTTTTTTTCAGAGCGCACTCGCTCAAAAATGGATCTTCGTGAATACAACGAGGAAAACATTGAGCGCATCGTTTTTATTGCTTTTCTCATCCCTGGTACGCCAAAAGATTTTCTCGCTTACGCCGTCGGCCTCACGCCGCTGTCGCTGCTCACCTGGATTCGCATTACCGTCATTGCCCGTTTTCCACCAATCATCATGGCCACCCTAGGCGGCCAGGCCCTCAACAGCGGCAACTTGAAAACAGCGGCCATTACCCTGCTCATTGGGAATGTCATCAGTTTGTTCGTCTACCTGATTTATGAAATTCATCATCGTTGGAAAAAACGACAAGTGTGAAAACGCGTTCGTCTTTCGGTAGGAAAGACAGGCGCGTTTTTCTGTAGGAATATCCAGCGTCCAATTGACGATGAAGGGGATAAAGGTCCTGTAAATCTTTCTAAGACATCGCGTATAAAATATGCTATACTGATAAACAGATTTTGAGGAAGGCGGTGAGCGGATGGCGAGAAAAAATAAGTACATTTTTGAAAGCAAAATTCATGTGTACCGAGCCACCAAGCGAATGACGCAACAGGAACTAGCCGATAGGGTTGGCGTCTCTCGTCAGACCATAATGCAGCTTGAACGGAACCGCTATAATCCCTCTATGCTGCTGGCGTATAGTATTGCGAAAGAATTTGATGTAACAATTGAAGATTTGTTTGATTTTAGGGAGACAGACTGATGGATCATGTGCTTTATCAATTGTTGTCGAGTAGGCAGATCACATTTGTCAATATGGTTATTGGCGCTGTTTTATTTGTGCTGCTTTTGGTCTTGTTTTTTTATAAAGGCAATAGGGATGAACGCGGCAGAAAAATAATTGGAAAAGCCAGTATAGCGGCGTTGATATGCTTTGCTTTTTTTGCAACAGTTATTAGTCATTATATGCAAGCAATAGCTGTTCAACAATCATCCAACGATGGGGTTATGCTGATCGATGCTTACTTGGCAGTCAATGCTGTACAGTTGATCTATAATCTTACAGTGGCGGTCGAAATTATTGGCATATTTATTTTGAAACATAGAGAGTAGTCTGCGCACTTGTTTAGGGCCATTCGTATTATTAACGGATGGCTATTTTTATTTGTCTAAATGAAAAAAATAGTTTGCATTTAGATTGAAATGCTTTACAATATATCAAAAAGCACAAGAAAAAATTGGAGGTGTCATTATGCAAAGAGAAACTATTATTGCAGAGTTTCAACATCTGCAGGATGATCTAAAGTCGGTTGGATATTTGAAAAAGGATATGATCCTGTCCAGCTCAAGAACCATGATTGTGGGAACACTATATGCTTTGCCGCTGGTAATAATTTTTGGATTCGTTTATCGCTTTTTGTTGCTGGATCATGCTCGTTTGTTAGAAATGAACGGTCTATCATTTTACATAATGTTTCTTGCTATAATTATTGTGTCTGTTATCATCCATGAATGTCTTCATGGATTAGGCTGGGCGTTATTTAGCGGGAAAAGCTGGAGCAGTATTCGTTTTAATTTTCATGCGATGATGCCAAGCTGTGCTTGTAGAATACCGCTCAGCCGAGAAAAATATTTAATTGGCGTTCTATTGCCAGTCATTGTGTTGGGAGGAAGCAGCGTTGTGTTTATGTTTGTGCATCCTGGTACAGTTTCTGTTTTAACAATGATCGTCAATATTATTCTTTCTGGAGCGGATATCATGATTGCCACAAGCGTGATAAAAGAAAAAGGGGCGTTGATTGTTGATCATCCGATAGAAGCTGGCTATGTTGCATTTATTAAACGATGACGAACATGATTCGAACTAGCACGAAAAAAATCCCCGCTGCCTATGGCAACGGGGATTGGTGTTTTATGATCAGTCAAACTTTTCGTCGATTGGCTGGCTTGGCTGGATGACAACCAAGAGCATGTGGCCCTGATCGAGCAGGGTGCGGGAGCCATGAAGGGTGAGTTTTACTTCTTCAGGCTGGTCGAGGCTGTCGATGGCAGCTGGGTCAATGATGTTGACTGGAACTTCTTTTTTGAGTTTTGCCCAATAGAGATAACCGGCTGGGTCAAACTTAGGGCCATCATCTTTTTTCTTGCCCTTTGGAGCTTCTTCTGGTTCTTCAACCACTGGTGGTTCTTTGGCAGACATTTTAGCGTCGCCTTCAGGGGAAATGAAGATCTTGATGTCGTTGGTGGTCAGGCCACGTGCGAGGCAGTCTTCTACTTCATGCAGGGCATGAGGGGCATCGGTAAAGTTACTCTGTACAAATACATACATGGTTCATGTCTCCTCTTTTATCAATGATGAATAATTTCGTAAAGTCTATACCTATTATTCTACAAAGACAGCACGCGCCTGTCAACCGGAAAGGGCGACAGGCGGCGTGTTTATTAATCTAAGAGGTACTGAGTAATCTTGACGATTTCACCATCCTTGAGGTACACACGAGGTACGCGGCGGTTGATGTCGCAGAAGATTTCGTGAGGGATGGTTGGGATGCGGTTAACAACTTCTTCAATGGAGATGCGGTCGTCGCCTTGGCTGCCAATTAAGACGACTTCGTCGCCAATCTTGACATCTGGCACATCGGTGACGTTGATCATGCACTGGTCCATGCAGACGCGGCCAACAATTTTGCAGCGTTTGCCGTGAACGAGCACTTCACCGTTGTTGGACATCAGGCGCATCCAGCCATCGGCATAACCAACAGGCAGGGTGGCAATGAGTTCGCCTTCGCTGGTTTCATAGGTGCCACCGTAGCTGATGCGTTCGCCAGCGTGTTCACGCTTGAGGTTGGAGATGCGAGCTTTGAGGCTGAGCACTGGCTTGACGTCGATGTTCTGATTCTGGGTTTCGTCGCTTGGGTAGACGCCGTAAAGAATAATCCCTGGGCGAACCATATCGAGGAAGTACTCTGGGTGGTCAACGATGACGGCGCTGTTGCCGCAGTGACGGATTTTTGGTGTCAGCCCACGTTCAGCCAAACCGTTGAGGAAGAAATTGTAGCGTTCCCACTGCAGATGGGTGTAGGTCTTGTCTTCATAGTCGGCTTTGGCAAAATGGGTGAAGAGACCGCTGAATTCAACGTTTGGCAGTGCCAGAATTTCAGCGATGGCATCGAGGCTTTCTTCGGTTGGCAGGAAGCCAATGCGGCCCATGCCAGTGTCGGCTTTGATATGGACGAGTGCTTTTTTGCCTTGTTCAACAGCGGCATCGCTCATGGCTTTGGCGAGATCATAGGTGAATACAGCCTGATGGATGTCGTATTTTACGAGTTCAGCAGCGCGTTGTGGTTCGGTGTAGCCGAGAATGAGGATTGGTACATCGGTGAAGCCGGCTTTGCGAATTTCCAAGGCTTCATCGAGCAGTGCCACGCAGAGAAAATCGGCACCGTTTTCAAGCAGAGTTGGGATAATTTCTACAGCCCCATGGCCATAAGCGTTGGCTTTGACAACGGCTGCAACATGACGATCCTGACCAGCACGTTCGCGGATGGAAGAAATGGTGTAAGCAAGGGCGTCGAGATCGATTTCTGCCCAAACCGGACGAATGTGCATTAAGGTGTCTTTAGATAGCGTTTCCATAGGATGGAGACCTCCCTTGAAATTGATTTAATATAATAAATAGTAAAACAAATTGAATAATAATACAAGTCACATTTATTTGGTAGTTACTAAAGGTTATTTATAGTTGTTTCATGCAAGAATTTAAGAGATGGATTTGGTTTGTCTATTGACAGCTATGATAGAAAGGCGTATGATGAAAACAACAGGTGAATAATTATGAATCTTCAGGGCAGGGTGCAAGTCCCTACCGGTGGTAAAGCCCACGAGCGCGGTGCGCATGATTCGGTGAAACTCCGAAGCCGACAGTACAGTCTGGATGAAAGAAGATGGAACGTGTGATGGTTTGTTGCACGCGAAGGCTCTGGAATGGTGGCATTCCAGATTTTTTATTTTTAAGCTATTTTAAACAAATTTTTTCATTGCCCTGAACATGGATGTTCAGGGCTTTTTTATTTGTGAGGTGATTCGATGAACGATCAGGATTACATGCGGCAGGCGCTGGCGTTAGCAGAGCGCGGCCGTGGTTGGACCTCACCCAACCCGATGGTGGGGGCAGTGATCGTAAAAGATGGGCGTGTGATTGGTGAAGGCTGGCATGAGAAGTATGGCGACTTGCACGCTGAGCGCAACGCGTTGAAGCATGCGCGGGAACCAGTGGAAGGAGCAACCATGTATGTGACGCTGGAACCTTGCTGTCATCATGGCAAGCAGCCGCCTTGTACCGATGCCATTATCGCAGCGGGTATCCGTCGTGTGGTTGTTGGCTCTGCCGATCCGAATCCATTGGTGGCCGGTAAGGGCGTAGCGATTTTGCGCAGTCATGGCATTGCAGTGACAGAGAATGTGCTGCGTGCGGAATGTGACGCTCTGAACGAGGTGTTTTTGCATTATATCCGACACAAGCAGCCTTTTGTGGCGATGAAGGCGGCAATGACGCTGGACGGCAAAATTGCTACTCACACGGGTGCGTCGCGCTGGGTGACGGGCGAAGAAGCGCGTGCTCATGGTCACAGCCTGCGGCACCGCTATGCAGCCATCATGGTGGGCGTGGGCACGGTATTGGCCGACGATCCACAGCTTACTTGCCGTCTGCCAGGCGGACGCAATCCGCTGCGTATTGTTTGCGATACGCAGCTGCGGACACCGTTAACGTCAAAGTTGGTGCAGACGGCGCAGGAGACACCGGTGATTTTGGCGACTTGTGAAAGCGACGCCAAAAAGCGTGCGCTTTATGAAGCGGCAGGGTGTCAGGTTTGGGTGCTGCCAATGCAGTCTGGGCATGTGGACCTCAAGGCGTTGATGCAGCGTCTTGGTGAGGAGGGCATCGACAGTGTGCTTCTGGAAGGCGGCGGCACGTTGAATTGGGCCGCGCTGGAAGCTGGCATTGTGCAGAAGGTATACAGCTATCTGGCGCCGAAGCTTTTCGGCGGGCACGATGCAAAAACGCCGGTGGAAGGCTTGGGCGTGGAGACACCCGCAGAAGCTGCACAGCTGCGCATCACTGAGATCACCCGCCTTGGCGACGATGTTTTGATTGAAAGCGAGGTGACCGGTCATGTTCACCGGGATTGTTGAGGAAGTAGGAACCATCAGCGGCATCCGTCGCGGCGCGCACTCGGCGGTGCTGACGATCGCTTGCGAGGAAGTGCTGGAAGGCACGAAAATCGGTGACAGCATCGCCGTCAACGGCATTTGTCTCACGGTCACGTCGCTGGCAGCTGGCAGCTTTACGGCAGACGTCATGCATGAAACATTGAATCGCTCCTCGCTGGCGCAATGTACAAGCGGCAGTCACGTTAATCTGGAACGCGCCATGGCTGCCGATGGACGCTTTGGCGGACACATCGTCAGCGGTCATGTGGACGGCACCGGCCGCGTCACTCGACTGCGGCGTGACGATACCGCCATTTGGTACACGGTTGCCTGTGAACCGGCACTTTTGCGCTACATCGTTGAAAAAGGCTCCATCACCATCGATGGCATCAGCCTCACGGTGGCGGATGTAACGGAACATGATTTTTCCATTTCTGCCATCCCGCACACGGTGGCACAAACGGTGCTGCGTGAACGACACGAAGGCGACACCGTGAATCTGGAGTGCGACATCATTGGCAAGTACGTTGAAAAGCTGCTCAAGCCAGCCGACACACCGGCAAAGAGCAGCATCACAAGAGAATTTTTGGCCGAATATGGCTTTTAGGAGGAATAGATATGGCAACTTTTAACACCATCGAAGAAGCTTTGGAAGATTTGCGCCAGGGCAAACTCATTCTTGTAACCGACGATCCCGACCGTGAAAACGAAGGCGATCTCATCTGCGCGGCAGAATTTGCCACCACAGAAAACGTCAACTTCATGGCCACCCATGCGAAGGGCCTCATCTGCATGCCGATGAGCGCAGAATACATCGACAAGCTGCGCCTGCCGCAGATGGTCACTCGCAACACCGACAACCATGAAACGGCCTTCACTGTTTCCATCGACCACGTTGATACCACCACCGGCATCTCCGCTGCTGAGCGTTCCATCACTGCCATGGCTTGTGTGGATGAAAACGCCAAGCCGGAGGATTTTCGTCGTCCAGGCCACATGTTCCCACTGCTCGCTAAGAAAAACGGTGTCCTCGAACGCGAAGGTCACACCGAAGCCACTGTTGATCTCTGTCGTCTGGCTGGACTCAAGGAATGCGGACTCTGCTGCGAAATCATGCGTGAAGATGGCACCATGATGCGCACGCCGGAGCTGACCAAGCTGGCCGAAGAATGGGGATTGACCTTCATCACCATCAAAGACCTGCAAAATTATCGGAAGACTCATGAGAAACTTGTGGATCAGGCAGCGGTGGTGAATATGCCAACCAAATACGGCGATTTTACGGCCTATGGTTTTGTGAATCGTTTGAACGGTGAACACCACATTGCTCTCGTGAAAGGCGACATTGGCAATGGGGAAAATGTGCTCTGCCGCGTGCATTCGGAATGCCTCACTGGCGACACCTTTGGCTCCCTGCGCTGCGACTGCGGCCAGCAGTTTGCTGCCGCTATGACGCAGATCGAACGCGAAGGCCGCGGTGTGCTCCTTTACATGCGCCAGGAAGGGCGCGGCATTGGCCTTATCAATAAGCTGCGTGCCTATGAATTGCAGGATCAGGGCATGGACACCATGGAAGCCAACCTGGCTCTTGGTTTCGCTGCCGACGAGCGTGAGTATTACATCGGCGCGCAGATTTTGCGCGAACTTGGCGTCAAGAGCATGCGCCTGCTCACAAACAACCCGGACAAGGTCTACCAGCTTGAAGAATTTGGCATGGAAATTCTCGAACGTGTGCCAATCCAGATGGAAGCCAACGATCACGACCGTTTCTATCTCAAAACCAAACAGGACCGCATGGGCCATCTCTTAAATTATTAATCGTAAAAAAGAAAGGAAGTCTCATCATGAATACATTTGAAGGAAAACTCGTATCCGACGGCATTAAAATTGGCATTGTTGCAGCTCGCTTCAACGAATTCATTGTTTCCAAACTCATCGCTGGCGCCCGCGATGCCTTGCTGCGTCACGACGTGAAAGAAGACGACATTGACCTCGCCTGGGTGCCAGGGGCGTTCGAAATTCCTCTCATTGCCAAGAAAATGGCAGAAAGCGGCAAGTACGACGCCGTCATCTGCCTAGGCGCCGTCATCCGTGGTGCTACCAGCCATTACGACTACGTTTGCAACGAAGTTTCCAAAGGCATTGCCAGCGTCTCACTCTCCAGCGGTGTGCCAGTGCTCTTTGGCGTTGTCACCACTGAAAACATCGAGCAAGCCATCGAACGCGCCGGTACCAAGGCCGGCAATAAAGGCTACGACAGCGCCATGGCGGCCATCGAAATGGTGAACCTCGTGCGTCAGGTCGAAGCGTAAATAAAAAAGGAAAAAGAACCGTATCTGCAGCGTGTGATAAGCTCCCCATAGAGTAGATACTCGAAATAACAAAAATCGAGACTACACC
>ERZ1034920.1900-NODE-1900-length-12563-cov-7.724097_pt1 | contig 12563 bp, 11 predicted proteins | sample MGYA00520688_ERZ1034920 | MGnify/ENA primary metagenome ERZ1034920 (study PRJEB33766, sample SAMN09781785) | gut metagenome | biome: gut microbiome | host: Homo sapiens | place: Madagascar | study: EMG produced TPA metagenomics assembly of the PRJNA485056 data...
AAAAACATTATTGGAAACTGGAATATTCAATTGCGTTATTTGTTCTTTTAGGGGTTTTGCTCCTGATAATGCCATTTTCTATTGAAAATACACGGCAAGCAAATTTTATCTCTAAATGGAACGAGAAAATAAATCGTGTTGAATATATGTTTTCAGTAATGAATGCCCATATTACTGATGATATGCTCAAAAGTATGAAAAAAGCTCAAACTCCTCAAGAACGTGAAAAACTTATGCTTGCCTTGATAAAGCCATATTTGCGAATTGACATTGATGGAGTGCCTGTAAAACATTATCATCCTCGTTATATGAATGGGGCTAAGGTTTACAGAGGTCAAACTTACTTTTTTGATGAATTTTATTTTGCCGAAAATAATTCAATTGTCGGGATAAAAGATATTCAGTCTGACAAGTCTGATGATGTTTTGTTCTTGATGATGTTTGATATGAATGGTATTTTACCCCCTAACAGGTGGGGAAAAGATATTTTCGGTATAAATATTTATGACGGCGGAAAGATAGAACCGTTTGGTTTTGATAAAGATATGATTGAACTTAAAAAAGATTGTTCGGATAACGGAACAGGCATTGATTGCTCGTATTATTATAAAATCGGTGGTGGATTTGATGACTAGTAAACATTATATATATGCATAAAAAAAATAGAGCCATTGGCTCTATTTTTTTGCTACTTCTTTTGCTGTTTTAGCATTAGCTTTTTCTAACATTTTTGGTTCTTTAGCAAGTCTTTTAGCTTCTTCTTTCTTTTGAATTGCGTTATTTCTAATTTCAAGCAATTTGTCTAACCAGCCGGTTGGTTGATTGAATTCAGTAGCTAATTTGTCTGCTTTTTTCCCGTTTCTTTTGGTTTTTAGTCCTGCAAAGAAAGAGGTATTGTCTGCCTGTTTTGTAATATTTTTAGTAAAGTTTTTGAATAAGTAGTTATCAATTTCTTCTTTGCGAGGAGCTTTTACAAGAACGTCTGCAAGATTGTAAAACTCTTGTAAGCTGTTATATGACAATCCAACTAAACTTGGAGCATAAGCATCTATTTTACGATAATGGTTATTTAATCTTCCTGTATTACCGGTTTGATTTCTGTAAACTTCAAATCCAACATCTGTACCCAATACTTTGTTTTTCATAACAAGTCTTGTTCTACTCTCGTCAAGAGTAAGTACAGTTTTTTTATGGAAATTTTCCATATAATGATTTAATTTATTAATAATAGCTTTTCCCATTGTTTGGATATCAGAGAGTTTTCTAATATCTACTTTTTGGTAAGCTAAATTAGCATCTCTCACTACTTTATCCATACTTGATTGGGTTAAGCCATCAATGAGTTTAATAACCGGTTTGTCTACATAGCCGTTAAAAGTCTGTTGAGAATTGTTGCGTTGTTGCGCAAGACTAATTGATTGTACGTTCATTTTTTATCCTTCTTTCTTTAATCCATTATTTATGGCTCTTCTTCTTGTTTAACGGATTAGTATTGAAGCATAGAAACGATTTTTGGAGAATCTGTAAGTTTTTCTCTACCATTTAAAGCAGTCAATTCGATTAAAAAAGCTGTACCAACAAGATTTGCACCTGCTTTTTTTACAAGTTTGCAAGCTGCTTCTGCAGTTCCACCTGTTGCAAGCAAGTCATCTACTACTAGAACACTTGCCCCTTGAGGGAATGCGTCTTGGTGGATTTCGATTTTGTCTGTACCATATTCAAGTGCATATTCTTGAGAATAAGTTGCAGCAGGAAGTTTATTCGGTTTTCTTACCGGCACAAATCCAATTCCCATCTTATAAGCCATTGGCATGCCTAAAATGAAACCACGGCTTTCAATACCTGCAATGTAATCTATTTTTGTGTCTTTGAATTGATCGCAAAGATAATCAACGATTACTTTCAATGTTTCTGCATCTTTTAATGCTGTTGTGATATCTCTAAAGATAATTCCTTCTTTTGGAAAGTCTTTTACATCTCTAATTTTGCTTTTTACGTCAACGATTGTTTGTGTTGCCATTTATTTATCTCCTTTTGCTATTTTTTGTTGTTTTCATCTTTGACTAGTCTATCCAGAAGCTTAAAATCTTTAAGATTAATATCTTTTAGGTTTATATCTCCGTAGAAAGTTTTTTCTGCTAGTATTTGTTTAAGTTTTTCTCTATATTTTTCTGTATATTCTTTTGTGTAAGCCTTTGTTTTTTCAAGTTCTTTCAATATTAAATCTTTGATGCTTGCTTCTTCTTCTCGAACCAAACCGTGTGCGGTTTTTCCCCAGTTCATATCTTTTTTCATGAACAAAATTTTGAAACAGATATAAAGAACAAGCGGGAACCAGATTATAAGCAGGTAAATCGAAGTTTCCAGTGCTTCAAATGTTGCGTCAAGTCTTGGCATGTAATCATAGCGTCTAAGCGCATATCTTGCAGCAAAGAAAAATCCTAATCCTATTACGCAGCCAATAATTATTGAAGAATAAAGCATGTGCGGAGGAGCTTGTTTTGCAAGAACTTTGAAACCTCTTATAAGTATTTCCATTAAGAACCACCCAGGCATAATGAATTCTGAAATATATGCCATCATATCCAGCCCTGCACGAAGTGACATGTCTTTTGAGCAAAGCGCAGCACCGGAGTATTCTAGGTAACGTCGTATTGTTCCTTCAAGCCACCTTCTTCTTTGTCTGTATAACGGTCTTAGATACGTAATTCCTTCTTCAAATACAACGGCATCAGGACAAAATCTAATATCCCAACCTTTTATGTGCATCCTTGTTGACATGTCTAAATCATCAACAATTGTATAATTATTCCATCCTCCTATATCTTCAATTGCTTGACGTTTAAGTAGTTCCCCATTCCCTCTAAGTTCAACCGCTCCTTTTACAGAATCTCTACCAACTTGGAAATAAGTATCAAGTGTGTATTCATTATTTTGACAGCGTGTCAAAAGGTTCATATTTTTGTTACGAATAACTTTTCTCGCTTGAACTGCACCAACATCTTTAGGTTCAAGATGAGGAATTAATGTTGTTAAAAAGTCTGGTTCAACTGTTGCATCTGCATCAAAAACTAATATAGCTTCACCTTTCGCAAGTTTGAATGCATCATTCAATACTGCAGATTTTCCAGGGAAAGCATCTTTTTCTCGGATTAAAGCTGTAACTTTTTCATATTTACTTTCTAAATCTTTAATAACAGAAGCAGTGTTGTCTGTGCTTCTATCGTCAATTACAATAATTTCAAAATTTTCATAATCCATGCTCAGAATATTTTGTACAGTGTTTCCGATAACACTTTCTTCGTCATGGGCAGGAATTAAAATTGAAACAAATGGTTTATAATTTTTATTGATAATTTGTGGATATTTTTGTAATTTACGTTTTTGGATTTTGTAAGAAAGGTTCATAAATCCAACATACAAGGACATTAGAGCACATAGAATTGCAAGCCCCCAAACAGTGTTGAAATAACTTTGGAAGATGTATATAAAAACACCAAGTCCAAATACGATACAAAATAATAGAATTCTTTCTTTCATACTACATACTCCAATCCTTCAATATTATACCAAAAACTATTTTAAATTCCTATGTTTGTATGTTTTAAATGTAAAAAAGTGTTAAAAATAGTTAAAACACTTGCTTTTAAAAACGGTTAGGCTATAATAGTTCTTGTACAAAGAGAAGAAGGAGTTTTATAATGAACAAAGAAGAATTAGTACAAGAAATCGCTAAAAAAGCAAACGTAACTCAAAAAGAAGCTGCTGAAGTATTGGGCGCTTTGATTGAAACAGTTCAAAAAACAGTTTCTAAAGGTAAAAAAGTAACATTGGTTGGTTTTGGTACTTTTGAAGCTAGAAAAAGAGCTGCTAGAATCGGTCGTAACCCACAAACTGGTAAGGAATTGAAAATTCCTGCAACTACAGTTCCTGCTTTCTCAGCTGGTAAAAAATTCAAAGATGCTGTTAACAAATAGTTTCTAGAATACAAAAAAGTTGAAAAATGCACTTCCTTTTGGGAAGTGCATTTCGTTTAGAAAAACCTAAAAATATAGTTTTGAATTTCCCAAAGAAGCAGGGCATAAAAATGTAAATATAAAAAATTGTCAGGATGGGGAGAGACTTTAAATATTTTCTTTTTCAAATTTAATTTTGTAGCCTAAGATACTTGCAAGGAATTTCACTTCATCGTATTTCATTGAATTTCTTGCCAATTTTTGTGAGATACCGAAAACAGTGTAATTTTTACCGGATTTTTCAGTGGCAAGCTTTGCTAATTCGGTAATCGTTGTTTTTTCTTTTAATAAAAGTATTTTCAAGTCCTCTGAAACGCTCATAATAAAATTAATCTACAGAGAAAATTTCTCTAATATCATCCATTGTAAGTGATTTTACGATATTCCTGTCAACAGAAATTACGCTATCAACAAGGTTTCGCTTAACTGTTTTAAGCTTTTGGATTTTCTCTTCAACTGTATTTTTTGTAATAAGCCTATATACAAATACTTTTTTGGTTTGTCCGATACGGTAAGCACGGTCTGTTGCCTGATCTTCAACTGCAGGGTTCCACCATGGGTCGTAATGGATTACGTAGTCTGCACCTGTAAGGTTCAAGCCTGTTCCGCCAGCTTTCAAACTAATCAAGAATATTGGAATATGCGGGTTAGAATTAAATCTTTCAACTGCACCTTGACGGTCTTTGGTTTTACCGGTCAAGTATTCATAAGGTATTCCTTCTCGTTCAAGCCAAGCTTTCACGATATCAAGCATATTTACAAATTGGCTGAACAATAAAATTCTGTGTCCTTCGTCAATAATTTCTTCAAGCATGGTTTTCAATTTTTCAAACTTGCCCGATTTCATAATATGTTTAACATTTTCTTTATCGTATAGTCTTGGGTGACAACAGATTTGGCGTAATCTCAAAAGTGCTGAGAAGATAGACAAGCGACTCTTTTCAAGCCCGTTTTGTTCAATTGATTTAAACAATTCTTCTTTTGTGCTATCAAGTACTTGTAAGTAAAAATCTCTTTGCTCGTCCGTAAGTTCGCAGTATGCAATGTTTTCAACTTTATCAGGCAAGTCTTTTGCAACATCTCGTTTCATACGACGTAAGATGAATGGATAAATTTGCAATTTCAGACGTTTTTCAACTGTTTTGTCCTGACGCTCCATAATTGGATTTACATAACGAGAATTGAATTCTGCCATGCTAAATAAGAATCCCGGCATTAAGAAGTCAAATACAGACCACAATTCTTCAAGTTTGTTTTCAATTGGAGTGCCAGAAAGTGCTAATTTGTGAGTTGCTTGTAGTTTTTTCACTGCCTGAGCGGTTTGTGACATTGCATTTTTGATGTTTTGTGATTCATCAAGAATAATATATCGGAAATTGTACTCTTTAAGCTTTGCAATATCTCGTCTAATTAAAGCGTAGCTTGTGATTACAACATCAAAATTTGGAATTTCTTTGAAAAATTGCTTTCTTTCAACTCCAGAAAGTTCTAAAGTTGTTAAAGTCGGAGCAAACTTTTGGATTTCAGATTTCCAGTTGAAAACGACAGTCGTCGGACAAATTACAAGAACCGGCATTGGTCCGTCCTCTTCTTTCGCCTTTTGAACAACAGCAAGCGCTTGGAGTGTCTTTCCTAAGCCCATATCGTCTGCCAGAATACCGTTCAAACCGTACTTGTACATAAACCAAAGCCAGCCAAAACCTTTTGATTGATATTCTCTGAACTCTGCGTTAATACCTTCTGGCAACTTCAAATCTTCTGATGTTGAGAAGTTTGACATCTGTTTCCAGAATGTTTCAAACTTATCGCTCAAAACTAATTCTACATTAAGGTTTTTAAGCTCGTTGATAAGCCCAGCACGGTAGGTTTTTACGATATATTTGTTGTCGTTGTTGCGGTAAACGTCAAACGAGTTGAACGCACGCATTATTGAATAAATATCTTGCGCAGGATATTCTACAAAGCCTAAACTTCTGATACGGCTGTATTTTTCGCCACTTTGAATTGTATCATAAACCTCGTCAAAGTTAATAATTTCCTCACCGACTTGTCCATATAAAAATATTTCAAAACTATCTTCGGACTCTTCTGAAAAGTCGATTTTTGCGCAGAGTTTGAACGGATCGTCCATAAGTTTGAAGAAGTTCATATCGTCCTTTTCGACGAATTTCCAGCCTTCTCCGGCCTGTTTAATATAATAGTTGTAAAAATCGATAGCGTTTTCTTTTTCCAAAGCCAAGTTGTTTGTTTGCATTGGGACAAAACGGCAAGCCAAAAGCATCTGGTACGCTTCTTGTTCATGTTTAAGGTTTCTTTTAATCCAGTAAACAAGATCTTCCCCAGATTTTTTGATTGTTATATATGGCGCTTTTTCTGCCGTAGTCTTGGAATACGGTACAACAACTCCGTCGTATTCAAATTCTAAAGACGCTTTCAATGATTGATCGTAGTCAATTCCCATTGTGACAATGTTTAGCGGAGGACGTTCCGTAAGCATTAATTGACTGATGTTGTCTGCAATTTCGACGTCCATAATTTCTTGCAACTTTGGCAATTCTTCGTAAATGAATTTCCCGCCATCAGCGTCTTTCAAGTCTGTGAAAGATGATTTCAAAATGTTTTGTGGCAAAGAATTCATCGCAATATTTGTTGGGAAAATTATGTTTTTATATCTTCCCCATTTCAAGTGTCTTGAAAAATAACGAACTTCTTCTAGCGGATAAACATCATCTTTGTCCGGTCTGCGCCATTCTAATGATAAAAGAATTGTGCCTTGAGCTCCAGTATTTACAGTAAGAACAAGTTTCCATTCTTCATTTGTGAATTTTAATCTTTCCTTTGTTTTTTCGTCCAAAACTTCATCGGCTTTTGATAAAAGAGTAAACATTGGACCAAATTTGGTAATCGGAATATCGTACCAGCCAGCTTTTTTATCCTGTCTTGATATTGTCAAAAGTTGTTGAAATATTGCGACTTCAATCTTTTGTGAGTTATTTAACTCAAAGTCAGGATTTTGCTTTTGGGCTTCAATTAAAGCTCTTAAAATTGGCTCAATTTGGCGAACAACTTTTCCTGTTTCTCTAGATCGAACAAGTACTGAGAAAAAGTTAGCTTTTCTTTTAGAATTGAAATGGAATATATAACTCCCCTGTGGCTCTTCTGTTAACGCGGTGTTTTCATCCGGGAAATCAAATTCCATTCCGTACTTAGTTTCTAACCAATCTTCGTAAGCGTGCTCGTCAATTGCCTTTAATGCTACAGCAACAGCGTGCTTGCACCATTCTTCTTTGAGAGGACAGTTACATCTTGCTTCAACCTTGTTTTTCTTAAAAATAAGGTCAGTATTGTAATGATCCTGAAAATTTCCTTTTACTTTAGCCATGTAAAAGTTCTTTTCGGGATATGAATCAAACACCATATCTTTAAGATGGTATTCATAGCCTCTGCGCCAACTTCCGGCACTTGCGTTTTCTTTTATAAATTTGTAGTTAAATTCCTGCTGTTTAGCACTCATTAACGAGTATCTCTTTCTTTTTCCTAAGGGTACAAACTTCCGGATATAGAATTGCTCTATAAGCCCTTATGTTGAAATTATTACATAAATAATAAAAAAAGGCAATACGTTTTATAAAAATTAATAAATCATTATAATAAAACGAAAAAGTGATAGCAATATGAAAACGCAATTCCGAACAGTGCGCCCATAATTACTTCAAATGGAGTGTGCCCCAAAAGTTCTTTTAGTTTCCCGCCGATAGCTTGAACATCGTGTTTATAAAAATCATCCATCATACGATTTAAGCATGCTGCGGTTTTACCTGCTGCACGTCTAACACCTGCAGCATCATACATTGTGATAAGTGCGAAACCGATTGCTATCGCGAAAAATACAGAGTCAAAGCCTTCAATAATTCCAACAGATGTAGCTAACCCCATAACTCCTGCCGAATGAGAACTTGGCATCCCTCCTGTTGTTGTGAAAATTTTAAAATTAACTTTTCTTGCTTTAATTGTAAAAATGAAAAATTTTATAACTTGTGCAAAAAACGCAGCCAATACTCCGGCTGAAAGTGCTTCGTATCCAGTATTTAAAATACTTGTTGTCATTAAAATCCTACTCTCTTTTTATGTGTATGTGTTTAGTATAACACAAGCATAGGCTTTGTAAAATATGTGTTGAAAAATTGCTAAAATATGCTATAATAGAAAGACAAATGAAATTTGAAAGGGTGGATATGATAGGTTTGACACAGAAAATGCCTTCGGGGGGGGGGCGTGATTTAGTCCGTAAAATCGAGTTAGTAGCTAAGCAGCAAGGAAGCGAGGCAGCTAGGGTAGGTCGGCATTGCTATGCCGACAGCGAAACTAAGGTCGTATCAGAAGTAAAAGACGCTAAGACGATAAGACGAAAAGACGATAAGTTCGAAACAAAAATAGTTGCTATCGGTCGTCATTCTGAGCGGTTAGCGAAAGAATCCAGTGATATTAATCTAATACAGTTGCAAGGAATAAAAATCAATTTAAACGAAATAGACCACGCATTCATGCCTCTTGACATCTTTGCATCTAAACCAGTTTGGTGTCGGCATAGCAATGCCGACCTACACTTAGTTGCTAAAAAAGCCGCTTTCACTCTCGTTGAGGTCTTGATAACCCTCGGCATCATCGGTGTTGTTGCAGCACTGACTTTACCATCTGTTGTTATTAAATATCGTGAGCAAGCTACTGTTGCAAAATTAAAACAAGTTTATGCTATTTTAGATCAAGCGTTTTCTCAAATGACTAATGATGAAGGTACGATTGACACTTGGGACGAAGGAGCTGCAAGAAAGCAAAAAATTGAAGAACTTATACCAAAATATCTAAAAATTACAAAACAATGCGACATAAATACGACTTTCAAAAAGTGCGGATATACAACATATAAAAATAGGTTTAATGAATTAACAAGAGGTTTTTATACATATAGCAATGCGAATTATTTTTTAGCTGATGGAACTATTATTTATACTGCTATTAGTGATAATAGTAATCTTTATAACCAGTGCAAGATGAGCAAAAACTTTACAAATTCTAGTCCGTTTCAATCATACACAAACTCTTGTGGAGAGGTTTGGGTGGATATAAATGGTACAAAACCTCCTAATACCATGGATTTTGATCTATTTTATTTTTATATTGTAAAAGATGGGATAATTCCTGCCGGAAGTAAGAATGAAACAGTTTGGACAGAAACTTTTGAAAATCAATGTTTGGGGAAACATGTTTATACATCAGGTAATGCACATTGCACAGCTTGGGTAATATATAATAGTAATATGGACTATTTACACTGTGATGATCTCAGTTGGGACGGTAAAATTAAATGTAAATAAGTTGCATATAGATTGAAAAGCAAATAAATGGTTAAATATTGAATTTTTTGTAGAATATGTTATAATAACCTCGTGCTATTACAGTTGCGAGGTTATATAATGTTCACAGATAGAGAGCTTGATATAAAAATGGCCTTCGGGGGGGGGGCAATCGCTTAGAATCCTCGCTCCAACGGGGAGAGGAAGCGGAAGAAGATACTAAGTTACTAAGGCACTATGGCACTAAGGGCGCATCAGGGATAAAAGGCGATAGGACGATAAGACGTAAAGACGATAAGTCCGAAACAAACCAAGTATCTACGCCTCTTGGCGTCTTTGCGTCTAAATCCGACCTACATAAGAAAGCAGCTTTCACTCTTGCAGAGGTCTTGATAACCCTCGGTATCATCGGTGTTGTTGCTGCCTTGACTATTTCTACAGTTATTCAAAAATATAATGAAAAAGTTACAGTCACTCAACTTGAAAAGACATATTCAATTCTTTCACAAGCATTTGAGCAGGCGATTAATGATAATGGAACAGTTGATAATTGGTGCGAAGAAGAGGATTTGGAGAATTCATATAAGTCTTGTAGTGACAAAATTGGTGAAAAAATTAAACCTTATTTAAAAACATTAAAAACTTGTAAGGCAGGTCAGAGTGGGTGTTTTGATGCGAAATATAAAATTCGAATTGAAAGTGATTATGGCGTGTCTCATAAATATTTCTACTTAACATCGCAACAATTCTTGTTATAGACGGAAGTGCTGTGTCGTTTGATGCTGGGAATGGAGACCGTTATTTACATTTATGGTGCCAAGCAAATAAAAATGAAACTAGTGGAAATTTGAGATATTTAAGAAATTGTGGAGAGGTTTATGTTGATGTAAATGGGAAAAGAGCTCCAAATGTCGTGAATAAAGACGTATTTTATTTTAGAATATACAAAGATGGAATTGCTCCAGCAGGTTTACCTGCGGATACAGTTTGGGTGACGAGTTTTAAAGAGACTTGTTTAAAGGGTAGATATAATGGTGATGCTTGTGCCGGTTGGGTTTTAATAAATAAAAATATGGATTATTTACATTGTAAAGATTTGAGCTGGAATGGAAAACATCGTTGTAAAGAGAAATAGTAAGTATGCTGGTGGTGTTCCAATATAAAACTCAATAAACAACAAAAAAACAATAAAAATATTTTCAATAAAAACAGATGGCGGGGTTACTCAGCCATCTGTTTCTATCAATGAGAATTTTTATTTAATTCTGATTTTTTCTAATATTTGTTCAAAAACTTCTGATTTTAAATTGTTTTTATTTAAAATGGCATAGCATTTATCAATCAAACTATTTAAGTCTTTTTTCGCTTTTTCTAGTCCGTAAAGGCTTGTATAAGTAAGTTTACCTTCTTCTTTGTCCTTGCCCATGGTTTTCCCCATTTCTTCAAAAGTCGAAGTTTCATCTAAGATGTCATCTGCAATTTGAAATGCCACGCCTAAGATTTGACCGAATTCTGTAATATCTTCAATTTGTTTTTCTGTCGCATCGGCAATTATAGCTCCTGTTCTCAATGCGAGTTTGAATAAATCTGCTGTTTTGTGGGTGTGAATATAATCCAAAATTTCCGGTAACTGCTCATCATCTTTGCCGTATTCAAAAGCTTGCATCAATTTTTCGCTTTCGATATCTACAACTTGACCGGCAATAACTCCGTATGCTCCTGCTGCTTGAAAATATTCTTCCAGAATTTTAATCAGTTTTTCAGCTCCAAGTTTTTTAGAGTTTTTTAGAATTGTTTGTGGTGCAAATGTCAAAAGAGCATCTCCGGCAAGTACAGCGTGAGCTTCTCCAAAAACCATATGATTTGTAAGCTGACCGCGTCTGTACATATCGTTGTCCATACATGGTAAATCGTCGTGGATAAGTGTTTGAGCGTGTAACATTTCGATTGCACAAGCTGTTGGAATAGCATCTTCAATGTTTCCGCCAAACATTCTGCAAGTTTCTAGACACATTACAGGACGCAATCTTTTCCCTGGAAGTGTAACAGTGTATTTCATTGATTTGAAAATCTTTTGCGGATAGCAAATCGGCATGAATTCATCAATTTTTTTATTTACTAAATCTATGTATTCGTTCATTTTCATAATTCTTGTCCTTCGTCTATTTCTTTATAAATTTGTTGTTTAAGCGTGTTTCTAGCGCTTTGACGTTTCTTTTCGCTTATTTTAGCTATTTGTCGATTATGAACCATTTTTTTAGAATGCTCTTGTTTTTTACCCTCGTACTTAATTCGTTCTTTGTATTCTTTTGCTTCATCTACAAATGCCAAGTAACTTTCGTACCTTGTTGAATCAATTTTGTCAATATTGTTTAATACATTACAACCATCTTCGTTTATGTGCAGGCAGTCAGAGTATTTGCAATTGTCTCGATATTGAGCAATTTCAGGGAAAAGTAAATCGACATCTGCTGGAAGTAAAAAATCAAATCTTGCGTTACTAAATCCAGGAGTGTCCACAATTCTTGATGTGTCATTAAGTTTAATAATCTCGCAATGACGAGTTGTGTGCGTGCCTCGTTGAGTTTTTTCGCTAACCTGTTTTGTGCGAAGATTAAGATTTGGATTAATCGCATTTACGAGGCTGGATTTCCCGACACCAGAATTTCCGCAAAGCACACTTGTTTTACCCTCTAAAAGTTTTTCAAAATTCCTCAACCCTTTATGCTCGGTTGCGGATGTATAAACAATTTTGTATCCAAGTGGGTGGTAGATTTTTTTTATTTTATCGCTTAAATGTCTGTCCCATTTTAAATCATCCTTATTAAAGCAAAGTACAGTCGGAATTTCAAAGTATCTCGCAAGCGAAATATACCTGTTTAGCTGATGCAAGTCTAAATCTGGTTCTTTTAGGGCTGAAACAATAATAATTTGGTCGATGTTTGCAACACTTGGACGTTTGATAAAATTTTTACGTTTAATGATATTTTTAATAACACCATTTTCAAATTCAACAAAATCTCCGACAAGAATTTTTTCACGTTGTTTCTTTAGAACTTCCCTGATCTTACATTCTTGGGAAGAAGTCCCATCGTCAACATAATAAAAATCTGAATGAATTTTGTAAATTTGTCCTTCAGCCATAAAAAGATTTTAGCACAAAAAGAATTTATTCTTCACCTTCTTGGTAATT
>ERZ1034920.1903-NODE-1903-length-12549-cov-8.882183_pt1 | contig 12549 bp, 10 predicted proteins | sample MGYA00520688_ERZ1034920 | MGnify/ENA primary metagenome ERZ1034920 (study PRJEB33766, sample SAMN09781785) | gut metagenome | biome: gut microbiome | host: Homo sapiens | place: Madagascar | study: EMG produced TPA metagenomics assembly of the PRJNA485056 data...
AGGCTGAGCAGGCTGCCGCCGAACAGGCGTTGAAAAAACTGGAGCTGGAATGAGCATCGATAAAAGTTACTGCGGATTTATTGCCATCGTCGGACGTCCGAACGTTGGCAAATCCACATTGTTGAACAAACTGCTGGGGCAGAAAATCTCCATCACCTCCCGCAAGGCGCAGACAACTCGTCACCGCATTGTGGGGATCCATACTGAAGGCGCGTATCAGGCGATCTACGTCGATACACCGGGCCTGCATATGGAAGAAAAACGCGCCATTAACCGCCTGATGAACAAAGCGGCGAGCAGCTCTATTGGCGATGTTGAGCTGGTGATTTTTGTCGTTGAAGGCACCCGCTGGACGCCGGACGACGAAATGGTGCTCAACAAACTGCGCGAAGGCAAAGCGCCGGTAATCCTCGCGGTGAACAAAGTGGACAACGTGCAGGAGAAAGCCGATCTGCTGCCGCACCTGCAGTTCCTGGCAAGCCAGATGAACTTCCTCGATATCGTGCCAATCTCTGCCGAAACCGGGCTGAATGTCGACACTATCGCAGCAATCGTGCGTAAGCATCTACCTGAAGCGACTCATCACTTCCCGGAAGATTACATCACCGATCGCTCACAGCGTTTTATGGCGTCTGAAATCATCCGCGAAAAACTGATGCGTTTCCTCGGCGCTGAACTGCCGTACTCCGTGACCGTGGAGATCGAACGTTTCGTCTCTAACGAACGCGGCGGTTATGACATCAACGGTTTGATTCTCGTTGAGCGTGAAGGGCAGAAGAAGATGGTTATTGGCAACAAAGGGGCCAAGATCAAAACCATCGGGATTGAAGCGCGTAAAGACATGCAGGAAATGTTTGAAGCGCCTGTTCACCTTGAACTGTGGGTAAAAGTGAAATCCGGTTGGGCCGACGACGAACGCGCACTGCGCAGTCTCGGTTACGTTGACGATCTTTAAGAGTCACTCCGATGGAAGGCTGGCAGCGCGCATTTGTCCTGCATAGTCGCCCGTGGAGCGAAACCAGCCTGATGCTGGACGTCTTCACGGAGGAATCGGGTCGCGTGCGTCTGGTTGCCAAAGGCGCACGCTCTAAACGCTCTACTCTGAAAGGTGCATTACAGCCTTTCACCCCTCTCTTGCTACGTTTTGGCGGGCGTGGCGAAGTCAAAACGCTGCGCAGTGCTGAAGCTGTCTCGCTGGCGCTGCCATTAAGCGGTATCACGCTTTACAGCGGTCTGTACATCAACGAACTTCTCTCCCGCGTACTGGAATACGAGACGCGCTTCTCTGAACTCTTTTTCGATTACTTGCACTGCATTCAGTCTCTTGCAGGTGCCACTGGTACGCCAGAACCCGCGCTGCGCCGCTTTGAACTGGCACTGCTCGGGCATCTGGGCTATGGCGTCAATTTTACCCATTGCGCGGGTAGCGGCGAGCCGGTAGATGACACCATGACGTATCGTTATCGCGAAGAAAAAGGGTTTATCGCAAGCGTCGTTATCGACAATAAAACGTTCACCGGAAGGCAGTTAAAAGCGTTAAACGCGCGGGAATTTCCTGACGCAGACACACTACGCGCCGCGAAACGCTTTACCCGCATGGCGCTTAAGCCGTATCTTGGCGGTAAACCATTAAAGAGCAGGGAACTGTTCCGGCAGTTTATGCCTAAGCGAACGGTGAAAACACATTATGAATGATGAGGATTGTCATGGCTGAATTACTGTTAGGCGTCAACATTGACCATATTGCAACGCTGCGTAACGCACGCGGTACTGCTTACCCGGATCCGGTGCAGGCGGCGTTTATTGCCGAGCAGGCGGGAGCGGACGGCATTACCGTGCATTTACGTGAAGATCGCCGTCACATTACTGACCGCGACGTGCGCATCCTGCGTCAGACGCTGGATACCCGTATGAATCTGGAGATGGCAGTGACCGAAGAGATGCTGGCGATCGCCGTTGAGACGAAGCCACATTTTTGCTGCCTGGTACCGGAAAAGCGTCAGGAAGTAACAACCGAAGGCGGCCTGGACGTCGCAGGGCAGCGTGACAAAATGCGCGATGCCTGCAAACGTCTGGCAGATGCCGGGATCCAGGTTTCTCTCTTTATCGACGCCGATGAAGAGCAGATCAAAGCTGCGGCAGAGGTTGGCGCACCGTTTATCGAGATCCACACCGGTTGCTATGCTGATGCCAAAACTGACGCCGAACAGGCGCAAGAGCTGGCGCGTATCGCCAAAGCCGCGACCTTTGCCGCTAGTCTCGGTCTGAAAGTTAACGCTGGTCACGGTCTGACCTATCACAACGTGAAAGCTATTGCCGCCATCCCTGAGATGCATGAACTGAATATCGGTCATGCCATTATTGGTCGTGCAGTGATGACCGGACTGAAAGATGCGGTGGCAGAAATGAAGCGTCTGATGCTGGAAGCGCGTGGCTAATGGCAATATTAGGTTTAGGCACGGATATCGTAGAGATCGCTCGCATAGAAGCAGTGATCGCCCGATCCGGTGAACGCCTGGCACGCCGCGTATTAAGCGATAACGAATGGGCAATCTGGAAAACGCACCACCAGCCGGTGCGTTTTCTGGCGAAGCGTTTTGCTGTGAAAGAAGCCGCAGCAAAAGCGTTTGGCACCGGGATCCGCAATGGTCTGGCGTTTAATCAATTTGAAGTATTCAATGATGAGCTCGGCAAACCACGGCTACGGCTATGGGGTGAGGCATTAAAACTGGCGGAAAAGCTCGGCGTTGTAAATATGCATGTAACGCTGGCAGATGAGCGGCACTATGCTTGTGCCACGGTAATTATTGAAAGTTAAAAATAATACCGTTCTCTTTAAAAAGTAAAACCCCCGAACTGGTAAGGAACGGGGGTTTTACTTTTTAACTTTAATTTTGTGCAGCATGCACCCTCAACAACAGCGATTATGGATCAGTGTACTTATCTTTTACAAGCAACTTGCAATCTTTAGCATAAAAACTCGAGCCTTTACGAAGAAAGCAATATTGATGGAAAGATTAACGTGACCGCCAATTCGTAAGTACATTAAAATTGGCTTCGTTATTGAAGATTTTGCTGTGCTTTACACCATGCCACAGAATTCCCCCATTGAAACGAGTGGTGTCGTCAAAGCTCTGGTGTGGAGTGCAGCATGCACCCTCAATAACTCGCACGTTCAGTTTTGGGGAGATGTAAGGGCTAATCTGAATGGCTGCATTCCTTGTTTAAGGAAAAACGAATGACTGATTGCCGATACCTGATTAAACGGGTCATCAAAATCATCATTGCTGTTTTACAGCTGATCCTTCTGTTCTTATAACACAAGGAAACGTACTTAAGGTGCGTCCGGTGAACCAGTCGGACGCACCTTTAATAACTATAAATAAGTGTCTGGGCAGATACTATATAAATTAACTTAGTGAATGATTATGCTAATGTCATCAATTAAATAAATATAATGGCGTTAAGGCTTCCCAGTAATATAATTAATACTCTACTTCCAGAGTAGAATATTAAATTTTATCCGCGTGGTGCATCAGCACAAATTTATCCCACAACTGTTCTTCTGTCTCGACATGCGCCGGATCTTTCACAATAGTATTGGGGATCGGGCACACCTTCTGGCAGGTTGGTGTCTCGTAGTGCCCTACGCATTCGGTACACTTATCGCTGTTAATCTCGTAGATATGATCTCCCATTGAAATCGCCTCATTCGGGCATTCGGGTTCACACATATCACAATTGATGCATTTTTTAGTGATTAACAACGCCATAAGGAAACTCTCAAAACAACACAAACCGGGCGGGCATTATACGCGCATTCTTTACTCAGACCAGTTTTTTCACCAGCGCTTCACTATGACGAATACGTTCTGGTGCCAGTTCCAGATCCTGCTGAATCAGCGCAATGAACAGCAAATCCGTTAACATTCCCTGAGCGTGACAAGCAGAGATTGAAGCACTGTTTGTCGCTTGTTCTTCGGCAATGGTATACAGGCAATGAGAAGCACGCTGTTGCAGGGCATTCGGAGTAAAGCCGGTAATCGCCAGCACTTTTCCGCCCACTCGCAGCATCTCATCTGCCGCCAGGTTTAACTCGCGTCGTACACCGGTGTAGGAAATGGCTAATAACAGATCGTCAGGGGACGACGCCTGTACTGTTGCGAGTAGCGCATGCATATCGCGCACTGCGGCAGCATTGAAGCCAATCTTCATCAGCTTCCAGGCAAAGTTTTGCGCCACCAGACCCGAAGCGCCAATACCGGTCAGAATTATCCGCCGCGCAGAGCGCAACATTGTTACGCATTCATGCAGTTTCTCTTCACTATTAACGTTTAGCGTTGCGTACATAGCGGCAGTATTTTCTTTGATCAGTTTTTCGCCGACCAGCCGTAACGGATCATCACCGCGGATTTGGTTATGAATGGGCACGGAGGGTGATTCCGGCTGGCTTGCCAGCGCTTCACTCAACGCCAACTTAAGCGCCGGAAAACCTTTATAGCCGAGTTTTTGCGCGAACTTCACGACGCTGGACTGACTGACTCCGGCTTCGTTGGCCAGTTGCTGAGAGCTTAAATGGCGCGCCGTATCAGGTTGTAGCAGCAGATAATCCGCCAGTTTTTTATCACTCTGGGCAAGCCCCTGGTAACGCTGACGGATACGAAGTAAGCCGTTCATATCTTTCCTCGCGATGAAATAGTGGCGACAACAGGCAATATGAGACACACGCGAGTGAATTTTATATTCCATTGCCGCTAATTGCCATGAATTAAAAATTCCAGTTAGCCATGATGCGGTCGATTGTTGCCGGAAAAGTGATGATCTATCTGTTAGGCTATGTAGTAGCGAAAATTAATCAGGATGTTTCAGTCCAGAGGAGTATGGTTTGGCAACTCACGAGCGTCGTGTGGTGTTTTTTGACTTAGATGGAACATTGCATCAGCAGGATATGTTCGGCAGTTTTCTGCGCTATTTACTACGTCGCCAACCGCTGAATGCGTTACTTGTCCTGCCGTTGTTACCGATTATAGCCATTGCGTTATTGATAAAAGGTCGTGCGGCACGCTGGCCGATGAGTCTGCTTCTGTGGGGGTGCACTTTTGGTCACAGCGAAGCACGTTTACAGACGTTGCAGGCCGATTTCGTGCGCTGGTTTCGCGACAATGTTACCGCCTTTCCGCTGGTTCAGGAGCGATTAACCACCTACCTGTTAAGTTCCGATGCTGATATCTGGTTGATTACCGGCTCTCCGCAGCCGCTGGTTGAAGCGGTTTATTTCGATACGCCCTGGCTGCCGCGGGTTAATCTTATCGCCAGCCAAATTCAGCGTGGCTATGGTGGTTGGGTATTGACGATGCGTTGTCTGGGACATGAAAAGGTCGCACAACTGGAGCGCAAAATCGGCACTCCGCTGCGGCTGTACAGTGGCTATAGCGACAGTAATCAGGACAATCCGCTGCTTTATTTCTGTCAGCATCGTTGGCGAGTAACCCCGCGCGGTGAACTCCAGCAACTGGAATAGAGTAAAGCATAGCGTCCGTGTATAATGCGCCGCGCTTTTATAACCGGAGTTTTCTTTTTGTCTGAAGTCGAATTTAGCCACGAATACTGGATGCGTCACGCGCTGACGCTGGCGAAACGTGCCTGGGATGAGCGGGAAGTGCCGGTCGGCGCGGTATTAGTGCATAACAATCGGGTAATCGGCGAAGGCTGGAACCGCCCGATTGGTCGCCATGATCCCACCGCACATGCAGAAATCATGGCCCTGCGGCAGGGTGGTCTGGTGATGCAAAATTATCGTCTGATCGACGCCACGTTGTATGTCACGCTTGAACCATGTGTAATGTGTGCCGGAGCGATGATCCACAGTCGCATTGGTCGCGTGGTCTTTGGTGCGCGTGACGCGAAAACTGGCGCTGCGGGATCTTTAATGGATGTGCTGCATCATCCGGGTATGAATCACCGAGTGGAAATTACGGAAGGAATACTGGCGGATGAGTGCGCGGCGTTGCTCAGTGACTTCTTTCGCATGCGCCGCCAGGAAATTAAAGCGCAGAAAAAAGCGCAATCCTCGACGGATTAATTTTGTTTCTCTTCACTCCCTTTCCTGGAAAACAGCAGAGAGGGAGAATGGGTCAAATAGTTTGATGACGACTGGGAAAGAAACGAGAGAAAAGGAAATTTCTCTTTGCCCAACTCCGTAGGCGATACCGCCGGATAATCCTGCGCCAGTTGCATCGCCGCTTCTGTAGCCTGCTTCTCTTTCTCTTGCAGATAACCCACCAGGCTAATCTGATACTTACGAATATTTTCGACATAAGCGTAGGCTTCATGTCCACGAGCGTAGCCGTAAGTCAGCTTGCTGTAATAGGGTTTCTGGCTAAGTAAAGGCAGACGCTGTTTTACGTCAGCCCAACTGTCAGGATTCCCTTTGGTTTTTGCCGTCAGGGCGCGGGCATCCAGCATATGCGCATAGCCCATATTGTACGCAGCGAGGGCAAACCAGATCCGCTCGTTCTCCGGCACACTTTCCGGCACTTTACTCATCATATCCTGCAAATAACGCACGCCACCGCTGATGCTCTGTTCGGCATCGGTACGATCCGTAATGCCGAGGCTTTGCGCGGTATTTTTGGTTAACATCATCATGCCGCGCACACCCGTCGGTGAAGTGGCCTGTGCATCCCAGTGCGATTCCTGATAAGCAATAGCGGCCAGCAAACGCCAGTCAATTTCTTCGGCGTATTTCTCAAACAGGGGCTTTAACTGCGGCAGTACCGCATCGACGGCGCGTAAAAATGTGCGCGTATCGACGTAATCAAAATCATCGCCATGCCCCAGGTATTTCTCTTCAATGCGTGCCAGCGTACCGTCTTCATTCATTTCGTTGAAGAAGTCGAGCAGGGCGGCGGAAAGGGTATTATCGCCATCTAACGGGCTAAACCAAGTCACCGGTTGTTCATCGGTGATATCGAGCGCTACGGCGAGCTCCGGGTGAACGCGCTGAAACAGGCTGATGGCGACAGAATCAGCAATGGTGTAATCGAGTTTTCCTTCGATGACATCTTCCATTAATTCTGCAGAGCCTTTTTTGTCGTCTACCTTCCAGCTTAATTCCGGGAATTTTGTTTCTTTCAGGGTCTGGAGATCGTTAACCACCACATGACCCGGTGCAACGGTGAGTTGCTCCGCCGTCAGGTTGCCCAGCGTACGTGGGCGATACTGACCCACTTTATAAACCAGTTGTTGTGACACGGAATAATAGGTAGGGCCAGGCTGATAATTTTTTACCCGCTCACTGTTATAGACAAGTCCTGCCGCCAGCAGGTCGGCGTTACCATTATCAAGGTCGTCAAACAGCTGGCTGATATTCTGCCGCACGGTCACTTTCAGTTTTACGCCGAGGTAATCGGCAAACTGTTTCGCCAGTTCGTAATCCAGGCCAAAAGGTTTCCCGTTGATTTCGTTATAAGTCAGGGGAGTATGAATGGTGCTCACACGCAACTCTCCCCGCGCTTGAATGGCGGCGATACGGTTGTCGGCTTTACCAAACCAGGGAATGGATGGCCAGAGAGCGACCGCGAGCAGCAGTGCCAGAATGCCGATGAACAGATAATTAATCTTTAATTTTTTCAATTAGTTAATTCTCTGTGTCGTGCGCGTCCCAGCTTGAAAAAACGTAATAATAGTGAAAGGTTTACTCATAAATGAGCGGCATTTTGCGTAAACCTGCGCCAGATGGCAACTTATTACAGCCATTGGCGGCACGCGTTGCTAATTCACGATGGTGATTTTATTTCCACGCAAACGGTTTCGTCAGCGCATCAGATTCTTTATAATGACGCCCGTTTCCCCCCCTTGGGTACACCGAAAGCTTAGAAGACGAGAGACTTATGATGGAAATTCTGCGTGGTTCGCCTGCACTGTCGGCATTCCGAATCAACAAACTGCTGGCACGTTTTCAGGCTGCCAGGCTCCCGGTTCACAATATTTACGCCGAGTATGTCCATTTTGCTGACCTCAATGCGCCGTTAAACGATGATGAGCACGCACAACTTGAACGCCTGCTGAAATATGGCCCGGCACTCGCCAGCCACGCCCCGCAAGGCAAACTCCTGCTGGTGACCCCGCGTCCTGGCACCATCTCTCCCTGGTCTTCGAAAGCGACCGATATTGCCCATAACTGCGGGCTACAACAGGTAAACCGCCTTGAGCGCGGCGTTGCTTACTATATAGAAGCCGGTACGCTGACCAATGAACAATGGCAGCAGGTTACCGCTGAACTGCACGACCGCATGATGGAAACGGTCTTTTTTGCTTTAGATGATGCAGAGCAGTTGTTTGCCCACCATCAACCGACTCCGGTTACCAGCGTTGATTTGCTGGGGCAGGGCCGTCAGGCGCTGATCGACGCTAACCTGCGTCTTGGCTTGGCTCTGGCGGAAGATGAAATTGACTATCTGCAGGATGCTTTCACAAAGCTTGGTCGTAACCCGAACGACATCGAGCTGTATATGTTCGCTCAGGCGAACTCTGAGCACTGCCGCCACAAAATTTTTAATGCCGACTGGATTATCGACGGTGAACAGCAGCCGAAATCGCTGTTCAGGATGATCAAAAATACTTTCGAAACCACGCCAGATCACGTTCTCTCTGCTTATAAAGATAACGCCGCCGTAATGGAAGGTTCTGAAGTGGGCCGCTACTTTGCTGACCACGAAACGGGCCGCTACGATTTCCATCAGGAACCGGCGCATATTCTGATGAAAGTCGAAACTCACAACCACCCGACGGCGATTTCTCCGTGGCCGGGCGCGGCGACGGGTTCCGGCGGCGAAATTCGTGATGAAGGCGCCACCGGACGCGGTGCGAAGCCGAAGGCTGGTCTGGTTGGTTTCTCCGTTTCCAACCTGCGAATTCCTGGCTTCGAACAGCCGTGGGAAGAAGATTTCGGTAAGCCTGAGCGCATTGTCACCGCGCTGGACATCATGACCGAAGGCCCGCTGGGCGGCGCGGCGTTTAACAACGAATTTGGTCGTCCGGCACTGAATGGCTACTTCCGTACTTATGAAGAAAAAGTGAACAGCCACAACGGCGAAGAGCTGCGCGGTTATCACAAACCGATCATGCTGGCGGGCGGGATCGGCAACATTCGCGCCGATCACGTACAAAAAGGCGAGATCAACGTCGGTGCGAAGCTGGTCGTTCTCGGCGGCCCGGCAATGAACATCGGTCTTGGCGGCGGAGCGGCGTCTTCCATGGCGTCAGGTCAGTCTGATGCCGACCTCGACTTTGCTTCCGTACAGCGCGACAACCCGGAGATGGAGCGTCGTTGCCAGGAAGTAATCGACCGTTGCTGGCAGCTTGGTGATGCTAACCCAATTCTGTTTATCCACGACGTCGGTGCGGGCGGTCTTTCTAACGCCATGCCGGAACTGGTGAGCGACGGCGGGCGCGGCGGTAAATTCGAACTGCGCGATATCCTGAGCGACGAACCGGGCATGAGCCCGCTGGAAATCTGGTGTAACGAATCCCAGGAACGCTACGTGCTGGCGGTTGCTGCTGATCAATTACCGCTGTTTGACGAGCTGTGTAAGCGTGAGCGCGCACCCTACGCTGTGATTGGTGAAGCGACCGAAGAACTGCATCTTTCTCTGCACGATCGTCATTTTGATAATCAGCCGATCGATCTGCCGCTGGACGTCCTGCTTGGTAAAACGCCGAAGATGACCCGCGATGTACAAACGCTGAAAGCGAAAGGCGACGCGCTGGCCCGTGAAGGGATCACCATTGCAGACGCGGTGAAACGTGTGCTGCATCTGCCGACTGTGGCGGAAAAAACCTTCCTGGTGACCATTGGCGACCGCAGCGTAACCGGCATGGTAGCGCGCGATCAGATGGTGGGGCCGTGGCAGGTGCCGGTCGCTAACTGCGCGGTCACTACCGCCAGCCTCGACAGCTACTACGGTGAAGCGATGGCGATTGGCGAGCGTGCGCCGGTTGCGCTGCTGGATTTCGCCGCCTCTGCCCGTCTGGCGGTCGGTGAAGCGTTAACCAACATCGCCGCAACACAAATTGGCGATATCAAACGCATCAAACTTTCCGCCAACTGGATGGCGGCGGCAGGCCACCCTGGTGAAGATGCGGGCCTGTATGAAGCCGTTAAAGCCGTGGGCGAAGAGCTTTGTCCGGCGCTGGGCCTGACGATCCCGGTGGGTAAAGACTCCATGTCGATGAAAACCCGCTGGCAGGAAGGTAACGAAGAGCGCGAAATGACGTCGCCGCTGTCGCTGGTGATTTCTGCATTTGCCCGCGTGGAAGATGTACGTCACACCATCACGCCACAGCTTTCTACCGAAGATAACGCACTGCTGCTGATTGATTTGGGCAAAGGCAATAACGCGCTGGGCGCAACGGCGCTGGCGCAGGTTTATCGTCAGCTTGGCGACAAACCGGCAGATGTACGCGACGTCGCGCAACTGAAAGGCTTCTATGACGCGATTCAGGCGCTGGTTGCACAGCGTAAGCTGCTCGCATACCACGACCGCTCTGATGGCGGCCTGCTGGTAACGCTGGCGGAAATGGCCTTTGCTGGTCATTGCGGCATTAACGCGGATATTGCCTCTCTGGGCGACGATCGCCTGGCGGCGTTGTTTAACGAAGAACTGGGTGCGGTGATTCAGGTTCGTGCCGCTGACCGTGAAGCGGTCGAGTCCGTACTGGCACAGCATGGGCTTGCTGATTGTGTCCATTATGTAGGGCAGGCGGTTTCCGGTGACCGTTTTGTGATTACCGCCAACGGGCAGACTGTATTCAGCGAAAGCCGCACCACGTTGCGTGTCTGGTGGGCAGAAACTACCTGGCAGATGCAGCGCCTGCGTGACAACCCGGAGTGTGCCGATCAGGAGCATCAGGCGAAATCTAACGACGCCGATCCGGGCCTGAATGTAAAACTGTCGTTCGATATCAACGAAGATGTGGCAGCACCGTATATTGCCACTGGCGCACGTCCGAAAGTTGCCGTACTGCGTGAGCAGGGCGTGAACTCGCATGTTGAAATGGCGGCAGCTTTCCACCGTGCAGGCTTTGATGCTATCGACGTGCATATGAGTGACCTGCTGACCGGACGCACGGGCCTGGAAGATTTCCACGCCCTGGTCGCGTGCGGTGGTTTCTCCTACGGTGATGTGCTGGGTGCCGGTGAAGGTTGGGCGAAGTCAATCCTGTTCAATGACCGTGTACGCGATGAGTTTGCAACCTTCTTCCACCGTCCGCAAACGCTGGCGCTGGGGGTATGTAACGGTTGCCAGATGATGTCTAACCTGCGCGAACTGATCCCAGGTAGTGAGTTGTGGCCACGTTTTGTGCGCAATACCTCCGATCGCTTTGAAGCGCGTTTCAGCCTGGTTGAAGTAACCCAAAGCCCGTCTCTGCTGTTGCAGGGGATGGTGGGCTCGCAAATGCCGATTGCTGTCTCTCATGGTGAAGGGCGCGTGGAAGTGCGTGATGCGGCGCATCTGGCGGCACTGGAAAGCAAAGGGCTGGTGGCACTGCGCTATGTCGATAACTTCGGCAAAGTCACTGAAACCTACCCGGCTAACCCGAACGGTTCACCGAACGGTATTACGGCAGTCACGACTGAAAGTGGTCGAGTCACCATTATGATGCCGCACCCGGAACGTGTTTTCCGTACTGTCAGCAACTCCTGGCATCCGGAAAACTGGGGCGAGGATGGCCCATGGATGCGCATTTTCCGCAATGCGCGTAAGCAGTTGGGGTAATTCATCAGTTCATTGGTTTTGCAGCCCGGATGCGGCATTAAGCACCAACCACTATCATAAGCTCCCAACTCCGGGAGCTTTTTTGTGTCTGTAAATCACGACAATGGGTGGTTTACCGTGTCGCTTTCTGGCGACACTTAAATGATTGATTTTATTGTAATCTAATAAGTTTATCTTAAGTTGTCTCTTTTTAGCGACACAGTGGCTGATTTACATTCAAATAGCGAAGAAGCCATAAATCCCTCAAAGCAACGTATAATCAGTACGTTACCAAACTATTTTCTTTATTGGCACAGTTACTGCATAATAGTAACCAGTGGCTCATTCACCGACTTATGTCAGCCCCTTCGGGACGTGCTACATAAAATACGAATGACGCACAACAAGGTGCCTGCCGTCCAACTTCTGATATCAGCGTAGCTATATCAACCATCGGGCGAAACGTCGAGTTAGGCACCGCCTTATTCCATAACAAAGCCGGGTAATTCCCGGCTTTGTTGTATCTGAACTTCCCCTCGGTTAGCATCAGGCTATTCGCGTCTGACGAGAGTAACACCTTGAAACGCTGGCCCGTTTTTCCCCGCTCATTACGACAACTGGTAATGCTGGCATTTTTGCTGATTCTGCTGCCCCTGTTGGTGCTGGCATGGCAAGCCTGGCAAAGCCTGAATGCGCTTAGCGATCAGGCGGCGCTGGTTAACCGCACTACGCTTATTGATGCCCGGCGTAGTGAAGCGATGACCAACGCGGCGCTGGAGATGGAGCGTAG
>ERZ1034920.1905-NODE-1905-length-12537-cov-5.613604_pt1 | contig 12537 bp, 21 predicted proteins | sample MGYA00520688_ERZ1034920 | MGnify/ENA primary metagenome ERZ1034920 (study PRJEB33766, sample SAMN09781785) | gut metagenome | biome: gut microbiome | host: Homo sapiens | place: Madagascar | study: EMG produced TPA metagenomics assembly of the PRJNA485056 data...
CAAATCCTTCATCTGCCATTTACTTCACCTCCCCCGTCCATACGCTCAGAAGGTCGCGTTCGGCGTCTGAATAATGCGTTTTTATGTCGATAATGTCCCTGTTCCTGTTGTAAAATTCCCGGTCGCTCTTATCTAACGCTTTCCCTCTGGCCTTCATATCCCGGATGCGCACAACTTGGGCGAAAAAGCACTCTCCGATTTCGGCGTAGGCAGACAGAAACGTCCACCAGTGCAGTCCACCAGTGTTTGTTTCATCGTCATATGGGATTGCCCGGATCTCCTTACCGAGAATACGGTTGACCGGAGCGACGATATAGGGAAAATCCTGTTCCCAGTCCAGCAACTTGGGGGATTTTTTCTTCTGCGTATCGTCCTCATTTCCCCCGTTGATAAATTTGAAACATTCCACAGCGGCGGTGTTGTAGTCGGTCAGCAGGTCAAAATCAACATAAAAAATTTGGAGCGCGGCAAGAATACGTTCCCACTGCTCCAAATCCGGGTCATTCAGCACCTCGAAAATGTCCAGAATTACCCGGAAGTCATATCGAATTGCATAATCAACGCCGTCGATTTCTACAGATGTAGGTAAGCCGTAGTTCATGCTGCGCTCCTATCCTTACTTTTTCTTGCGATACTTGGCCGTGTACTTTTCAATGCGCTTGCTAGTGAGCTTCGGTTCGCTATCAAACGCACCGTTGATGACATCTACCAGCGCCATAAGCAGATTTGCCCACACAGGCAGACCGTTCGCATAAGCATACACATTCAGTTCGCCGAACACGTCCGCGCAGATCGGATGGTCAAACAGAGTGTCCATCAGATCGCGCATCTCCGCGTCGCACTTCCGGGCGAACTCATACACATTAGAACCATCAACATTCTGCACACCGGCGGTATACTTCTCCTGAAGCTCATCCAGCTTATCGAACACACCGGAAATACGTTCCACAAAGAAGCTGTCCGTCGGATTGAACGTGACCTCGCACTTGCCGTTCAGGGTGTATGTTACAAGGCCAGTATCAAAGCTCAGAAGTTCAGCCATTCTTAATCGCCGCCTTCCGCAGTAAAGGTCACGCCGGTAGAGGTAACAGCCGCAGTGCCCACCGTGCGAGTACCGCCGTAGGTCACGTCAATGGGCATTTCCATGTTGCCGCCGCCCTCGCCGCCGAGGCCGGTAGGCTTGACAGCACAGGCAGAGTAGCGCTCCGCCCAAGAATTGGCCTCAGAAGTGCCAGCGTATCTATGGACAATGAGCATGTCCATGTTCGCCAGCGCCTGCGCGTTCTGGTCTTTCACGCCGAGATTCCACACCTTCACAATAGCGGAATCGCCAGAATCCAGATTGCAGGGGTCGAAAGACTGCGTGATCGTGGGCTTTTTCAGGTTGGTATAGGTATTCCCCAGAACGTCCTGAATCGTCTCCTCACCCCAGTCCATCTCAGCAGAGCTTTCCTCAACACGCTTGCCCAGCGGAGACCAAGTAGGCTTGCCGGATTCGCCCGTGTTGAGGTAAGCGATCATCAGTTCGCGGGCGATAGTCTGACCCGCAGTGGTGTTAAAAGTAACATCTGCCATTACACATTCACCTCATATGTCAGTTTCATCAAAATTTGGTAGTCCTCATATCCGTCTGCGTATTCCGCAAACTTGGATGCAAGCGCGGTCTGCTCGACCTTGATAGCCTGCATTCCTTCCGCCAGTTCGGGGAGATGGCTTGTCGCCCACTCGCCGAACTGATTCAACAGCTCGTCGGCACTCAGGCGCTTGTCATTGCTGTTCCCGGGCTTAATGCGGTAAATGACCTTGAACTGATATTCCGCCCGGTATCCGCTCAAAATATAGCGTCTGGTGATGTATGTCCCCTGAATGGTGGAGATTGCCATAGCCGTCTCGTCGCCTGAACTGACGTTCAGGAACTCATAGTTAATGACCACAACAGGCTTATCCGGAAACGTGTTCGCCCATGTGGTCATGTACCGGGAAATCGCATCAACTTCAGACTGAGCGACAATGCCCTTGATTTTAGCCAATCTTTCGACCACCTCCATGTGCGATGCTGCGACGCGCCGTTTTCTTCCATTCCTCCTGATTCATCGCTTTGCTAGCCCTGAACCAGAACGCCTGCGCGTCGCCGTGAACTACCGTCTTGAAAACAAGGTCTTTATCCGTCACGACTTTTGTTGAGCCAGCCGGGGCGAACGGGCTTTCGGTCTCCGGGTCAACCATGACCTTCCCGTAATACAGAAATCTCGCATATGGGCCGGAGTAAATGACCTTGCTGCCGGAAACCATCGTTTGGCTATCGAAAGCCCCTGTGTCAGCAGGCACGAACGGCCTTGTATCTTCGCAGATTTTCTTTGCAACGGTATTTTCTGCCTTGAGGCATCTTTGCTTGAAAACAGATTTCTGCACCGCAAGGTCAGCATGGTGTTCCGTCACGTTGAAAATTCTCTGCGCCGTCGCACTCAGCCTGTCCAGCTTATCAAGCCCCTTGTCCGGTCTCAGATTGACTTCAATGACAATCGACCCGCCAATTTCGCCCATTACGCGCCACCTACTTCCAGATGCGCCATAGTGTCGCCGAAATCCAGAAGGTCGATCTTCGTCACGTTATACACGTCGTCATACATCGCCTTGATGGTCTGCACAGGCAGGTCATAATGGACGTGTTCGCCCTTCACGAAGAAGCAGTTCCCGGTATTGGAGAGCGTCCACAAGGCGCTCTTATCGGCTGTACGCCACCATTCCACCGAACCGGTATATTTTTGCGCGCTTCCTGTTTTGCCATCTCTCGCGTCAACTGAGAGCGGAATATAAAGGTTTACAGCGTCTGCCCCCTCCAACCCGCTCTCGTTGACGTTTTTCGCCTTGCTGGCAACTAGAAGAACGCCGTTCAGCACTGTGATATAGTGCTTTTCCACATCCTTCATGGTGGTCAGGTCGGTTTCGTGAAGCGTGACGTAAACGGTTACAGTGTGTGGGAACAATGGCCACACCTCCTGCCGCGATAGAGAAGCCCAGTCGGTGCGAGATACCGATATGCGGTATCAACTAATGCAGACATAGCCGCAGTTCTCGCGTTTCCAGCACCGACTGCGCTTTCCCCGCCGCTCCGATATGATTTTGTCCATGACCCAACAGTCTGACTCTGAACCTCGCTTCCATCACTGGAAGTCAGCGTTTTGACGGCGAGTCGTTCAGCCGCTTCTACTGCCATATACTGCTCCGCAATAGCACAGCACGCTTCCCCGATTCGTTCGTCATCTGTCCCCTGCGCTCTACCGAAGGTGAGATAGTCGATGTAATCGCTGGCCCTCTTGGCTAACCGGGTAAAATCTTCCGATTCAATCACACTGCCGTCATATTCCGTCAGGTAAAAGTCGTAGTCTGCATAAATCATCAAACCGCCCCTTTGACCGCCGACAAAATGTCAGCCTTCTTCATAGAACCGCTGACCCCGGAAACTCCGGCGGATTCCGCATAATCCAGAAGCTGCGCTTTTGTCATGCGATCCAGAGAGTCCGGGGCGGCTGCATTCAGCGGTTCAGTTAACCCCCCGCAGGCTGATAGACGGCAAACGGGAAGCGCTTGGTTCCGTCAGGATTGACCGCATTGACAGGGTTCAGAATGTTCCAGCCAAGCCGAATGACCATACGGATCGCCTTCATGTCGTTCTGCATCAGGTTGTAAATGACCTTGCCGTCTGCGTCAGACACTACACCGGAGGTAAACACGTCAAAGGTCACGTCCTGCCGAATGGCATAGACTGCCTGAGACCAGTCACCAGTGACCATCAGCGCCTGAGTGGCGTCAAACGCACCATTGCGCGGGAATTCCATGCCCATACCGGCAAGAGTGTACTGAGCGCCCTGATGCAGGTTCTCCATGAACAGAGGACGGTCGTTCTTGTCCTTCAGGCCGCGCAGCTTTGCCCGCATGGAAATAGCGGAGACAATGCTCTCAGGGAAATAGCCGTCCTCCTCAACCTTTGCGATCAGACCGCCCTCGCCGAACACGTCAGTCACAATGTCGGCAGTCGCCGCAACGTTGTTTTCAGCAGTCACAGCAGCAGGAACAATGCCCGCTCTCCACGCAGTCGGCTTGTTCGTGCTGAAGAAAATAGCTGCGTCAATGACCTTGCCCGCGGCCTCGACCAGACGAGGCTTCATCTGCGCGAAAATGTCATAGTCGGCGTCGGCGGCCACGTTATCGGGCACGGCCACGATAGCGGCGATTTCCTCAGCCACGATCTTATCCTTAGACCACTTCATATTGGTGGTCATTTTCAGACCAGCGTCACCATCAACAAAGCCAGCCATAGGATAGCTGTCCATGATGGGGTATTCGCGTACGTTCGTGCCCATATTGGGCAGACGGGTCATCAGCTTCAGGGCAGTGGAAGATTCCACAACGGCCTGAATGATCTCATTGCTCTCCTCCGGCCTAATGAGAGGGGATGCGTTTTCTCTGGTAACGGAAACAGTAGCCATATAACTCTCCTTTTCTGCGGCTTATCTGCCGCGCAGTTCTCGGTTGATACGCTCGCTGAGCGTCATGGTTGCCGGATTCCCTCCGATGGGGGCGGTGAAGCTCACATTCGGCTTGCTCTGGTGGTCGGTAAGAATGGTGTCAACGGCCTGTTCAAATGTGGTTTTGTCATCCACCATCTTTGCGGCCTTGAATACCACAAACTCCGCTTCCTCGCCGGCAATGCCCTTCTTCATGACGTACAGTTCGCGTTTCAGTTGGTCTCGTTCGCCCTCTGCGGCACTCAGCTGGCCGGAAAGCGTATCTCGCTCACCTTTCAGCGTGTCGTATCGCTCCTGCTCGGACTGCTGGCTGTCTTTCCATGCGTGATAAGCCGCCAGTTCCTCTGCACTGGGCATTCCCTTCGTTGCTTTAGCTGTCGCTTTCGCCTTTTCTCTGGCAACCAGCGCGTCAACCTCAGCCTGAGTGAAGGTCACCTCACCGCCTGCTCCCGGCGTGGGTTCCTGAGTTTCAGGATTCGTAATAGGTTCTGCCATAATTTTCAAACCTCCGTTTATTCATCACTCCGTCGAGTGCCGTTTAACGCCCGTCGGCATATACAAAAAGAGCTAGCCCTGATGGGCTAACTCTTGATGTTTAGGTATTAAATTTGGGCACGAAAAAACCACGGTGTATCAAACATCGTGGCTTTCGCTCGTATTCGGTTTTCAGGGTTTCAGGATCGTAATAATGTCCGTTGCGACTTCCGCGATTTTCTTCATGGCGCTGTTGTCATGAAGATACTGGACGCCTTTCAGTGTAGCACGGGCGTTCTTCACGTCAATGGTGGTATTGCCCAGAATGTCGTGTCGGATTTTTACCCCCGCAATGAGTCCTTCGTCCAGAAGCATCTGAATAGCGTTCAACCATTCGTCCTCAGTAACGCCAAGCGCCGTAGGGCTGATAAGCTGACCCATGTAATCCGCTTTCTTCTTGTGCTCCAAGTTATACAGGATTTTGTAGATAATTTGCAATGTGTCCATCCAGTCCTCCTAATCCAAAACCTTGATTTCTTGCACTTCCCTTTCGTCGAATCCAAAGCCATAGCGAACGGGTCCATCAGTTGGTAGCAAGTCAAATTCGACAAATTCTTCTCCATTGTCATCATAGTCGTAGTTGTAGCCGTAGAATTTCCCGACAGTACAACCATCCTTTGTATAGACGGCAAGTGTTTTCCCGAAGTAATCATCATAGTCGTACATTCAATCAGCCCCCGTGCGAGTATGGCACTGCATGAGTACCAGTTCTGCTGTAATGAATTTTCATTCGCGTTGCACTTATTTTACCATTCTTTTCGCTCACTGTATAGCCGATTTCCCGCCCTGCGTCTACAATTTCTACCTTGCGCCAAGAAGAATTTGCAGTAAGCAGGAGTTCTCCGTGTCCAGCAGTCTTATTGATGATTTCTTGCAGTTCAGCCGTAGAAACAGTGATAACACTTCTTCCGGGAATGGCCGTATCGGTCATATGGCGGGATTGCTTTTCTGGATTGAGCGTCAAGGGGTATTTCCCGCTCTGAATATCTGACCTGACCTGCTCGATGACTTCTGCGCGATGCTGGGCGAATGAAGTCAATTGGTCATCAACGTACTGTACCCGCGTGCGCTCATTCTGTTCGGGAAGTCCGGCCACTTTGGAAAATTTCTTGTATTTCCGGGTCAAACGCCGGATACGGATATTGACTGCATCCGCCTCATCTTTCAGCCCAGCAGACTTATACGCCGACCGCTCCCGCTTCATTCTGCGGAGCGTTCTTTCTATCTGCCGCTGCTTCTGGGTAGCTTCATAACCGTCATATTCTCGGCCTTCAAACGTGATTTTTCGGTTTTCACCCTTCATCGCGTCCAACTCAGCCTGCGTATATGTCGGCTCAGACACGCCCTCCACATAAGCGTGGAAGGAATGGCGGCAGTTCCATCCGCCCAAGCCCTCTCCAGACCCATATCCGGTATGTCGGATGAAGTCCGGGTAGTCGCCGGTCGAATATCTGGGCTTTTGAACCCACCGATAGACCTTGCCCTGCCACATCTCATGGTTTTCCGGCTCAAAGCCTTTGTTCCGCGCCCCGATATGGGCGGAAACTTCCACAAGGTCTGTGTAAAGCTTGTCCATTGCGGATTCTGCGAATTTCAAGCACAGCTGATTTACGCCGGTCAACATAGCGCGTCTCACTGCCACATCGACCTGTTCCACCTTGCCGCTCTCATAGCTGACGGTCTTAATGCCGCTTTTTGCAAGACTTCTGACTGCCGCTTTCACGGCCTGCTCATAGCTCACCGCGCCGGACTGCACCTGAATGACCGCATTATCCAGCGCCCATTGATACGCTTTCGCCGGTTCCAGCATTGTCCGCCCAGAATCGACCAGGAAGCCCATAGAGCCGGTAATGTTGCGGTATTCACCCAATGTCTGCTCCCGGATTGCTCGGGTCACAGAACCCTCCAGAATCGGCTTGATGTGCTTTGAGAGGGTTTGTGAACCCAACTCCGTGTAAAACCGCGTGTTCTCCGTCTCCACATCGTCCAGAATGGCGAATATTTTGGCTTCTCCGGCTTTGGTGGCTTTTCGGATAGCGGCCTGAATATCTTTCACGCTGACATTGCGCATTTTATTCAAGTCCTGCACGGTTATCATGGAGAGGTATTTGGCCGCTTCCAGCTTGGAACACACACCGTCAAGGACTAAATCCTCGACCTGTCGGAACAATTCAGCGACTTCCTCCGGGAGCGCATCGAGGACTTCCGGCGTGAATGGGTACTTCATTCAATTTCCGTCTCCTCCTCGTCGGTCATGTCCTCCATCTTTGGAAGGTTTTTCTTGGCTTCCTCGTCGGATTCACTCATCCACTTTGCCCGGAACTCCCAGTCATTCATGATTCCAGAAGTCAGAAGCTGGACGTCGCGGGTAAATTCGGCGTTTTTGTCCTCGATGATGGAATCATCAAAGTCAATTTTGATTTTCACCTCGGGATTCAGGCTCTGACCCATGCCGATATTGCCCATTCTGAGGATGATCCGGCACAGCTCAGTCAAAACCTGCTCCAAAATGATCTCATGCTTCTTGATCGACCGGAACAACGTGGAGTTTTCCGAGATGACCTGCGTCGCAGTGGTCATATCCGGCGCGTCAAACTTGTAATACGCCTCGCCGAACCCGCATTTACTGGCAAGGATGTTCAGCTGGTCTTGCAATCCAACATTCAGCTGCTCACTTCTCAATTCCGGAGCAACGGCCTGAACCGGCTGACCCTGCTGGGTATCTTCTGGCAGCAGATAGAATCGCCTGTCATCGTCTGCGACCGTCGGGGTTCCGTTCTCCCAGTCTGTGGCCGACATTTTTACCAGAAGGTACATGGGGCCATTCTCGAACTCGTTCACATAGCAGTCGTAGGCGCAGTCAACGCCTCTCAGAACGTCAATGGCGTTCGCAAAAACCGAAACGCCCACCGGCAGCGTGTAATCCACGTTATTTGCGATATTGGGGCGGTCAATGACGAACTGTCGCTTATCACTGCCGGTATAAACGACGGATGGGACGCTCTCAAAGCCCCTGACAGTGCCCATATCGACGTCAGACAGGATTTCGTTGTCATAGCGATAAAGTCTATTCTCGATAACGTAAAGGCCGTCCTGCCCCTTACGGTGGATTTGCAGGTAGAGATATTTGCTGCCGTCCACAAAAAATTCACTGGCAAAGGCACACTCGGAGATATATCCGTTCTGCCATGTCAATGGAAAGATGTTTTCGATGGTCACATAGTCGATAGCGATACCAGCTGCCGCGCCCGGAGAAATGTTGCCCAGACTATCCACTACCTGACCAGTCACACGTGGGACGTATGCAGTCGTTCCAAACGCACATTTCAGCTCCTGCATTTCCGACATTTTTACTAGGAAATTGTTCTCTGCAAGGATTTTGTCTATGAACATCTGTTCCGAATCACCTTCGGCGACGATTTTGACTTTCTCGTTCATCAGAAGGTTCGCCCAGTCCTCGCAGACCTTTTTACCCATGCCCATGCTGGCTCTTTCGCAGTTCACGAACTTTTTGCCGTTGTATCGCTTATACGTGTGGAAGTTTTTCACTTTGCCGACATACCAGGCTTTCCAGTCTGCTACTTTGTCGTAGAATTCTTCCGGGATGGTCTCATAGCCAAGCTCCCGGAGCTTTGCAACAACGGTCATGCGGTCACTCCCATTCTGCGGAACACGCGCTCCAAAGCGTATCTGGTCGCGTCGATCAGATGGTTGTTTGCGTCGGGATAGCCGCTGACAATCTCATCGTCTTTATTCCGCTCGTACTCGTAATTTACAAACTCGTTCATGGCGTTCGGCGTTCTGCGCTGGTCGATGACGATCTTCCGCTTTTGCAGCCACTTCATGCCGTAGTCGATACTGCCGGGGCCTTTGATTGCAGCCTGCGCGGGAAGGCCGCAGGCGCGGAAGTCCGCGACGCTCTTAGGCTCTGCACTGTCGCAGGTGATATAGGCGTCCTTATATCCCCTGTCCAAAATCATCTTCGCGCTGTCCTCGTTGGGAAGCTTATTCTGGTAGATTTCATCGATCAGGTAGATAGTCTCTCGCGCCCGGTCATAATGAAGGCGGATAAAAGCAAACGGATCAGGGAACCATCCCCAGTCGCACCCCATGTAAATGCGGTCGAACTGGCTGACTTCCTCATCCGTGATTTCTCTCAGTTCCAGATTTTCAAAGACGTTACTGCCGCAGCCGACGGGAACGCCAAGATATTCATGCTCATACGCCTTTTCATCGGTGTCCTTCAAGTGGTCTGCTTCCGCCAAGAACTGCTCACCAAGCCACTCAGGCGGCGCTTCAAGGTATGTGCTCTTATGGCACAGTCTTTCAGGTCGCTCTTCCAGCGAATCCCGGTTTGCCCAGTTGTCTCTGCTCAGAGGCGGGTTGTAGGATTCAAAATTCCAGAACTTCTGACCGCCACGCATTGTGGACTGCAAGATGTTACGAATCTCACTTCTGCCGCTGAACTGGTCTTTCTCCTCGAAGTGCGTCACGGCGATATAGCCGAACGGCACTTTGATGGACTTAATTTTCATAGGGTCGTCCGCGCCACGGAACATGATTTTCTGCCCTGTCGGTTTGAACACCAGCTCCATAGGGTTGACTCTTGCTTTCCACAAGTGCGCCATGCCCAGCTCACCGATTGCCCACACATACTGCGCATACACACTGTCTCTCAACGTATTTGCCACCTTGCGCATGACCAGCGCGTGCGTATTCGGATTCTGCATCAGAATGATGGGGACGATGATGGACACGAACGACGATTTCAACGAGCCACGACCGCCGCTGAAATCGTAATGTGTGTGTTCATGGCGCAGAATGTCGCCGACCACTCCATAAAAGGCAGGGCCAACTTTCTCAGAAATTTTAATTTCAGACATCGATCACAATCTCCACCTTGTCATCTGCGTTGCCTACGCTTTCTGTCGGATTGTCTCGCCAGTGGTCAGGATCGCGGTTCTTCAGGATGAAGCACTGCGCACCAAGCAGCGGTGCAATGTACCGCTTATGCCGCGTGGTATGCGTTCTGACTACAACATCGTTGACTGCCCACTCTTCATGCGTCTCTTCCGTGACCCATTGCCCTTTTGCATTCGTGAATAACGCATTCTCTACCTCGTTGATTGCAAGGTCAGGATTCGTATGGAGGGCTTCATCAAACTCAGGGAACTTCTTGCACCAGAAAGCGAACCGGCTCACATCAACCTTGATCGTCTCTGCAATATCTCTCTGGCTCATGCCTTTCCGCCGCCAGCCCTTAATGAGATTCAATCCCTCTTCGGTGATCCAGTAATCGTATTTGGAGCCATTCGGCATTAGATCAACTCCTTTGCTGAAATTTTGAGAAAAAAATATTTGGAGGTTACACGCCGCACCCTCGTCCCGCTCAGGGGGGGGGAGGGGGTGCGCTATGCGCTGCGCGTGTGTGGCGCTGTTGCGCGGGCGCCGCCTGGTCTGTGCCGGTGCCCGCCGTGCCGGTCTGCCGGTGCGGGGTATCGGTTATTGCGAAACCGTTGACGGGTACCCCACCCCCCCCTTTTTCCGGCGTCGCGTGTGTGAGCGGCGTATATTGTCAACCTGTGTTGTGGTTGTCCTGGTGTCGTGCTGTGTCCCTGTTGCCTGTGGTGCTGTGCGCATATCGGTTATGCGGGTATATCCATGTAGACGGGCGTTATATGCTGGGCGTGTCCTATATGGCTATTGCGCTATGCTGTATCCCTTAGCCGGGGCTATATGTCCCCCTTGCGCCCGTATATGCACCACTGCGCCCATTGTGCCCGCTATGGCTATATTGTCCGCTATGCGCCGTATATCCCGCCTATATGCGTACATACATAGCACAAGCGCCCGCGTTGGATCGTGTCCAGCGTGAGCGCTTGCGTTAGGTTATGCGGTTGGTTGTCCGGTCATGTGTCCGGCTGTGTGTCCGCGCTATGCGTGCGGATATACTCCCGCGCCGCTGCCAGTAGTACAGCATTACGGGTTGTCCCGTTGGCTTTGGTTGCCGCCGCGAATGCGTCCGCCTCCGTCCGGCGCATCTTAACGCCTACTGTGGTCATATTGGCCGCATCCCATTTTGCGTTACTCCGTTTTTTTGCCTCAGACAATGGCATACTATCACCCCCTGCGCCATTATATCACGGCTTCGCACGGTTGTCCAGTGCGCACATTGCACAAACAGCACGGTTTAACCTTGTCTATTCCGTCAATTGTCGGCACGGTTAAACAGTGCTATACTACAGTCAAACTAAAGGACAGGGCAACAAGCCCCAGACGCTGAAAGGATGGTAATTATGACATATTACGCAATGATCGAGCACGACAACGGGAAGCCCGGCCAGCGCGGTTTTACGGACTGGACAGCCGCCAGCCGGGAAGAGGCGGAGCAGATCGCAGCCGCCGAAGCCGCTAGTATGGAGGCCGCCGGAATCGTCGTTTATTCCGTCGCCGTCGGGGCCTATTGATAGCCCGGCGAACTCTGGGCGCAACCGAAAAATCGAAAGGATGGTAGACAATGTGCAATTATGATTATCGCTACGAGATGCGGCAGGACGTGCGGAACGCTATTGATGAGGGTTACAGCCTGGACGAGTGGCGCGGCCGCCGGGACGAGCTGGAAGAAAAGCTGGGCGGAGATCTGTGGATCGATGACAGCGTAACCGGCAATGCCTCCGGATCTTACTACTGCAACAGCTACAAGGCTATGCAGGCCGTAACGGATAACATGGAGATGCTGCAAGAGGCGTTGGACGAGTTCGGCGCGGATTATGCCGACATCGGGCGCCGGTTTATGTATGGTGACTGGGAATATTTTGATGTCATTATCCGCTGCCATCTGCTCTCCTCCATCATCTCCGACGTGCTGGACGACATCGAGGTGGACGGCGATCTTGACGAGCTGGAGGACGAGGAAGACGCCTAACCCCAGCCGGACACTTTAGCAGGGCTGCACCGGCCAAAGCAACCCCGCCCCATGTAAGCATCAACCAAAAATTTTTGAGGAGGAAAACAAAATGAAATTTAAAGCCAAGATCAGCAAAAAGAGAGCCGAGGACCTGATGGAGCGTATCCGCGAGTCTGATAATGGCGAGTATGTCGGGCGCTTTTACCGCTACCACGTAACGCCATGCTTTAAACACGGGTTTTACATCGGCGAAAAGCTGACCCGGTGCGACATGAACGGCCTGAATTATGAGATCATTTATATTGATATTGTACGTTGCCTCCCGCTATAAGGGATCACAGGCCGCAGTGCAAATTTATGATTAAGGGGGGGCGCAAACTATGATCGAAATCAAAGCGTATTTTGCGAGGTGGACGACCGCAACACCCGATCAGGCGCGGCGGTTTGTGCGGCACCTGCTGAACAGCTCCAGCGTTAACCGGGTGAAAATGGTTGAATTTATCGAGGCGCGGCACCTGCGCGGCGTGACTGTTGCGGAGTTGCTGGAGGAGGTGAGCGGATGAGCGC
>ERZ1034920.1906-NODE-1906-length-12533-cov-28.932842_pt1 | contig 12533 bp, 14 predicted proteins | sample MGYA00520688_ERZ1034920 | MGnify/ENA primary metagenome ERZ1034920 (study PRJEB33766, sample SAMN09781785) | gut metagenome | biome: gut microbiome | host: Homo sapiens | place: Madagascar | study: EMG produced TPA metagenomics assembly of the PRJNA485056 data...
CGCGCACGGGAAAAGGACCTGACGGAGCGCATCGATGTTGCCAACGCGGCGGCCAAGGAGAACCGGGGCACGGAAGCGGAGCACATTATGCAGAAAGCCAAAGGGGAGGCCGCAGCCGCACAGCCGACACAGGCGCGGAAGACACTGCGGCAAGATCTGCTGGATACCTTCTCCGTGCAGGCCGGTAGGCGCAAGGAGCTGGGACAGGCCATTGACAAGGTGGCAGAGCGTGTGCGCAAACAGGGCTATGCCACCGCCAGCGACGGCGCGGAACTGTTCCGCGGGCTTTATAACGCGGGCGTGGTGGTGGACACCACGGAGAGCGAGCACTATGCAGAGATCCGGCGCACGCTGCGCGGCGTGAAGCTGCACATTGACGAAACGGTGCGCGCGGAACTGGGCGACGATTTCACCCGCACGCGGCAGGAAGCATTCCGGAACGGAATTATTCTGACCACCAAGGACGGCGAAGGCGTGGGCATTGATGTGGAGCACAAAAAAATGGCGGAGTTGTTCCCCGGCGTTTTTGATAACTACAACACGGCCCAGGCGGCGCAGCTGGAGGACATGATCCGCGCGGCGGAACTGGGACGGCCGGAGCACATTTCACTGATGGAGCAGGCCATGCGCGCGGGCGGCGAGGACGCCGTGGCGCAGCAAATGACATTCTTCGACCGCTATCTGACCAACGCACTGGAGAATTACGCCAAGCAGGCGGGATTTGAAGTGCGCGTGAAGCAGGGCGAGATCATGAAAGCGGCCAAGGCGCGCGCCATTGCAGCAGACGCCTGGGAGAAACAGAGCCAGCGGAAGGCAATGGCCGAGGCACAGAACCGGACACTGAAAGTGTTCCAGCGGCTGCGGCGCATGAAGAAAGACCAGAGCGCGGAAACCAAGGCACTGATCGACGAGATCGTGGGCAATTTCGACACCATGGCAAAGACGCTGCGCAAGGACAAGGAAGCCACATGGCGGGATATGCGGAAGATCTACGATGAAGCGCGGAAAGACCCAAACTTTTTGCCAAGGGAAGACTGGGAGCAGAAGTTCAGCCGACTGGATGCGGCCCGCGTGGGCGAGTTGAGCCGCGAGGATGCACTGGACCTCTATAAGCGGGGCGTGGAACTTATCCACATGATCCGCACGAAGGACAAGGAGATCGCAGAGGAAAATGCACGGGAACTGGATGATTTGTACCACAACAGCGTGCAAGAGATCGAGACCAGCGATGGCGACAAATGGAAGTTTAACCGGAAGGGAGAGGCAAAGAAGAAGTTATCAAGCAACAGATTTGTGCGGAAATATTGGGACGGAGAACAGCTTTCGCCGATGAACATGATCGAGAAAATGGGCGGCTGGCGCCGGGACGGCGCTTTTTATTCCATGGCAAAGCAGTTGGAACGGGGCGAATACGATAAACAGCGCTACATTATCCAGAGCGACGCACTGCTGAAAGACTTTACAGAGAAGCACGAGAAGTGGATCGCCAAAGCCGACGGAAAGGGAAAGGACGCCATATGGTACGAAGTTGAAGTGCCGGCATTCCTGGAAGCGGGCAACGGCGGTGCGGATCTGCGGGAGAACAAAAGCGTGAAGATCTACATGACGCCGATGATGAAGGTTAAACTATACTTGGATTCGCTGAACTACGATAATCTGTGGCATATCAAATACGGTGGCGTGAAGTTCCCGGACAGACGGATTTATTCGGCGGCAAAAAAAGAAGAGGATGAACTGGAAGCTTACGCAAACGGCGTGACGGTGAAAATGAAGCCGGGATTTGTGAAAAGTCTTGTGGCGGATCTGACGCCGGAGGAGAAGGAACTGGCATTTATCCTGGGCAAGAAGTATTTCAATGGGTACGCCAAGGAGGAGATCAACCGGGTTTCCAATTTGCTGGATGGGCACGACAAGGCCATGAACGACAACTACAGCCCGATTTACACCGATGCAAACTACCTGGGCAACAAAATGGATCCGGCCATTGTGGATGCGACAATCGAGGGCATGGGGCCGCTGAAAAACCGCGTGAAATCCGGAACGCCGGTGCTGGCGGTGAGCGCCCTTTCGGCATTCCAGAAGAACCGGGACATGACGGCAAAATATGTTGGGCTGGCGATCCCTGTGCGCAACATGAACGCGCTGCTGAATTACACAGAAAAGGGGTACAACGATTCTATGCGCGCGGTGATCGGCAAAAAATGGGGGGATGAAGCGGTAAAATATCTGGATGATCTGATGAAAAATATCCAGAACAAACCGGCCGACGAACTGAATGTTGTGGAACAAATGGTAAAGTGGACTACCAACAATTATGTGAAAGCGGTGTTCGGATTCAACCCGGGCACAGTGATCAAACAGGCGCCGGGCTTCTTCATGGCCGGGGCGCGGCTGGGGTTTGACACGATTCCGGCGACATCCATGCTGCACTCTGCATGGGGCAAATACCGCGACTTGATAGCGAAGTATACCCCGATTATGGAGTGGCGCGCCAGAGGCTACAGCACGCGCGAAATGTCGGAATTGAAGAACAACCCCAGCTGGACGCAGCGGAACCGGGCATTTAAGTTTGTGTTCGGCGGGGCGATCCAGTGGATGGACCTGCACACCTGCGCGGCAATCTGGCCGTGGGCGGAAAACTATGTGAAGAAGCACTACCCGAACCTGAAACCGGGCAGCCGGAGCGAGATCAACAGCGGGAAGGATGCCTACTACAAGAAGGTGGCGGAGGTGTTCGAAGATGCCATCGCCAACAGCCAGCCCATGTACGACGACATGCACACGGCAAAGATCATGCACAGCAACAACGGCATAGCGCGCGGCATTACCATGTTCCACACGGCCCAGCTGACCCAGGCGAACGCCATCCGGCAGGCGCACGGGGAAATGAAGCGGGCGCAGGCGGAAAATGACAAGGAGGGATTGAAGCGCGGGCAGAAGGCATTCAAGGACAGCATTATGGCGCTGCTGATCTCCACACTGAGCTTTGAAGCGGTGGGGGCGCTGGTGGCCATCGCCAAGCGGAAGGACAAGGCGCTGCGTGACGACGAGGGCGAAATGACGCCGGCAACCATTGCAAAATACATGGCAGATGCCACGGCAAAGGACCTGCTGGGCAACGTTGTGGGCTGGGACACGGCCTATGACATCGGCACGCATTTTCTGTTCGGGAACACCTGGTACGGATTTGAAATGCCGGGCGCGGATGCGATTCAGGACTTCATAGACGATGCAGCGAAGTGGAAAAAAGCCGCGGCGGAGTTTGGAGGAGGTATTTTCAATGTAACCGATGCGGGCGATTTCCAGTATTACCTGCGGACGGCGGGAAGCGATTTCCGCAAGGCAAGCAAGAATGCGGCGGTGGATCTGTCGTACTTACTGGGTGTGCCGGCAAAAAACATGGAAAGCTACACACTGGGCCTGATGGGCTGGATCAACCCGGATCTGGCGGCGGCCTACAACAACGCATGGGGCGGCAGCTACGACAAAAGCAGCGTGGCCGCGCTGGGCGGAAAACCGAAGGAACAGGAGGCAGCGATCCGGAAAGCTGTGCGCAACCGGGCGAAGGACGCCAGCGACGAGGCTGTGGCGGAGTTGCAGCGGCTGTATCAGACGGCGGGCACGGAAGTGATGCCCCAGGCGGTGGCGGACACGATCACGATCGAAACCGGAGAGGACAGCAGCGAAAAGGTGGAACTGAGCCTGAAACAGAAGTCGGACTACCAGAAGGCATACGACAAGGTGGTTTCGGCGGAACTGAATCAGTTGATCGCATCGCCGGAATACGCAAAGCTGAGCGACGACCAGAAGGCGGGCGCTGTGGTGCTGCTGTACAAGTACGCGGCGGAGCAGGGCAAGCAGGCGGCCGTGGCGGAATATGCACAGAAGGGCTGGAAGGCCAAAGCTGCGCGCGCGGCCGAAGAGGGCGCGGACGTTTACCAGACTGTGATCTACAAAGCGGCCACCGAAGAGATCAAGGGGGACAAAGACGAAAACGGCAAGACCATAAGCGGCAGCGAGGCAAAGAAAAAGATGGAGTGGTTGATCGGGAGCGGATGGAGCGAAACAACGCAGGCAGCCATTTACTTTGCCGAGATCGCATCGAAGAACCGGGACGAGAAGAGCAATGAACTGGCGAAAAAAGGCGTGAGCCGGGCGGAATACTACCGCTATATGGTGCAGACCAGGGACACGACAGGCGATAAGGATGAGAACGGGGAAACTATTTCCGGAACGGAAAACAAGAACCTTTATGACAAGCTGAACGCAATGGACCTGAGCGACGAGCAGAAGGGCTTGCTTTACTTTGCGGAAATCCAGGACTATACGAAGGATGAAAAGTATTATCCGAAGGCAAAGGCGGAAGGGGTGAGCGATTGGCAGTATGCGTCCTTTAAGGCGAACACCGGCGTGATGGTGAGCGACAAGGACAAGAACGGCAAAAGTATTACCGATTCCAAACGTGACAAGGTGCTGGGATACATCAATGGAATGGACATCAGCAGCGACGCAAAGGACGAGCTTTATTTTGCGGCGGGATACGGAGCAAAGAGGCTTTCCGAAGCGCCGTGGCACAGTGGGAAGAAGAGCAGCAAGAAGGCGCAGAAAGCCGCCAAGAAGCAGGCGGCAGCCCGGGCGGCGCTGGCCACGCCGGAGATGCAGAGCTATTTGCAGAAATACGGCGTGACACAGGCGAACGGGAAGCCGATCAGCGCGGCGGATCTGCAAAGCAGCGTGGAAAGATACATCCGCAAATACACCGGCGGAAGATCGCTGCCGAGAGCGGGAGAATCCATGAATCTGCCCAGCGACTTACCGAGAGCGGGAGAATCCATGAATCTGCCCAGCGACTTACCGAGAGCGGGGGAGGCGCTGACAACGCGCGATCTGCCGCGGGCAGGCGAAGAGGTGCAGATGCAGAGTTTGCCGACCTATAACGATCTGGTACGGCAGCGGGAAGCGCAGGAAAGCCTGGATGAGAAATATTTCCGAAAATTCGGAAGGAGGTAAGAGAGTGTGAACGCGCGGCCGAGGATCCCGCAGACGCTGGCGGGATTGTTGCGCTCGGAGATGGAGAAAGCGATCTGGGAAGCCAATTTGGGAGAGGACGACGGACTGATCGCGGATCGGTATCTGATCGCCCATGTGACGCAGGCGGACATCGCGGCGGAACTGGGATGCGACCAGTGCACGGTGGCGCGCAGGATGCCCCATATTCTGCGCAGGGTGGAGTTTGCCGCGCAGAAGATCGGGTACATATAACCGCATAAAAACGCCCGGCAGCCGCATTGTGATGCCACACAGTGCGGCTGCTTTTTTGTTACCATATGAGCATAGGGATCCCGAAAAAATTTATAAAAAAGGAGCGATACTATGGCAGAATTTGCAAGCAAGGGCGTTGCGGGCGCCGGACTGGGCACCGGCATTGCGGGCCTGTCTTTGGGTGTGCTCAACGCGCTGGGGATGCTGGCCGGGGCTGGCGGCATTCCTGCTGTGCGCGCTGCGGAAGGTGCGTGCAGCGAAGATCACTTTATCAACCGGTACGAACTGAACCTGGTGCAGGAAAACGCATCTTTGAAGAGCGACATTGCTCTGCGGGACGCCAACACCTATCAGGACCAGAAGATGCTGGAAATGTACAAGTACGTTGACGGCAGAATGCGCGACATCGAGGGAGAGGTCGCAAAGCAGGCTGTGACCAATCAGGCCACGAAGGACAGCTTCCAGCTGCTGCAGGAGCGCCTGGAGTGCGCGAAGTCCGAACTGGGCGGTGCAATCAAGCGCGAGCGCGACGACAGACGCTGCGCAGACAACACGATCGTGACATACCTGAACGCCACGTTCTATCCTAAGCAGGTTGCCAACGTGACGGTGGGCGACACGACCACGGCGCAGCCGACCTATAATCCCCTGCCGCTGTGCGACTGCAACTGTAACTAAAGGCAAAACGGATTGAGCGGGGCAATCGCCCCGCTCTTTTAGAAGGAGGACATTATGGTAACGGTAAAACAGGTGCAGACGGGGATCGTGCGGTATGTGGACAATGATCTGCTGCCCCATCTGGAAGGCATGAAGAAAATCGGGCTGGGAATCTATATGGGCCTGGCGTCGGAAAACATCGGCGCGGCCATCCAAAAATACAAAGACCACCCCGCCGTAGCCATGCTGAACGTGGTAACGGACGACGGGATGGTGGACATTGACAAGGTGTACACGGTGGCAAAACCTATGTTTGACCAAAAGCAGAGCATTGATCTGCCGTTGATCGGGCGCGTGACCTTTGACGGCGGCGATGTGGAAAAGCTGTACCGGTACATCAGTGAAGCGTGAAAGGAGAAAAATATGGAACTGATTGAAAAACTTTCTGACATGATCGAAGAAGAAATTGACGATGCGGAAAAGTACGCGAAGTGTGCGTTAAAATACAAAACCGAATATCCCGAACTGGCAGATACTTTTATCGGCCTGTCCGGGGAGGAGATGCGGCATAAGAATATGCTGCACGATCAGGTAGAGAGAATCATCGGCAAATACCGCGAGAAGAACGGCGAGCCGCCCAAGGAAATGAAAGCGATATACGACTACCTGCACCGCAAGCAGATCGAGCACACCAAAGATGTGAAAGCGTTGCAGGAAATGTACAGAGAGTGAAGCCCTAATTCCTGCACCTGAACTGGGTGCAATAGAGGGTGCAATATCTGGCGTTTTTATTTATTTTTTCAAGTTTTTTCAAAAAAATGCAAAAAGCAAGGAATCCTTAGAACCGTTGCGGTTCTAAGGATTCCTTGCTTTTCATTTGGTACGGCTGGGGGGATTCGAACCCACGACCTTTTGATTCGTAGTCGTTGCCGGACTTCTTGTGATAAAGCAATTTTTGATTTTTTCAAATCGATGAATCCTTAGAGCTGCAATTGTTTCGCGGATCGCTTGCTTCTGCTGTTTCGTGTGACGGAAAGCGTGATGAGTGCAATATGGGTGCAATAGATATACTGCTTACAAAGCGTCTGTAATCCGCCGCAAGTCCTCCACATTGACGTCCTGATAATACCGCAGCATCTCAGTGCTGGTATGTCCGATCAATTCCAGTTTGTCCTTATCGGCAGCATTTATATTTTTCATCAGCGTGGCAAACGTATGGCGGCAAGTATGTGGGGATAATTTATGCCGGCCATTTTCCATCGGATTTGCGATCCCGATTGCATCAAGTGTCGGATAAAATATATCGTCGCGAAAGTGATCGTATAGAATTGCTTCTCCGTTTTCGCCACAGAATAATGCACCGGCAATTCGGTTCTTAGCCAGTCGGTCAATAATCGGCTGGATCTTCGGGCTGATGGTGACAATCCGGTTTTTACCGGCCTCGGTCTTGGCACCGCCGGTCAGCGTTTTGTTTTTACGATCATAGTCCTTGACATCCAGCGCAAGGAATTCTGACGGGCGGAATCCCAAGTAACACATACAATAAATATAGTCGGCATATGGAATAACACCGGCGGCGCAGCGGATCTGTTCCAATTGCTCAACCGAAAAACTGCTGCGCGATGCGGAAGATTCTCCGGACACCGTAAGGTATTCAGACAGGTTCCGCTTTGCGTAGTCGCGCGGAACGGCGTATTTATATAGAAGCCCAGACAACGTTTTCATAAGCTGCTTTGTCCGCTTTCCCTTGGGGCAATCATCCATACATTCCTGTAGATCGTCAATATCAATGTCTTTCATTTTGCGAAACGCAACCGGCGAAAAATACTTTTCTGCGGATTTATAGCAAGACATTGTGGATGAACCGGCGCGATGGGTGGGGAGCCAGAGATCATACAGCTGCTGCCATGTAATATCTTTCTCGCGTTTCTGCTGGCCTTTCAGCGCTGGTAAGTATTCCAGCGCTTCCTTTTTTGTGCGGAAACCACTCTTCTTCGCCACGACGCGCTTTTTCTTATCGTTTTCTATACGGTATCCAAGCGTAATAGCTGCCACCCATTTATCCCCGCGCTTATACACAGAGCCTGTGCCATTTCCACGGGACTTAGTACGCACTGGCTTTTGCTGCACAGATTGATTTTTGCCGCACACGGGGCAGAAAAGCGCGCCATCCGGCAGGGGCGCTTTACATTTTATGCATTCCATTGGATCACCACCGATCAAAAAGACATCCAAACGTTTGGAAATTTGAAGCGATTTAATTGATAAAAAATATTCGAACAAATATTGTAAAAAACGCCAATTGAATTTATAAAACGTATGTTCTAATATATAGGCATCCGACGGATAAGGAAACTTGCGGTTAATGAGCGCGCCGGGTATGCTAAGATACTCAGTGACGGAGCCAGCCGACATTGCCATTGAAAATATCAATGAAGATCAAAACAAAGAGGACAACGACCAGAAGTTCCAGGCAGGCGAAGAGGTGGCGCTTTTCCTTTTGCTGGCGCTCAATGATCCACATATAGATTTTCAGCAGTTCTTCATCGGCATGGATGCGGAGGGGATCTTCGGCACGGGGCGGGGGTGGATCTTCCGGCGCGGCGGATTCGGACGGATCGTCCTGCAGAAGGGCGGCCATCTTTTCTGCAATGTCGGCAGGCGGAGTGACACGGCCGCTGAGATAGCGGGAGATCGTGCTTTCGGACACGCCGCAGGCTTCGGCCATTTCCTTTTGGGTGATGTCGTGTTGCGCGTTTAGCGCTTTTCTTGCAGATTCGTACAGCATTTTTTCCATCCTCTCTTCAAAAATTCCAGAAATTACCATTAAATTGCACGATTGGACATTGATGTTGCAGGCGCAACACCCTATAGTAGAGGCAGAAAGAATTTTTTGAAAGGGGCGCTGCACCATGGAACTGACCAGGGACGACATTTTACAATTGGAACTTTACCGCTTGATTTTAGAAATGAACCGGGAGCAGAAGCTGCGGCTGCTGGAAGCAGCGCGGGAACTGCGCAGGAACGAAAGGAGAGGCGACGCAGATGGAGCAGGATAAACAGATGCAGGAGATATTAGCGCTTTTTCGCCAACTGACGGAAGAAGAAAAAATTACTTATCTTGCACACCTAAAATATCTCGCAGAATCTGGATCTGACGTTGCTTCTGCGCCGGTGTGAGTCGACTACATAAATCGAATAATTCTTCTTCCAGCTCGTCGGCCGCCCGGCCGACGGGCTTTTCTTTTTCTTCTGGGGCGATATTTATGAGTTGTTCTTCGTCTAAAGTAGAAATCAAATCATTAACAGATATGCCTATGCAAGATGCGACCTTTTGAAAGATTGTGTAAGTAGGCGTAATAGGTTGTCCGGTAGATGGATTTTCGTTTCGTTCAAGCATGGAAATATATCCACGACTAATACCGGAAATATCTGCAAAATCGCGTTGAGATAGGTCATGTGTTGTGCGATATTCTTTAATAAATTCTCCAAGTAGCATAATGCACCACCTCTTATGTGTTTAATATATTATACACAACAGAATAGGAAGTTGCAATAAAATATTTAATAAATTAAGTGCTCATCATACTTGACATATTATGCTTAATATGCTAAGCTGTCATAAACAGAAAGGGGGGTTATAAATGTTTGCCATCAAAGAATGCAGGGAAAAGGCTGGAATCTCACAGCAGGAATTATCCCAAAAGTCCGGAGTGGGAAGGGTTACATTGTCAGGGTTGGAAAGCGGAAGAGTAACCGTTACGAGTACGGGAACTATTTTGAAAATCGCAAAAGCTTTAGGTGTGCAGGTAAGCGAAATTTTTTTTGAGGGAAACGCTTGATATATTAAGCGAAAATGGCGCACCCACATATAACTGCCAATTATATATGGGGAGCCAACAGTTGTTTGCCGTATAGGAAAATGAAAGTTTGGCAAGCTGTACATTTACCTGTGCTGCTTATCCGGGATGTTGAGCCGGAGTGCCTGCCCGCCAGCACGCATCGAACAAGAAGTGGCCATCTCAGATTTTTCCGCAATACATTGCGATGACAAGAAGGCGAGCCTTGCCACGTTTGCGCCTGATTTTGATGGTCGTTCCAAATCCGACGGAAGTTACGGTGCGGGGGTATTAAAAGCATGCCGCGGCAAATTCGCCATATGGCATCACCTCCTTTACCCTAAACAGGTATAAACACATTATACCGAGAATGTTTAATAAACGCAACAACAAAAACCGGCCGAGGGAGAACCTCGACCGGTGCGCGGAAATCAGAAGCAACGGGAGCAAGCAGTATAGCCGCGTGCTTTTGCAGTGGAAAGAGAAATTGCAATTTTGCTTTGCCGCAGATAAGAGCAGCCAGAGCGGTGGTATTTACTTCCGGTTTTAGTTACATAAACGGTAACGCTCTGTGAATTAGAACTGCTGGAAGAAGCGGAGGCACTGGACGAGGAAGAAGACGAAGAACCTGATTTAGAGGAACCTGCTTTGTAGCCTGCATCGTAACCGGCTTGTTTGCCTTCTTCGTATCCAGCGGATTTGCCTTCTGCGTATCCGTCAGTTTTACCAGATGCGTATCCATCGCTTTTTCCTTTTTCGTATTGTGCTGCATCGGCATCAGCTTTACCGGATGCATAGCCATCCTCTTTACCGGCGCTGTAGCCGGAAGAGTAGCCGTCGGTTTGACCGGCATTGTAGCTGTAGTTTGCAGTGAGCGGAAAGCCGACAACAGATACAGCAATGGCGATTACCAAAAGGATTGACTTCAAATTGCGCACAAAAAACACCCCCCTTTCGACACGATTATAGCACAGGGGGAGAGAAAAACAACAAAAACCGGCCGAGGGAGAACCTCGACCGGTGCGCGGAAGGAGATGAAAATGTGGACCAGCGGATCAATCCGTATCCATGGGCACAGCATCGGGATCAATGCCGAGGGAGCGGAGCGCTCGCGAGATTTTGCGCGATGCGCTGCGCGCTACGGACTGGGTATATTTCACCCGGTCAGGATCCAGTCCGGGTGCTGGATGCTGCAAGGCGCTTTTGCAGTTGGCCTTGCTTTGCTGTAAAAGCACATAAATCAATTCCAATTCATCGGCGGAGAACAAATCAGACGCCATAAAGACACACCCCCTTTCAAGGGGATTATAGCACCGGGAGAGGGGAGAAGACAAGCATGGTGAACGAGGACACGACGATCCGGGAGCTGATCGCGGCGGCCAAAAATCTGAAGCTGTGGGTGGACAAGATCAACGACGCCTGCGGCCGGATGAGCGAGGAAGAGCTGAAAGCGCTGGAGCGGCTGCTGCGGGAAACGGAAAAGGACTGAGAAAGGAGCAACGGAACATGACAATGGAAGAGATCAAGAAGAGCGACAAGTGCTTTCTGATCCCGAAGGACATCGCGGAAGTGATCGGCTGCGATCCGCAGTTTATCCGCATTGCGGCGCGGGATTGCCCGGAGCAGCTGGGGTTCCCTGTGACGCGCGTGGGGACAAGGACCAAAATTCCGAGGATTCCGTTTATCCAGTATGTAGAAGGGGGGCAGTCAAATGAAGCATAAGACGAGAGAGCAGCGCCGACGGGCACGGCTGGGAACGGCGGCCCGCGTGCTGACGACGGCGGCCCTGGTGATCGCATTGGTGGTGCTCTTCTGCACGCCGGTACAGAGCGAAACTGTACCGGCCGCAGCGGATTATTTGCAGCAGATCGGCGCGGACAACGCCCAGCGCGCGCATGTGATGGCGCTGTATGAGGAGTGGGGCAAATGAAAAGTTACAAAGGATTTGACAAAGACCTGAAATGCAGAGGGTTCCAGTACGAGATTGGCGAAGAATATGAGTGCGAGGATGCAGTAGCCTGTGAAACCGGATTCCACGCATGCGAAAGGCCGCTGGACGTATTTTCTTATTATCCGCCTGCATCAAGCCGGTATTGTGAGGTGGAGCAGGGCGGTAAGACGGACGCAAACTCGGATGATAGCAAGATTGCATCTACCAAAATTAAGATAGGTACAGAGATCGGAATTCCCGGCCTTGTGAAGGCGCAAATTGAATATGTGAAAGCGCATACAACCACTGAGCATACCGACCCGAAAGCGGCTACCGCCGGGGACAGTGGCGCAGCTACCGCCGGGAACAGGGGCGCAGCTACCGCCGGGTACTGTGGCGCAGCTACCGCCGGGGACAGTGGCGCAGCTACCGCCGGGGACAGTGGCGCAGCTACCGCCGGGAACAGGGGCGCAGCTACCGCCGGGTACTGTGGCGCAGCTACCGCCGGGGACAGTGGCGCAGCTACCGCCGGGGACAGTGGCGCAGCTACCGCCGGGGACTGTGGCGCAGCTACCGCCGGGTACTGTGGCGCAGCTACCGCCGGGGACGGTGGCGCAGCTACCGCCGGGAACAGGGGCGCAGCTACCGCCGGGAACTGTGGCGCAGCTACCGCCGGGGACGGTGGCGCAGCTACCGCCGGGAACAGTGGCGCAGCTACCGCCGGGGACTGTGGCGCAGCTACCGCCGGGGACGGTGGCGCAGCTACCGCCGGGAACAGTGGCGCAGCTACCGCCGGGGACTGTGGCGCAGCTACCGCCGGGGACGGTGGCGCAGCTACCGCCGGG
>ERZ1034920.1907-NODE-1907-length-12533-cov-5.765668_pt1 | contig 12533 bp, 10 predicted proteins | sample MGYA00520688_ERZ1034920 | MGnify/ENA primary metagenome ERZ1034920 (study PRJEB33766, sample SAMN09781785) | gut metagenome | biome: gut microbiome | host: Homo sapiens | place: Madagascar | study: EMG produced TPA metagenomics assembly of the PRJNA485056 data...
AAAGCAACGGTCATACCGAGTGAGATAAAGCTGTCAATCCGCCAGCCTTGCATTTCCATATTGATGAGCGGTGATTCCATTTGTTTGTTTTTATAATAGAGATAAACGGTTACGATGATACCTAAGATGCAGGCAAATAATTCAAATCCGGCAACAGTGTGGAAGGACACAATATGACCGCCGTGCAGCATAAGGTTGATGTTGTTAAAGATCAGACCAAAGGTAACTGCTGTCATAGTAATCCCCTTAACAACAACGAAGATGGTCTCGATCTGCATATATCCAAATGGGTGCTCCTCATTAGAGGGCTTGTATAGTAATGGAATCAGAAAAATGGAAGGGAGCAGCATACAGAATTCTACACCATCATAGACAGCGTCCAGAAGTACTGCCTGAGAGTCAGTAACCAGTGCCATCATAAGTTCAATGACGACAAAGACCAGATTACCATATAGTGATACAGACATGGCAGACTTTTCCCTTTTTTGCATTTTCTTACCTACGTGCATAAATAGCCTCCTTCGGATGTTTATTTCATCATACCATATCGTTTACAGGGATTCCAGATAAGATGCGAAAAGCTATTGACAGAAATGATGGTAGTGCTATAATAAAAACAAACATATGAACAAGTGCTCATATATTCAAACAAATAATTCAATAACAGAAAGGAAGTATTTATTATGAAAAAGACTTACAAAATCGATGTAGACTGTGCAAACTGTGCAAATAAGATGGAGCAGGCAGCAAAAGAGACAGCAGGCGTTAAGGATGCAACTGTTAACTTCATGATGCTGAAGATGATCGTGGAATTCGAAGAGGGACAGGAGCCTAAGAAGGTTATGAAAGAAGTCCTGAAGAACTGCAAGAAGGTAGAAGACGACTGCGAGATCTTCTTGTAAGATACAGCTGGATGGTAATAGATATCTGCAGAGAATAAAGCGGAAAATGAATCGGAAAGGACAGGAGCAGATATGACAAAGAAACAGAAAAAGGTATTGATCCGTGTTATCGTTGCGGCAGTACTGATCATTGCATTCAGTTTTCTTCCATTAGAGGGATATATCAGATTTATCTGCTATATGGTGCCGTATCTGGTAATCGGATACGACGTACTGCGCAAAGCGTTCAAAGGTATTCTGAACAGACAGGTATTTGATGAGAATTTCCTGATGGCAGTAGCTACTGTGGGTGCGATTGCCCTGGGTGATTATAAAGAAGGCGTATCCGTAATGCTGTTTTATCAGATCGGCGAGTTGTTCCAGAGTTATGCAGTAGGTAAGAGCAGACGGAATATCAGTGATCTGATGGACATCAGACCGGATTATGCGAATGTTGAAAAAGACGGAGAACTGGAACAGGTGGACCCGGATGAGGTAGAAGTTGGCACGGTGATCGTTGTACAGCCAGGTGAAAAAGTGCCGATTGATGGTGTGATCACGGAAGGCAGCAGTACACTTAATACCAGTGCACTGACTGGCGAAAGTCTTCCGAGAGAAGCAAAAGCCGGTGATGAGGTTATCAGTGGATGTATCAATATGACAGGTCTGCTGAAGATTCAGACGACCCGTGAGTTTGGGGAGTCTACCGTATCCAAGATTCTGGAACTGGTGGAGAATTCAAGTTCCAGAAAGTCGAGATCTGAAAACTTTATTTCGAAATTTGCAAGATATTATACACCGGCAGTCTGCTACGGTGCATTGGCACTGGCAATCCTGCCGCCAATCGTGCGTATGCTTGCATTGGGACTTGCGCCGGAATGGGGTGACTGGATCTACCGGGCACTGACATTTCTGGTTATCAGTTGTCCTTGTGCACTGGTTATCAGTATTCCGCTCAGCTTCTTTGCCGGGATTGGCGGAGCAAGTCATGAAGGTGTATTGGTCAAAGGTTCCAATTATCTTGAGACCATGGCGCAGACCAAATATGTAGTATTTGATAAGACCGGTACGATGACACAGGGCGTATTTGAGGTCAGCGGAGTACATCACAATACAATTCCGGAAGAGCAGCTTCTGGAGTACGCAGCATTGGCAGAGTGTTCGTCCTCGCATCCGATTAGTAAGAGTCTGCAGAAAGCATATGGTAAGCCAATCGATCGTAATCGTGTGACGGATATCGAAGAGATCAGCGGACATGGCGTGAAAGCTAAAGTTGATGGCGTAGAAGTGGCGGTCGGCAATGCAAAGCTGATGAAGAAGATGGATCTTCCATACAGCGAATGTCATGAAGTAGGTACAATTGTACATGTGGCAGTGGATGGAACTTATGCCGGACACATTCTGATATCAGATCAGTTGAAGCCTCATGCAAAACAGGCAATCCAGGATCTGAAGCGCGCGGGTATCACGAAGACAGTCATGCTGACCGGAGATATGAAGCGGGTGGCAGATCAGGTGGCAGCAGAGCTTGGCATTGATGAAGTACACAGCGAACTACTTCCGGCAGATAAGGTTGCGAAAGTAGAAGAACTGCTGGCTAAGAAAGGCGAGAAAGAGAAACTTGCATTTGTTGGTGATGGGATCAATGATGCGCCGGTACTTTCCAGAGCAGATATCGGAATTGCCATGGGAGCCCTTGGATCTGATGCAGCCATTGAAGCGGCCGATGTGGTGCTGATGGATGATGATCCACAGAAGATTGCAAAGGCGATTAAGATATCCAGAAAATGCTTACGCATTGTATATGAGAACATTTATTTTGCACTTGGTATTAAAGCAATCTGCCTGATCCTCGGAGCACTTGGTATAGCGAATATGTGGATGGCGATTTTCGCAGACGTGGGAGTTATGGTGATTGCAGTTCTTAATGCGATCCGTGCACTTTTTGTAAAGAACCTCTAGGAGTGATAAGATGGAAAAAAAAGCAAATGATGTGGAGATCTGTGAATCTTGCGAGGTACATGAGAATCTCCTGAAAATAGTAAATGAGACCATTCCGGCTGAGACGGAGCTGTATGATCTGGCGGAATTATTCAAGATCTTCGGAGACTCCACAAGAATCCGAATTCTGTATGTGCTCTTTGAAGCAGAGGTATGTGTCTGCGATCTGGCAGAGGCATTGAATATGACACAGTCAGCTATTTCCCACCAGCTCAGGATACTGAAGCAGAACAAACTGGTCAAGAGCAGACGGGAAGGTAAGTCTGTATTCTATTCACTGGCAGATGATCATGTGCGTACGATCATCGATCAGGGACGGGAACACATCGAAGAAGATTAAGAGATAAAAGATATTAGATATTAGCAGGGGCAGTCTGGGAGGACTGCTCCTGTTGACGTATCAGGGGAGCAGATGGTACACTAGAGAGCATAGATGCAGGGAGGCAAAATATGAAGAACCCACTACACTATCAGATATCAGAATGTGATTGCGGACCGACATCGATGTTGAATGCGATCAGCTATCTTTTTGACCGGGAGGATATCCCACCGGAGATTATACGTAATGTGATGTTATATTGTCTGGACTGCTACAGTGCAGAAGGTGTGCCGGGACAGAGCGGCACTTCGCGTATGGCTATGATGTTTTTGTCAAATTGGCTCAATGAATTTGGCAAGATCGGCAGGCTGTCAGTAAACAGTGCATATCTGTCCGGAGAAGATGTATACCTTGGCGATAGCAGTCGGATCAATGATGTCTTACGCAGAGGTGGAGCTGTCGTAGTAAGGCTGTTTCTGGATGAATGGCACTATGTGACATTGACGGGAATCCAGGATGACAAGATTAAAATGTTTGATCCGTATTACTGGACAGAACCATATGAAGAGAAAGATATCGAGATACATATGGATCATCCGATGGAGTATAATCGCGTCGTACCGGAGAAATATTTTAATCAGGATGAAGAAAAATTATACGCATTAGGTCCTGTGGTAGGAAGAGAAGCAGTGTTATTGTCCAATAGAGAGACACTTCTGACGCCGGAGAAGACGATAGAATATTTTATATAATAAAAAACAGCATCCGCGGGAGGGTAAAAGCGGATGCTGTTTTGCACATATCGTGCAGTTTATTACGATAAATCAGAGCGCTTTGTGCTCTTTTGAAATAGACGTTACAACTTTCATACAAGCCAGAAGTGCGATCAGGTTCGGCAGCACCATCAGACCGTTGAACATGTCTGCCATATTCCATACCAGATCTACCTTTAATGTAGAACCGATGATAACGAAGATGACTACGATTACGGCATATACCTTTACCGCTTTGTTACCAAAAAGGTGACGTACATTAACTTCTCCGAAGTAATACCAGCCGATGATGGTGGTAAACGCGAAGAACAGCATACAGATGGCGATGAAGATATTTCCAAAATCACCAAATCCTACATTAAATGCACTCTGTGCCAGTTCTGCTCCGGTCAGTCCATTTCCCAGAACTCCGGTAGACAGGATAACCAGTGCTGTCATAGTCAGGATGATAAATGTATCGATGAACACACCCATCATAGCGATGATACCCTGTTCACATGGGTTAGCAACTTTCGCTGTTGCATGTGCATGAGGTGTAGAACCCATACCTGCTTCATTGGAGAACAGACCTCTTGCAACACCGAAACGCATAGCTTTCTGTACGGTTACACCCAGCATACCGCCTGCGATGGACTGTGGTGAAAATGCGCCTACAAAGATATCTTTAAATGCAGTGCCGACACCTGGAAGATGTGTTACCAGAATGATCAGGCTTCCAAGTACGTACAGGAGAGCCATGATTGGCACGATCTTTTCTGTGAAGCTTGCGATACGGTTGATACCTCCGATGAAAATGATAGCTGCAACAATTGCCACGAAGATACCAACAGCGATAGTCGGTACGTGGAATGCATTGTTAAATGCAACTCCGATAGAGTTGGACTGTACCATGTTACCCATGAATCCCAGAGCCAGAATGATGGCTACGGAGAAGAATCCTGCAAGGAACTTACCGAATCCACCTTTGAATATGTATTTAATGTAATATACCGGGCCGCCTACAACGGTACCGTTTTCTACTTTACGGGTGTGCTGAGCCATAACTGCTTCAGCGTAAATCGTAGCCATACCGAAAAACGCACTGACCCACATCCAGAAAATGGAACCGGGTCCACCGGATGCAATAGCGGTAGCAGCTCCGGCAATATTACCGGTACCGACCTGTGCTGCAATAGCGGTGGTCAGTGCCTGAAAAGAGCTAAGACCGTCTTCACTTTTTCCGCCGTGCAGAGAAAAATTACCGAACAGTGAACGCATACCTTCGCCAAACTTACGCACCTGAATGAACTTCAAGCGGAAGGTAAAAATGATACCTGCGCCAAGGAGCAGCACCAACAGTGCGTAGTCCCAGAGAAATGTGTTGACCAGATCAACGATTTTTGCAATGAATTCCATGTTTTTTTCCTCGATTCCTCTCAAAATTATTAAGCCATAGAAGATACATAGAAGATATGGGAAAAGCTCTGACTGAAAAATGGATAGATTGGGATAGATGAAAAAGATTCAAATAGATGTCTCCCCGGGAATTTAATTTGTGAAATAAAAAAATCCCGGGGAGAATCCACGAGATCTTGGTATATCAAAATAATAAAAACAACAAGGTTGTTTTAATATACTTGTCACACTGTCCTTTTGCCTGAGAGATTCGCGGGAACTATGTCTTGCTTTCACCTTCGGCACCCACTTAAGGGATTCTCCAGAGGGCCATCCAATTACAGTCTCGTCTCTAAATGGAGACACCTGAGAGTATTATTCCTTCGGCGAGCATGATGCCTGCTTTCCTGCAATCTTCGATTGGCTCGATATTCAATTATCGTGGTCTATTATAAACATGTATACAATCCTTGTCAACCCCTGCAAAAAATATTTCTGGTGGTTTCTGGAGTATTGACAAATGTAAGGAAAGAATACATAATATAGGTTATTAATAGATTATTTGGAGACGATTTACAGGAGTTTAATATAGATGCTTACACAGTTTTCAAGAACAGAATTATTGCTGGGAAAAGAGGCAATGCAGCGGCTTGAAGGAGCCAGAGTTGCAGTCTTTGGTATTGGCGGTGTGGGTGGTTATGTATGTGAGGCGCTGGCAAGAAGTGGTGTGGGCGCGCTGGATCTGGTTGATGATGATAAAGTGTGTCTGACGAATCTGAACCGTCAGATCATAGCTACGAGAAAGACCGTTGGCAGATATAAGACAGAAGTTATGAAGGAACGTATTCTGGATATTAATCCTAAGGCAAAGATTGAGATCCATAATTGCTTTTTTCTTCCGGAGAATGCAGATGAATTTCCGTTTGAGGAATATGATTATATCGTAGATGCGGTAGATACTGTGACAGCGAAGATTTCCCTTGTGATGAAAGCAAAGGAGTGCAATGTGCCGATCATCAGCAGCATGGGAGCCGGGAATAAGCTGGATGCAAGTCAGTTCAAGGTGGCAGATATTTATAAGACTAAGGTATGTCCGTTAGCGAAGGTTATGCGGAGAGAGCTTAAGAAGCGAGGAGTGAAGAGGCTGAAGGTAGTATACTCAGAAGAACAGCCTACGAGACCGAAGGAAGATATGTCGATCAGCTGCCGTACGAACTGCATTTGTCCACCAGGAGCCAAGCATAAGTGCACGGAACGGAGAGATATTCCGGGAAGCGTAGCATTTGTGCCGGCAGTTGCAGGATTGATCATAGCAGGAGAAGTGGTCAAAGATCTGGGACAGATTGGATAAGTTAATTTTTAAAATTAAAGTAAATATATATGAGGTGAAAGAGTTGAAAGTACTGGAAGAGAAGATTCTGGCGGAAGGCCGGGCATTGAACGAAAACGTATTAAAAGTAGACAGTTTTATCAATCATAAGGTAGATCCTGAACTGATGCATGAGATCGGCAAGGAGTTTGCAGAGCATTTCAAGGATCAGGGGATTACTAAGATCGTGACGATTGAGAGTTCTGGTATTGCACCGGCACTTATGACAGCATATGAGATGAATGTGCCGATGGTTATTCTGAAGAAGCAGCCATCGAAGGTGTTGAATGATGATCTGTATCAGACACTGGTAAGCTCATTTACCAAAGGAACCAGTTATGAATTGACTCTTTCCAGCCATCAGATCAGTGAAGCGGATCATGTCCTGATCATTGATGATTTTCTTGCCAATGGTGAGGCAGCCACAGGCGCACTGAGACTGCTGAGAAAAGCACATGCCACGACAGCAGGTGTGGGTGCACTGATTGAGAAGTCTTTCCAGCCAGGACGTGAGAAGCTGGAAGCACAGGGTGTGCATGTATATTCCCTGGCACGTATTTCCAGACTTGGCAAAGGCGTTATCGAATTTGTACAGGAATAGGGAAAAGGTAGTCATAAAACTTGACGTATTTTGTTATATATGACAAAATATTGATAGACAATATTTTCGAATAATGAGGAAGCGATTTGAACAATATTTGTTGAATTGCTTCCTTTTGTGTTATGAGGGAGTAACAGATGAAGAGGACAAAATTCAGCGCATTTATATGTTTTCTGGTATTTTGTATTGTTACGGTATTATGCGGATGCCAGAAGGTGGAGAAGGAATCAGATAAAAAACTACCGCAGATTCGAGTGGGCGGAGTGGTGTATGAACCATATTTTTATAAAGACATTGACGGAGAATTTACCGGGATTGATGTGGAACTGGCGAAAGAAGCATTTCACCGGATGGGATACGAACCGGTTTTTGTTGATGTAGATATTGCAAAGGTAGATTCTGCACTTCCGGAAGATATCGTTGATTGTCTGTGGAGCTGTTATACGATGGAAGAGCGGGAAGATAAATATCTGTGGGCCGGACCATATCTGTATACGAGAAGAGTGCTGGCGGTGAAGGCCGACAGTGATATTAAGACAATTGAAGATCTGGAAGGGAAGACGATTGCAGTACAGGCCAATTCTATGACAGAAAAGATATTTCTTGAGAATATGAACCCTGAGATTCCTACAGAGTATAAGTTAGATACTTATCGTACAATTGCAGATGCTTTTACCGCTTTACGGAAAGGCTATGTGAATGCGGTTGGTGGACATGAGGCAACTTTGGGTCAGTATACAGCGGAATATCCGGAGGCTTATCGATATTTGAATATCAGCCTGTACAGGTCCAGGCTTGGTGTTGCGTTTGCAAAGGATGAAGACGAGCAATTGGTACAGAAACTGACGCAGACTTTGGGTGAGATGAGGGAGGATGGAACAATTACGGAGATATTGACAGGATATCATCTGGATGTGGAGTCTAATTTGTACAAAGAGGAGGAGTAATGCGCAGATTGCTGAGTAATGAATCAGAAAACAGAAGAAAATTGCAGTTGCTGAGTGCGATAATAATCATAACTGGCTACCTGATCCTATATGCGGTGTTTCAGATTACATCTGATTCAGAAAAGCACAATATCAGTCAGGAAGCGGATGAAGTGATGGATTTCCTGCAGTCAAGCTGCCAGAAATATGATGATTACCAGCTTGGCAATCAGGTTGAGAATCTGCAGAATCTACAGCTGAAAGCGGAGAATCTGCGCCGTTATCTGAACGATATTGTATTAAGCAGTAATGATCAGCTTGCACAGTTCGAGGAGGATCAGTCTCTGACAGGAATATGGATATTGGATGCCAATCTGAATACAGAGTATTATGCAGATCATGATCAGGTGGAAAGAAGTAATTTGCTGGAACAGATTCTGTCCGAAGATAATGCTGCTAATGTACTGCGATATCCGCAGAAAAGTTATGCGGAGCGGATAGTACTGGATGATATCAGTTATGACTATGTGATCATTGCGAGAGAAGACAGAGACGGCGTAATCATTTGCTATGAAGATGTGACAGCAGATGATGAAGACATGAGTGAATTTTCATTAAATTCGCTGCTTTCCGGGGACAGTTTCCGCAATAATGCGATCATTGTGATCACAGATGGTAAACGGATTCTGTGTTCCAATGCGAAAGAGCAGGTTGGTCGGATGATGGAGAAATGTCCGGTTGCGGATATAGAAGACGGAGAAGCAAGTGATTCGGATTATGGGATGTTTCAGATGAACAGCAACGGAGATAACTGGTACGGTAAACACGATATATACAGGGAGTATTATCTGTATGTGTTTTATAAAGATTCGGATGTATTTTCTGACAGACAGCCGATTATGATCATGACACTGGCACTGTATGTTTTTGGATGCCTGAGTCTCATTATTTTGGTGCAGTATATCAAGAGATCTAAAATGAAGAGAAAGGAAAAAGAATATCATCTGATCAATGTGATTGCCAGTATTTACAGTGCTAATCTGGCATTATATCCAGAGGAAAATATCTGGAAACCGATTGTGATGTCAAAGCGGCTTGAAAAGGTGATCGGTCATATTACACAGGCAGACCGGATGTTGGACGCATTTAACAGAGAACGGGTGGCTCCGGCATATCAGGAAGCTTTTGGAGAATTTCTGAAGCTTAAGGATCTGGAAGAACGCCTGGGTGATCGTAGATTTATAGGATATACGTTTGAAGATGTAGAGGGGCTCTGGTATCAGGCGCTTCTGATTCCACAGAAGTCTGAGCAGGATGAACATAAACAGATCGTTATGCTGGTTATCCGTGATGTATCAGAACAGAAGAGAAAAGAGATGACGTATCAGGAAGATCTGCGTGTGACAGCCGAAGAAGCAGAGCGGGCCAATGCGGTTAAGACAGATTTTCTGAAACGGATGAGCCATGATATCCGTACTCCGATCAACGGAATCAGAGGGCTGGCAAATGTCGGTAAGAATCATATCCATGATGTGGATAAAATAGAAGAATGTCTGGATGAGATCATGCGGAGTTCGGATATGCTGGTGGATCTGGTGAACAACGTTCTGAATATGAGTAAGCTGGAATCTGGTGGTATCCAGCTCACAGAAGAAGCCTTTGATCTGCAGGAGATGCTAGATGATGTGAAGCGTTTTGTAAATGTGCAGGCAGAACGGAAGCAGATCAGTCTTCAGATTAATGCTGCCGAAGTAGAACATTATCATTTGATCGGAAGTCCATTACATATTCGTCAAATTTTCCAGAATATTATAGAAAATGCAGTGAAGTTCAACATGGACAGTGGAAGCGTTAATGTAGTATGCAGAGAACTTGCAAGTGATGAGAATACAGTAGAGCTGGAAATGGTATGCGCAGATACCGGTATCGGTATGAGTGAAGAATTTCAGAAGCATGTCTTTGAGGCTTTTGTTCAGGAGGATACAAGTGCCAGAACAACTTATTCAGGCATAGGATTGGGACTTGCCATTACCAAGAAGCTGGTAAATTGCATGGATGGTGAGATCAGCTTTGAAAGTAAACAGGGAATTGGGACAGTATTTACTGTAAAGCTTCCGGTACAGATCGATCGGGCATATTATCAGCTGGCAGAGAAAAAAGATCCATTACAGGTGATGAAAGGACTTCAGATTCTGCTGGTAGAAGATAACGAACTTAATATGGAAATTACAAAATATATAATGACTGAACAGGGTGCTGTTGTGACTGAGGCATGGAATGGAAAAGAAGCAGTAGATATCTATGAAAGTTGTGAGTCAGGCACATTTGATGTGATCCTGATGGATATTATGATGCCGGTTATGAATGGACTGGAAGCTGCGAGATGCATCCGGGCATCGGAAAAAGAAGATGCGCAAAGCATACCGATCATTGCTGTTTCGGCGAATGCGTTTGATGATGATATTGCACAAAGCCTGGCAGCGGGTATGAATATGCATCTGGCAAAACCTCTGGAATTTCAGAAAGTTATTGAGGCAATAGCTGCTCTTGTGGTACAATAATTGCTAAAGTATCAAAAAAGGGTAAAATGAATCGAGAGGAGAGACTATGGAAAAGCATGGTGAAAAGAGAAGTACGTTTTCCGGTAAGCTGGGATTCGTACTGTCGGCAGCGGGAGCTTCCGTAGGATTAGGAAATATCTGGAGATTTCCATATCTGGCAGCAAAGTATGGCGGAGGAATTTTTCTGTTGGTGTATATTATACTGGCACTGACATTTGGATATACGATGATCGTGGCAGAGACAACGATCGGGCGTATGACAAAGAAGAGTCCGGTAGGCGCGTATCAGTCGTTCGGTAAGGCGGGTTGGATGAAGTTCGGAGGCTGGATCAATGCCGTTATTCCGATCCTGATCGTACCGTATTATTCGGTAATCGGAGGATGGGTTATCAAGTATTTGGCAGGTTATGTGATGGGACAGGGTACAGATCTCGCATCTGATGGATATTTTTCAGCATTTATATCAGATGGAGTATCTACAGAGATCTGTTTTATTCTGTTTTCATTATTTACGGTGGCTATTATTTATGCCGGTGTTCGTAATGGTGTGGAGCGTGTATCTAAGTTTATGATGCCGATACTGGTGGTATTATCTGTAATTATCGCTGTTTATTCGGTAACAAGACCGGGGGCTATGGCCGGTGTAAAATATTTCCTGATTCCGAACATGGATAATTTTTCATGGATGACAGTGGTTGCTGCAATGGGACAGATGTTTTATTCCCTTTCTATTGCGATGGGTATTCTGGTAACATTTGGCTCATATATGAAGAGAGATGTATCGATTGAAGATTCTACAAGAAATGTAGAGATCTTTGATACAGCGATTGCGATTATGGCGGGACTTATGATCATCCCGGCAGTATTTGCATTTTCAGGCGGAGATGCAGCAAGCTTGCAGGCAGGACCGTCACTGATGTTTATTACGATTCCGAAAGTATTTGAAAGTATGGGACTTGGAAGACTTGTTGGTATTATGTTCTTTCTGCTGGTACTCTGTGCAGCAGTGACCAGCTCTATCGCATTGACAGAGAGTGCGGTATCTACATTCCAGGATGAATTGAAATGGGGACGTAAGAAAGCAACTATAGTTGTCGGTGCTATTATGATCGCACTGGGAAGTCTGTCTGCTCTTGGTTATGGACCGTTAGCAGGGGTGAAGATTATTGGAATGCAGTTTCTGGATTTCTTTGACTTCCTGACTAATTCTGTTATGATGCCGATCGCAGCATTTACAACCTGTCTGCTAGTATCTAAAGTAATTGGAGTAAAGAAGATTGAGGAAGAAGTTCTCCACGGAGAAGGAACTTTCCGTAGAAAGAAGATCTTCAACTTTATGATCAAATATCTCTGCCCGATTTTTGCAGCCATTATTCTGCTTAGTTCGGTGGCTAATGCATTTGGGTGGATTTCCATGTAATGATTGATATTGAATGTGTGAACCCTCGTCAGTAATCTACTGGCGTGGGTTCTTTTGAAGAGGTATTATATAAGAATGAAACAACAACACATGTTCACGAATCGTATGATTCGGAGCCTTCTGATTCCGGTTGTATTGGAACAGCTGCTTAATTCCATCATGGGTACAGCAGATACGATGATGGTAAGTAATGTTGGTTCAGCAGCAATTTCAGCGGTTTCGTTGGTGGATTCGATCAATATTTTAGTAATTCAGGCATTTTCAGCACTTGCAGCGGGCGGTGCGATCGTTTGTGCACAGTACATAGG
>ERZ1034920.1909-NODE-1909-length-12522-cov-6.176546_pt1 | contig 12522 bp, 12 predicted proteins | sample MGYA00520688_ERZ1034920 | MGnify/ENA primary metagenome ERZ1034920 (study PRJEB33766, sample SAMN09781785) | gut metagenome | biome: gut microbiome | host: Homo sapiens | place: Madagascar | study: EMG produced TPA metagenomics assembly of the PRJNA485056 data...
CTTTTAAAAACAGCGAAAATCAAAAAAGAAAAATGGGAAATGATTTTAATTAACAAAAGAGTATTGGAATAGGCTTTTTAAAGATGCTTTTAGGAGAGAATATTACTTGGCAAGATCCTCGCCGAGAGCCTTGCACTTTGCAAGATCTTCATCGGAGGGAGTGAGGTTAACGATAAGTCCCTCGCCGCCAACGATCTCAGCACCTGCTGCTGTGCAGCGGTCTGCCCAGGTTCGCATCCACTCGCCGTCACCCCAGTCATAAGAACCGAAGAGAGCGATTTTCTTGCCGGAGAGCATGCTCTCGATGCCTGTGAAGAAAGGCTCGAACTCATCTTCCTCCAGCACCTCGGAACCCATTGCGGGGCAGCCGAATGCCAGTCTGTCATAATCTGCGATATTGCCGCTGAAATCGGAAACGCTGAACAGCTCTGCGCCTGCGCCCTCTGCAACAGCCTTAGCCATCATTTCGGTATTGCCTGTACCGCTCCAGTAAATAACTGCAATTTTCATTGAAAGATCTCCTTTTATCAAGATATTCTGAGTGCCTGATAGATATCAATGCCCTCATTTAATTTATTGCACAGAAATTTTCTGCACCTTCCGTAATTTGCAAACGTCCGCTCCGCCGCTTCCACGTTGCCGTAAACCTTCCAGCAGCCGCAAAGCTTGAAGTTTCCGCCGTTGTTCTCGATAAAGCCTTTGACATCTTCAAAGGGATATCCGAGAAAAACACCTATCTCATGAGGAAAATCCCCATGCTCACATATTCTTTCCGAAAGTCTGTCAAGACATTCATCAAGAGATAAATCCTCGCCGTATCCATAGCCTGCGAGAAGCTGTTTTGCCGTACAGTCGGAAAGCCGTTTTTCCATAAGCTTTTCGCTGTAAAGTAAGATCAGGGCTCTGTTTTTGCAGCAGCACAGCTGCTTTATTTTCAGCCCTCTTGATACCGCTCTGCGGTTGAAAAATTCAAGATGTGCTTCAACATCAAATTCGTCCATAGAAAGTGAAAGCAGACCTGCGCATTTTATTCCCAACAGTGTGGGAGCTGTGTGCATTGCAAGCTTGCGCTCGAATTTCAATTCACGTTCTGACATTTTGGCACCGCCTTTTGATTGATATGATTAGCTTTTGCTAACTGTATGCTGTAAAAAAATCAGCAGCAGTACTGCTCAAGAATGCTCTTGAGGGCGCTTACACTTGCGCTGTGTATTCTTGCAACGGGAATATCGTGCTTCTGGGACTTCTGATTAACGCTGTTTACCATCTTGTGGGAACAGGTGCTTGTGAAAACAACCATCAGATCGGGTGTGCCAAGCTTGTTTTCAAAGTCGGAAGGCATCTGTGTGAAAACCTTTGCCTTGCAGTTATATGACTTGCAGATATCCTTGTATCTTGTAGCCATTCTGTCGTTTCCGCCTACTACAACTACGCTCATTTTTATTATCCTCCTTTACAAAATTTGATCTGTCTTGATTAGCCTTTGCTAACTGACTATAGTATATCATATATTTTTCAGTTAGTCAAGGATAACTTAATAACTTTTTATAGTAATTTTTCCTGTGATATCAAAGGGTAATTCATACGCTCCGTGAAATAATAATCACATATCCGAATACAAGGAAGTGATAATATGTCAAAACAAGGAATGAACCGTATCAGCCGCACCCATGTGAAGCCACGCAACGAAGCTGCTTCCGTGCCTGAGATACAGGGCAAGGCAAAGCACGGGAACGAAAAGGCAAATCCCATTATTGCAGGAACTCACGTGCCTGCGCTGAAGGTTTACCACTCAGAGCCTCATTCTCACCAATAGTTTTGATATCATAACGCCTTATACTAAGCACCAATTAAAAACTATACAAAAAATCGAGCATAATCTTGCGTGTATGGATTATGCGAAGATTTTTTGACTATAGTTTTATTGGTGATTAGTATTATGATACTTTCTGATATGCTCTTTGAGCTTGTCAAAGGACTGAGCGCTGATATTATGTTCAAGGCGGCAGGCGTCCTCCGCAGCTGTTTTTTCGTCAACTCCTATGCCGATGAGCCAGTCGGTAAGCACCGTATGGCGCTCATAAACACTTGCCGCCGCTTTTCTTCCGTCATCGGTGAAGGTGATGTAGCCGTTGTCATCAACACGGATAAATCCTCCGTTTTTAAGCAGTCCCACCGCACGGCATACGCTGGGCTTGGTAACGTTCATCTCACGGGCGATATCAACAGAACGCACTTCCCCGTTGCGGTTGCCGAGAACAAGGATAGTTTCAAGATAGTCCTCTCCTGACTGTCCGAGATTGCTCATATATCCGTCTCCTCTCCAATACAGCAAAACAGCCCGGATATGATGTCGGATCATATCCGAGCTATTTTATACTAATCCTCAATCAACCTATAGACAAATCCTCGGCTGAAATAAGTCCATTCTTCGTCAAGCTCCCTTGCCGGGCGGCAAGCCCGCCTGCAGTCGCTTTCCTAGACTGGTCTTATTTCATCTGTCGGCTTTGCCTATAGAACGATTAAAGATTAGTATTACAGTGTCTCGTATCTATAGTTCTATTGCTTTTATCTCTTTACATTGAATGCAGCCATTCCGGGATAAACTGCACTTGCACCAAGCTCTTCTTCGATTCTGAGGAGCTGGTTGTACTTTGCAACACGCTCACTTCTGCTGGGTGCGCCTGTCTTGATCTGGCAGGTGTTGAGAGCAACCGCAAGGTCTGCGATAGTTGTATCGGCAGTCTCGCCGGAACGGTGGGAAGAAATTGCAGTGTAGCCTGCCTTGTGAGCCATCTTGATAGCTTCAAGTGTCTCGGAAACAGAACCGATCTGGTTGAGCTTGATAAGGATAGAGTTGCCGCAGCCAAGGCTGATGCCCTTTGCAAGTCTCTCGGTGTTGGTTACGAACAGATCGTCACCCACCAGCTGAACCTTGCCGCCAAGCTCCTTGGTAAGCTCCTGCCAGCCTTCCCAGTCCTCTTCGTCCAGAGCGTCCTCGATGGAGATGATGGGATACTTTTCAACAAGCTGCTTCCAGTGAGCGATAAGCTCGGAAGATGTGAACTTTGTGCCTGCCTTTGGAAGAATGTATTCGCCCTTCTTGGAACCCTTCCACTCACTGGAAGCAGCGTCCATAGCGATCATAAAGTCCTTGCCCGGCTCATAGCCTGCGTTCTTTACAGCTTCGAGAATGTACCGGATAGCCTCTTCATCGCTTCCAAGGTCTGGAGCAAAGCCGCCCTCGTCGCCTACGGAAGTAGCAAGTCCCTTGGACTTAAGAAGTGCTGCCAGAGCGTGGAATACCTCTGCGCACTGTCTGAGAGCTTCCTTGAAAGAGGGAGCGCCTACGGGCATTATCATGAATTCCTGAACGTCAACGGTGTTTGCTGCGTGAGCGCCGCCGTTAAGAATGTTCATCATAGGAACGGGAAGTCTGTTGCCGCTTACGCCGCCGAGGAATCTGTAAAGAGGCACGCCTATAGCAATGGAAGCTGCTCTTGCAGCTGCGATGGAAACAGCAAGGATAGCGTTTGCTCCGAGCTTGGACTTATCCTTTGTGCCGTCAGCGTCGATCATAGCCTTATCAACCGCATATGTATCGGCAGCGTCAATGCCCTTTACAGCGGCATTGATAACAGTGTTGATGTTCTCAACTGCCTTTGAAACGCCCTTTCCGCCGTATCTGGACTTGTCGCCGTCACGAAGCTCAAGAGCCTCAAACTCGCCTGTGGAAGCACCGCTGGGAGCAGTACCTCTGCCGACAGTACCGTCAGCAAGATAAACCTCAGCCTCAACTGTGGGGTTTCCTCTGGAATCAAGGATCTCTCTGCCTATGACCTTTTCAATAGCTGTATAAACCATAGCTTTTACCTCCGTATTATATTTCACATTATACGTTAGCCTTTGCTAACGCTTATATTATATCACGCATATTTAAGTTAGTCAACGCTAATTTAAAACAAATTCTGAAAAATTCTTCATAGTTAGATTGTTTTACATATGTTAGCAAAATGAAAGGACGCTTTGATATGAAAAAGATGATTTCCGCTGTTATTTCACTTATGCTCGCATTGTCCTTCGGCGCATCATATTCCGCTGCCGATAAGTATGATTATACCGTAAACGGCAGCGAAATATCCGCACAGCTCTATTACAGCGGCGATGTGCTTATGGTCCCCGCCCTTGAGACTGCTGAGGCTCTCGGATATATCAATGAATATGACGCTTCGCTTGGCAGACTGATAATTGATGACGACTACATACAAAAAGCCGTTCTGTTCAAAGGCTCGGACGAGGCATTTTTCGACGGCAGGCTCAAAGTAATCGACATGACAAGAGAAAATATCCTGAACGGAAAAACTGAGGAAAGGGACAGCACGATATACGTTTCATCTGACCTGTTTGAAGAGTTTTTTAATACGGTGACAGTAAACGGCAGCTTCATAGACATCTCCCCCTCCATGTGCGAGATAGACTAATTTTGCGATAACCATAATCCGACAGTTATTTTGGGAAAATCAGTCCATAATATAACAGCAAGCATATTATACCTTGTTATAGGAGATGTTGGAACTGATGTATAATCCCGAACTATTGACACGAAAAGCAAACACTGTGATAAATAAGGCTTTTCTGCGTGCAGGAAAGCTGGGACACACCTATGTGGGCAGCGAGCATCTGCTCCTTGCCCTTGCCTCGGAAACGGGAAGCACCTCCGCAAGTATCCTGCGCTCCTGCGGCGCTACCGAGGAAAAGATACTGGGGCGGATAATCCGTCTCATCGGCCGTGGAGAGCCGTCGGTAGTTGACAGCGACTCATTTACCCCTGCTGTGGCACGGATAATCTCAGCCGCCTGCCGTAATGCGGGAGCTACCGCCGAAAAGCCTGCGGGCACGGAGCATATCCTCGCCGCCATGCTAAAAGAGGAAAACTGCACCGCCGTAAGCATCATCACGGATATGGGCATCAGCACCGCCTCGGTTCTGGGAACGTGCAGGGGGCTTTCGGGGCTGGATATGAAGTATTTTCCACCAATCACAAAAGCACCCACCCTTATAAAATATGGCAAGGATCTGACCGCTGCGGCTGCGGAAAACAAGTGCGACCCTGTTTTCTGCCGTGACAAAGAGATAGCTCGGGTGATACGCATATTGTCCCGCCGCACCAAAAACAACCCCTGCCTTGTGGGAGAAGCGGGCGTGGGCAAGACCGCCGTAGCGGAGGGCGTAGCGGCAGCCATCGTATCGGGAGATGTACCCGACACCCTGAGGGGAAAGCACATTTTTGCCCTTAACCTTACCTCTATGCTTGCAGGCGCAAAGTACAGGGGCGATTTTGAGGACAGGATAAAGCTCTGCATCGACGAGGTGATCGAAAACGGCAGCATTATCCTTTTTATTGACGAGCTTCACACCATTGTGGGGGCAGGTGCGGCAGAGGGCGCCATTGATGCCGCAAATATCCTGAAGCCCCAGCTTGCCCGTGGAGAGCTGCGGATAATCGGCGCCACCACCTTTGACGAATACCGCAAGTTCATCGGCAAGGATTCCGCCTTGGAGCGCCGCTTCCAGCAGGTCATGGTGAGTGAACCCTCCCCCGAGGACGCTGTGAAGATTCTGACAGGTCTCTGCCCCTGCTACGAAAGCTATCATAAGGTGCATATCTCGCCAGAAGCCATACAGGCGGCGGTGGATATGTCCGTACGGTATGTGAATGACCGCTGCCTGCCAGACAAGGCCATTGACCTTATCGACGAAGCCGCTTCCAAGGTGCATATAAGGAACGGCAAAAAGGGGCTGAACGGTCTTGCGGAGGAGCTTACCGCCCTTATCGACAGAAATATGCCGAGAAAAGGCTCACTGGCGGAGGCTGTCGCTTCCGAAAACACAGCTCTGCCCACAGTAACAGCCGAGGACATTGCGGAGATACTTTCCGCCGCCACAGGCATTCCCGCCAGCAGGATATCGGAAGATGAGAGCAAGCGGCTCATGGGTCTTGAAGAGGAGCTTCACAAGCGTGTTATCGGGCAGAATGAAGCGGTATCCGCCGTGGCAAACGCTGTCCGCCGAAGCAGGGCAGGGCTGAGAGACCCCAAGCGCCCCGTAGGCTCGTTTATATTCTCAGGTCCGTCGGGAGTGGGAAAGACCGAGCTTGCCAAAGCCCTTGCCGCCAGTCTTTTTGACAGCGAAAAGGCGCTTATCCGCTTTGATATGTCAGAATATATGGAAAAGCACAGCGTTTCACGGCTCATCGGCTCTCCTCCCGGCTATGTAGGCTATGACGAGGGCGGTCAGCTGACGGAACAGGTGCGCCGCAGACCATATTCCGTCATACTTTTTGACGAGATCGAAAAGGCTCACCCAGATGTTTCAAACATTCTCCTGCAGATACTGGAGGACGGCATTCTCACCGACAGTCAGGGACGGCGGATATCCTTTGCAAACACAGTGATAATCCTCACCTCAAACATCGGCGCAAAGGAGCTGACTGACAAAAGCTCCCTTGGCTTCGGCAGCAGCGAAATGACGGCTGCGGAGGAAAACAAGCGCATAAAGGCAGAGGTCACAAAGGAGCTGAAAAAATTCTTCCGCCCGGAAATGCTGGGGCGCATTGATGAGACCATCGTATTCGGCAAGCTGGACGGGAACGAGACGGAAAGCCTTGCACGGAAGCTCCTTGACGAGCTGAGAACACGGGCGCTTGCCATGGATATCTCCGTTGAATTTGCCCCCGAAGCGGTGACGAAGCTCATAAGCTGCGGCGAGAACGGAAAGCGACCCGAAGCCCGTGCCCTGCGGCATATCATCACCGAGCAGATAGAAAATCTTCTCAGCATGAAGCTTATCGGCGGAGAAATATGCAAGGGCGACAACGTTATCCTCACAGCCGATGAAAACGGCTTCCGCTTTGCCTCCGACCAAAAGGTATAATACACCGACACAGCGCATATATATGACCAAAGCACACGAAAGGTGGTCATAAATTTGCCTAATGTCTTTTTAAGCCCCTCGACTCAGGAGTGGAACAAGTACGCCACGGATGGCAACGAGGAGCAGTATATGAATCTGCTTGCAGACCTGATGGAGCCCTATCTGCTGTCATCGGGCATAAGCTTTACACGGAACGATCCTGCAAGGAACGTTAACGGAGCGATACAGGACTCCAACAACGGCTGGCATGACGTTCATCTGGCGCTGCATACCAATGCGGGGAGCGGTCAGTATGCCAATGTTACACGGGGCGTTGAGATATACTACTCCCCCTACTCCGAGTACAGCAGGCGGCTTGCAACCATTATCGCAAACAATATGGAGACTATTTATCCTATCCCCGCCAAGGTGTCGGCGATACCCACCACATCTCTTGCGGAGGTGACAAGGACAAAGGCAGTGGCGGTGCTGGCTGAGCTGGGCTATCACGACAATTTTGAGGACGAAGCGTGGCTGAAAAACAATCTGGAGACCATTGCCCGCACACTGGTGCAGTCATTATGCGATTATTTCGGCATACCCTTTGTGGAGCCCGGACCTGTGAGAACGGGAGTAGCCGCAACTGACGGCTCCAACCTTAATATCCGCAGCTATCCCTCAACGGAATCCTACATTGTGGGAAAGATACCTGACGGCGGTCATGTAAATATTTACGGTGAATCGGGGAACTGGTACATTGTTAAATACGGTGACACAACGGGATATGCGGCAAAGGATTTTATAACGCTGACATAAAATAAAGCGGAGCATTTCATTTTACTGAAATGCTCCGCTTTTGTTTATTTATCCTTAAAATGCTGAACTATCAGATATACCGCTCCCGCAATTATCAATATGACTGCGCATATCACTATGGGGATATATCCGATGTTTTCTTCTGTAAGAAAGCTCATATCACGCCTCGAACTTAAAGGACTTGAAGTCAAAGTCGCTGCCGGGGAGGAATGCAAACGCTACCTTGCACTTGCCGCTTATTCCTTCAAGAGCAAACTCTCTTGGAGTGTATTCATCTGCACCCTTGAACTCGGCAAGAACACGCTTTTCGGTGTCGCCTGTGAAGATAACGTGGATACTGTTGAGGGTCAGGTGGGACTTACCTGTAATGATTATCTTTGCGGGCTGCTTCTCGCTGAAATCAAACTCGCCGAAATTCAGCATAACGTTGTTGCCTATTCCTGTAACTGCGTCAGGCTCGGCGGTGAACTTGTCGCCGTAAACGCTCTCGTTGTCCGCAGCGTTTATCTCGCCGAACTCCTTGTCTGGCTTCCGGAATACAAAGCCCTGAACGTTGTAGCCGTCATCGGACTCCATTACAAAGGTGTGCATACCCTTGAGCACCTTATTGAGCTTGAAGGTGTTGGGGATATAGGTGAGCCACTGGGGAGGCTCATGGTAGCTGAACTCGCCTATCATCTCGCCGCCCTCGCCGGGGATACCGTCATAGAAGCGGATCTTTACGGGTGTGGTGCAGTTTGCGAAGATGGGCACTGTTACAGTGTCGCTTCCTATGCTGCCGAAGTCAACGTTCTCGAAGCCAAACCAGCTGTTTTCATTTGCAAAGCCTGCGCCTCTTTCGATGCCGTTGCTGATGTTATCGGTCTGAACGGTGTGAAGTCCGCCAAGTACAAGCTCGTAGGGATTGAAGGAAGCTGCGCCCAGTCCCTCGCCTGTGAGCTTCAGGGCGGTAAGGATATGGTACTTCTCTGTGCCGTTCTTGCAGAGCGCTCTCAGGAAGAACTCGCCGTCGCCCTTGCAGCGAACTGTAATCTCGCCGTTTTCAACGGAAACTATCTCGGCGATATTGGACTTAATGCCGAGAACTGTTGTGATCCTAAACTCAATATCATTTGCGTAGGTCGCATTTGCGGGATATACCTTTGCTCTGAACTTCATCTCCTTGCAGTCGGGAGTGAATGTTCTGGAGTCGCTTACAAATTCTATCTTGCGGACAGGAATGTCGTTAGTCTCATCGGGGCACTCGGCATTTCTGTGAGTGTTCTCCTCCATTGCGGAGATGCCGCTCACCTTTTCAGCCTGAACAGCCTTGAGTGTAACTGTGCTGTCGGGGAGTGAGGGAGAAGTTACCTTGACGGTGATATCCCCTGCTTCCTCCTTGGCTGCGATTATTGCAATAAGCTTGCCTGAGAAAAGTCTGCGGGAGGTTCCCTTGTACTGCTCGTAATCGGTGGAGTCGCCGTTGTCCAGTCCCACAAGTCTGCCTGCGCCGCTTACCTCAACGAATACACGGTTGTTGGCATTTGCAACGTGGTTGCCCTCTGCGTCGAATGCGGATATCTCAACAAATGCAAGGTCGGTGCCGTCTGCCTTGACAGTATCATTTTCGGGGATAAGGCGTATCTCAGCGGTATCGCCGAAGGAGCGCTGAACATCACGGGCGATCTCATTGCCGTTCTCGTCGTAAGCTATTGCCAGCAGCTCGCCCTTGGTGTATTTTGCAATGGTGTTGAGAGTAAGCTCCATACCCTTTACGTGGTCGATATCCTTTTCGGCGATCTTTTCGCCGTTGAGGAAAAGCTCAACTCTGGGGGCGTTGGTGGTAACTCTTATATCGATTTCCTGACCCTCGATAAAATCCCAGTAAGGGAAGATATGAACGAAAGGAGACTTCTTATAATCTGTCCACTCGGCACGGAAGATATATGCGCTGTCCTTGGGGAAGCCTGCGGTATCTATCTGACCGAAGTAGCTGTTCTTTGTATCGTAGGGAGTAGGCTCGCCGATGTAGTCAAAGCCTGTCCAGATGAACTGACCTGCGCAGAACTCGGCGTCACGGTCGGGAATGATGCACGCCTCGGTGTTCTTTGCAGCCCAGCCTGTGGTGCTGTTGCCCAGAGCGGAGCACTGCTCGTCATCATCGGAGAGGACGGACTGTGCAAGGGGGAAGTGATATACGCCACGGCTCTGTACAACGGAGGAAGTCTCACTGCCGTAGATCATCCAGTCGGGATGCTTTTCGTGCTGCTCATGGTAAAGTCTCTCGGCATAGTTGTAGCCTGCAAGCTTTACGATATCCGCACACTTCTGTGCGCCCTCCCACTGCATGAAGTTGGAACCGATGGTAACATATCCGTTTGCTCTGTAATCATGCTCACGGACAAGTCCCAGCAGCCATGAAGCTATCTCCTGACCTCTCTCGTCAGCGTGAGTGTCATATATCTCGTTTCCTATGCTCCAGCCGATAACGGAGGGGTGGTTACGGTCACGGCGTACCCACGAAGCAACATCTGTAGGAGCCCACTCGTGGAAAAATCCCGCATAGTCATAGTCTGTCTTGTGTCTCTCCCACATATCAAAGCCCTCGGAGAGAATGAGGAAGCCCATTTCATCTGCCAGCTCCATAAGCTCAACAGCGGGCATATTGTGGCTTGTTCTTATGGCGTTGATGCCCATAACTCTGAGCTTTTTAAGCTTTCTTACGATAGCCGCACGGTTAACGGCAGCGCCCAGTGAACCGAGGTCATGGTGCTCGCAGCAGCCGTGGAGCTTTACGTGCCTGCCGTTAAGGAAGAAGCCCTTATCGGTGGTGAACTCAGCCTTGCGGAAACCGAAGCGGTTCTTTACGGTCTGTATGGTCTCGCCGTTCTTTACAAACTCTGTTACCATGGTGTAAAGGTGAGGATCGTCGATATCCCACAGCACGGGCTTGTCAACGTGCATTGTTATGGTATTAACGGAATAATTCACCTTGTCGCTGCGGATAGCCTCGGGGATACGTGTCCTGTCATATGCGCAGCAGGGATATTCGGAGGAACATACTGCCTTGCCGCCGTCATAAACGGTCTCTCTTATTGAAAGCCCCTCGACGGTAACGCCTATGGGGCGAACTGCCTCGGCGGAAACGGTAACATTGCCCTCCATATCGGCGGAGATATAAACGCCGTCACTTGTGATATGGCAGTCGGGATAATTTCTCAGCCATACACGGCGGTAAATTCCAGCGCCCGAGTACCATCTGGAGTTGGGGCAGCGGTAATCAACACGAACGGTTATCTCGTTCTCGCCGTCACGGAGCAGGTCGGTGATATCGAACTCGAATGTGGAATAGCCGTACTTCCACTCCCCTGCCGGCTCGCCGTTAACGTAGGTCTTGCTGTCCATGTAAACGCCCTCGAAGCGAATGGAAGTGCGAACGCCGTCAAGCTTTTCATAGCTGAACTTTTTTCTGTACCAGCCTGTAGAGGTCTCGTAAAGGTTTCTTGTTTCATAGATCATCCAGTCGTGGGGAATATCCACTCTTGTCCATTTAAGGTCAGAGGAATACTCTGTATCAATGGGATTTTTGGAAAATTCCCAGCCGTCACAGAAAAGATGATCTTTTGAGATTTCGTTGAGATTCATATTGATTTTTCCTTTCATATATATTATAATTTGCTAGATAAAAATTTTAAACCAAAGGACGTGCGGACATGGACGAAGCCATTTACCCCATAGCCAAGAACCCTAACAAGTCGCTGCTGACTGCCGCAGGAGTGGGCTGGTGCGACCTGCAATATCACTGCATACGCAAGGACGGATACCCTCAGCCCCAGATAAACTACTGCACCGAGGGCAAAGGCGTTCTTGTCACAGAGGGGAAAACCACGGAGATAACAAAAGGAATGTCGTTTTTTCTCCCTGCCGATGTGCCCCACGAATACTACGCTTTAGGCGATGTGTGGTCGCTTGAATGGGTAACATTTTCGGGCTGCGGCTGCGCTGCACTGCTGGAGCAGTTCGGGCTGAAAAACGCCGTCACCGCATTTCATGAGGATCCAAGCGAAATGGAGCGTGCATGGCAGTCCATCTACACCATTCTGAAACGCAATAACGAAAACGCCTCTCTCCGTGCGGATTCCTATATGTACCGATTTCTCACCGAATACCAGATAAGCCGCATGAAGCCTGCGGGAACGCCCTCGGAATTTTCCGCTTTCAAGCTGGCGGAGAAATACATCTCCGCTCACCTGTCGGAAGAGATAGCCATGGAGGATATCGCCGCTGCCGCAGGAGTTTCACCCCAGTACCTGTGCCGAATTTTCAAGCGCAAGACCGATATGCGGCCATTCCAGTACATCAACTGCCGCCGCCTTTCCTATGCAAAGCAGCTGCTCACCAAGGGAAATATGACCGTTTCGCAGGTGTCGGAGGCGGTGGGATATCACGATACCAGCTATTTCTGCAAGCTGTTCCGTGCCCAGGAGGGAGTTTCTCCGAAAAAGTTTATGTCCTCGTGAAAATTTTTGTATGATTTAACTGAATTATACCGCAAAATCCCCTCTTTGTCAATATAAGCTTTTTCGCCCCAAAGCAAAAATATAAATATTTGAAACTATAATAAACCATCATACTTTTAATTTTTGAATTTAAGATACTCGGAAAATCTTTTCCCAGCCAGCGGCACGGTTTTGCTGTCCCGCGCAGCAAAGCAGATGTTGCGGTAGGCGGGCGGGTCAATGCTGCGTGTACATATCCTGTAATACTAGAGCCTGTTCACATTAAAATAGCATCAAAAATCATAGCTAAGGTAAG
>ERZ1034920.1910-NODE-1910-length-12520-cov-5.280225_pt1 | contig 12520 bp, 12 predicted proteins | sample MGYA00520688_ERZ1034920 | MGnify/ENA primary metagenome ERZ1034920 (study PRJEB33766, sample SAMN09781785) | gut metagenome | biome: gut microbiome | host: Homo sapiens | place: Madagascar | study: EMG produced TPA metagenomics assembly of the PRJNA485056 data...
TCTATCTGCTTCCCAATTTCGACAACCTGTTCAACAACCCCAACGCCAGCTTTGCGGAAATCTTGTACGCTGCAATGAGCCAGGCGTTCTTCATGCTTTCCGTTGGCATCGGCGGCATGTCCATTTTCGGCAGCTACATTGGGCGTGACAACAAACTGACGGGCGAAGCGGTGCGCATTGCGGGAATGGATACCTTGGTTGCCATTATGGCGGGCCTCATCATCTTCCCGGCGTGTTTCGCCTATGGGGTTGCACCTGATGCTGGCCCCGACTTGGTGTTCCTTACTCTGCCTGCCGTGTTCGAGCAAATGCCGCTCGGTCAGCTGTGGGGCACGATTTTCTTCCTATGCATGGCTTTTGCCGCGCTTTCAACCGTTATCGCAGTGTTTGAGAACATCCTGCGCTTTTCGATGGATCAGTGGAATATCACGCGTAAGCGAGCTGTTGCCATCAACGGACCCTTGCTGGCATTGCTTTCCCTGCCATGCGTCTTGGGCTTTTCCGTATGGTCGGGCGTGCAGATTCCTGGCATCGGCGACATCCAATCGCTGGAAGACTTCTTGGTCTCCAACAACTTCCTGGTATTGGGCGCTTTGGTGTTCGCGCTGTTCTGCACCCGCCGCTCTGGATGGGGTTGGAAGAATTTCCTTGCCGAGGCAAACGAGGGCGAGGGCATGCCCTATCCGAAGTTCCTGTATGTGTGGACGCGTTACGGTGTGCCTCTGCTGATTATCGTTATCTTCGTGGCGGGATGGGTGCCCAAAATCACATTCTGGCTGAATATGTAGCAAGCCGATTGACCTTCGCCTCGTCGAGGTGATTTGGCGGCTTGCGCTCTTGCGTCGGAGTGCAAGAGCGTATACTTCGAACATTGCAATTCAAAGCAGAGGAGATACTGCTGTGGCAGATAAAGAAATCGTAGACGAAGGACGCGAGAAGTTCTCGAGCCGCCTTGGTTTCATCCTTATCAGCGCGGGCTGCGCTATCGGTTTGGGCAACATCTGGCGCTTTCCCTACATCACGGGCGAATACGGCGGCGCGGCATTCGTACTGCTCATACTGTTCTTCCTGGCGGTGCTTGGTGTGCCGCTGTTGGTGATGGAATTTGCCATGGGTCGTGCCAGTTACCGCTCCCTGGCGCGCAGCTATGAGGCACTAGAGCCGCAGGGAACGAAGTGGCATCGCTTCAAGTGGCTTGGTTTGATTGGCTGCTATCTGCTCATGATGTTCTATACCGTGGTGTGCGGCTGGACCATTGCGTACTTCGTGAAAGCGGCCATGGGCACGTTCGATGGCACGGAAGACGTCACGATGGTGTTCGGATCGATGCTTGGCAACCCCATGGAGCTCACGGGTTGGATGCTCTTGGTTGCCGTTATCGGTTTTGGCGTGTGCGCCATGGGCGTTCAAAAGGGCGTCGAGCGCATTACCAAGGTAATGATGGCTGCACTGTTCGTTATCATGGCTCTTTTGTGCGTGCACTCTCTTACCCTAGAGGGCGGTCAGGCGGGATTGGAATTCTATCTGCTTCCCAATTTCGACAACCTGTTCAACAACCCCAACGCCAGCTTCCCCCAAATCGTATATGCCGCTATGAGCCAAGCCATGTTCATGCTTTCGATCGGCGTTGGTTCTATGTCTATCTTTGGCAGCTACGTAACGCGCGACAGAAAGCTTACGGGCGAAGCGGTAAACGTCGCCTTGCTCGATGCTTTGGTTGCCATCATGGCGGGTCTCATTATCTTCCCGGCTTGTTTTGCATACGGTATCAGCCCTGATGCTGGTCCTGGTTTGGTGTTCCTCACGTTGCCTACCGTGTTCGAGCAGATGCCTCTGGGCCATTTGTGGAGCACGCTTTTCTTCCTGTTCGTTGCAGCGGCGGCGCTTTCTTCGGTTATTGCCGTGTTCGAGGCAATTCTCCGCTTCACTATGGATCAGTGGGACATTTCCCGCAAGCGTGCAGTGGCAATCAACGCGCCTATTCTGGTGCTGCTTTCCCTGCCGTGCGTGTTCGGTTACAACATTTGGTCGGATTTCCTGGTACCGGGCATCGGCGATGTTCAGTCGTTGGAGGACTTCATCCTTTCCAATAACATCCTGCCCATCGGCTGCTTGCTGTTTGTGCTGTTCTGCACCACCAAGCGCGGTTGGGGTTGGGATAAGTTCATGGCTGAAGCCGATCGCGGCGAGGGCATTTCATTCCCAAAGTGGACGCGCTTATGGGTGAAGTACGGTGTGCCTGCGCTGATCCTCATCGTGTTTTTCACGGGCTGGGCGCCCACTATGCAAACTTGGCTCGGTTTGGCGTAGCTGAATTTTTTCGCGCAATTAAGTCAAGCTCGGCGTCATTGCGTCGGGCCTTTGGCACCGAACCCGGAATGGTAGCTCATTCCGGGTCCGTTTGCGTTTGGCTAGTTTTAGTTTGGGCTATTCGTTGAAGGCTGTTTTTCCTGTGACTCTCATTGAAGCCTAAAACGAGAAAGAGCAGCGAGATTGCTCTCACCGCCCTTTCTCGCGGAATATGCTAGATGCCGCTGCCTATGAATAGGCTCTGCGGATAACCGGTTTCCTACTTAACTACCAGCACGGGGATTTCGGCGGAGCGAAGCACGCCGTAGCTGACCGAGCCGATTGCGCCTCGTATAGCGCCCAGTCCGCGTGAACCCATGACGATAAGGTCGCAGTCGTAGTGCTTTGCCGTTTCAATAATGGTTTCGATGGTGTAGATACCGAAAACCACTTCTGCGGTAAGGCTGCCAGGGAAACCTTCAACTACATCAGCGATGGTTTCTTGCAGCTCTTTGTCCTGCTCGGCGTTGCGCTCTTCGACTACCTTGGCGAAATCGCCCTTGGCAACAACCGAAACGCCCATGCCGAAACCGGTTTGGTTGATGCTGCTGTACACCAGGTCTTGCGGCGGAGCGACAACCTCAACTACATGGATTTTCGCTTCGGGATTTTCGCTTGCCATTTCGATGGCTTCCTTAAGTGCATTGTTTGCGTGCTCGGAATTGTCGTACGGCACGAGGATGTTTTTGAACCCCATGTAAATCGCCCCCTCAGGCTCTGTTATTGCCTTTGATTATACGCCTTTTCTTCTATTGATGAACGCGTTCAGTCATCTTGATCAGCTAATTTGTATCGAAGTGTGGCGTAACCTTCTTCAGGAAATGTAAAACTGGCATGTTTTAATTGCTTTAGCGCTCTACTGTGATAAAGTACCACCAACGGAAACGTTGCATCTCCTAGTCGCCAGCAACCTATATGCCAGACGCTCAGGTCGCCGTTGTTGCGGCGCTCGCCTGAATGGCGGATTGCCGCGGTGCTCGCGCGGACTACGATTGCCTCTGGGTCCTGGCCGCAATCATATAGCGTGCCTGATGCGTCTGGCGTTGGCTGCCGCGATGGTTTAGGGGAAGCGCTTCCGTAAAATGCCTGTAAAGATGTTAGGCGCCAGCCGCAGGGAGGCACCAAGCGGGCATAATAAATAGGTTGACAACAATATGCTTTGCTTGCAGGCAAAGACGCTTGGGTTTTCAGCCAATGCGTTATGCAAACGTTCAGGAATAGCATGTGTTTAGGGAAGAAGGAATATGAACTACATCACTCCCGTTGGTTTTCGTGATGTGATGAGCGATGAGGCGCTTGTCCGCGAAGATCTTACGGCTCGGGTCCGTGCCTGCTTTGCGCAGAAAGGGTATCGCCCCGTAGAAACACCCACGTTGGAAGTGCTCGATGTGATGGAAGCTGGCGGCCATGTGCCCGAGGCTCCGTTCAAATTTTTCGATTCCCATGGCGACCTTTTGGCTATGCGCCCCGATGTCACCATGCAGATTGCCCGCATGTGCGCAACGCGTGGGGTGGCACAGGACCAGCCATTGCGTTTGCGCTACACCCAGCGTGTATTCCGTGAGAAAACGGCAGAGGCTGCCGCTCGCGAACTAACGCAATGTGGCGCTGAGTGCATTGGCGCTGCAGGAAGCGAAGCCGACGTTGAATTGGTTTCGTTGCTTGCCTCTTCTCTTTCCGAATGTGGCTTGAAAACGTTCACCATTGCCTTGGGTTCGGCAGGCGTTCTGCGTGATTTGCTTGATGCCAGCGGTGCTTCGGATCAGTGGAAAACTGCCGTTATGCAGGCTTACCACACCTCTAATTTCGTGTACTTGGAGGAACTTGTTGCCGCTGCCGAGCGCGCCGCCAATGGCGGCTCGTGCGAAGCGGAGTACAAATCCCGCTTCAAGGTGGCCGGCCCCGCCATCGCCAATCCCGGCAGTGTGTTTCCCGCCATTGCCCGTGCCATCTTCTCTCTTTCCCGCTTGCGTGGCGGAAAGGCTGAGCTTGCGCAGGTGCGTGCAATGCTCGAGCCGTTGGGCTGCGCTCGTGGCATCAGCGAGTTGGAAGGCGTGTACAACGCGCTGATCGAATCGGGCTTGGAGGGCAAGGTCCTTATCGATTTCTCGGTAATGAGCTCGTTTGACTATTACACGGGCCTGGTGTTCGAAGCATACGCTCCCGGCCTGGGCTCGCCTTTGGGTGGTGGCGGCCGCTACGACAACTTGCTCGCCCAGTACGGCGCCGAAAAGGTTCCCGCTGCAGGCTTCGCATTCTACCTGGAGCAGGTAATGGCGGCGCTGGAGTCTTCCGAGGCAACGCGTCCCTTGCGCATTGCCGTGCCGAAGGGCTCGCTGAAAGATGATGCTATTGCTACGCTCGAAGCTGCCGGCTTGGATGTGACGGGTTTGGCAGATGCGGGGCGCACCCTTATGCTGCGCAACGGTGACGTGGAGTATCTGTTTGTGCGTCCTACCGATGCGCCGGTGTTTGTTGCGCTGGGTGCCGCTGATTGCGGTATTTGCGGCGAGGACTCCCTTATCGAGGCATCACCCGACGTTGTCGAGCTCGCCGACCTGAAGTTCGGAGGCTGTCGTTTCGTGGTGGCAGAATCGGCTGGCACTACCGAGGCGGTGGAAAGCCGCTATCGCAAGCTGGGGTCTATTCGCGTTGCCACGAAGTATCCCAACATCACCCGTTCCTACTATGCCAAGATGGGCATGCCCGTTGAGATCGTGAAGCTCCACGGAAACATCGAGCTTGCCCCCATCACCGGCATGGCCGAACGCATCATCGACATCACCGCAACGGGCACTACGCTCCGTGAGAACAACCTGGTGGTAGTTGACGACGTTCTTGCTTCCACCGCTCGCTTCTTTGCCAACCCGTGCTCGTACCGTACCAATCCGCGTGTTGGCCAGCTTGCCGACGTGCTCTATTCCCAGACGAAGGAGAACTAAACCATGAGAAGAATCGAACTTGCTCCCGGTCAGGTTTTCGAAGAGAAGATGCTCAACCGCGTTGGCGCTTTCAATGCCGATGCCCTGGTTGCTGCAACCAATATCGTCGAGGATGTGCGCAAGCGCGGCGATGAGGCCCTGCGTGAGTACACTGCTAAATTCGACGGCGTGGAAATGGACGAGTTCCGCGTTTCGCAGGATGCCATTGACGAGGCTATCGCCAAGGTGGATCCGAAGGTAGCTGCAGCTATTCAGAGGGCTGCTTCCCAGATCCGCGATTTCCACGAGCGCCAGAAGCAGCAGGGCTGGTTCACCATGCGCGAAGATGGTGCTTTGGTTGGTGCGAAGGTCGAGCCGCTCGATTCGGTGGGCATCTATGTTCCCGGCGGCCGAGCCTTGTATCCTTCCTCGGTTCTGATGAACGCTATTCCCGCTTCCGTTGCAGGCGTGAAGCGCATTGTGTGCGTAACCCCGCCCACGAAAGACGGTTCGCTCGATTCTGCCATTCTGGAAGCGTGCCGCGTTGCTGGTGTAACCGAAATCTATGCTGTAGGCGGTGCCCAGGCTATCGGCGCGCTGGCATACGGAACCAAGAGCATCAAGCCGGTAGATAAGATCACCGGCCCTGGCAATGCTTTCGTTGCCGCCGCAAAGAAGCTTGTTTCCGGTGATGTGGGAATCGACATGATCGCAGGCCCCTCCGAGGTATGCGTGGTTGCCGACGAAACCGCTCTGCCTGAACTGGTTGCCATCGATCTCATGGCGCAGGCCGAGCATGACCCGCTGGCTAGCTGCTATCTGGTTACCTTTAGCGCCGAATATGCTGATGCTGTCGAAGCCGCTATTGAAAAGCATATGGAAGGGTCCACGCGTGCCGAGATCACCACGGCTTCCCTCACCAACAAGGGCTTGATTATCGTATGCCCCGACACCGAAACCGCCCTGAACACCGTGAACATCATTGCCCCTGAGCACCTTGAGCTGCACTTGTCCAACGCCATGGAGCTGCTGGGCGCTATTCACCACGCAGGTGCCATCTTCCTGGGCGAATGGACGCCCGAAGCGGTGGGCGACTACGTTGCCGGCCCCAACCATACGCTTCCCACCGGCGGCACGGCTCGCTTCTCTAGCCCGCTTTCCGTCGACGAATTCGTGAAGAAGAGCAGCGTATTGCAGTATTCTCCTGCTGCCTTGATGCGCGATTCGGAAGCCGTTATTACTCTGGCCGATCACGAGGGACTTTGGGCCCATGCTCAAAGTGTTCGCCTGCGTCGCAAGCTGGTTGAGCAGGCATTCGAGGATGCTCGGGCTGCTGGCGAGGTCGATGGCGCTGCGGAGGCGAAGTAGCTCATGCACGGCGTACGCACCTCCCATCCGAACCTTGCAGGTATTGTGCCCTACGATCCAAAGTACCTGCCTGCCAAGCAGTACCTTTCCGCCAACGAAAACCCCAGCAATGTTCCAGAGGAAGTTCAGCTGGAAATCAGGAAGGCATTGAAGGGTTTTCCTTTCAATCGCTATCCCGATCCGCTGGGCAATGAGTTGCGTGATCTGATTGCCGAGGCAAACGGGCTTTCACGTGAGAATGTGCTGTTGGGCAACGGCGGCGACGAATTGCTTTTCAACTTGGCGCTTACCTGGGGTGGCCCTGGGCGCACCTTCTTGAACGTGCCGCCCACTTTTTCGGTGTACGAAGCCAATGCGCGCCTTACGGGCACCAAGATAGTGAACATTCCCCGCAAGGAAAACTTCGATATCGACGAAGAGGCGGTACTTGCCCGTATGGCTGAAGGCGACATCGATTTCGCTGTTATCACCAGCCCTAATAACCCCACTGGCAAGATGGCAAACGAGACGTTCTTGAAGAAGCTACTCGACTCCTCTGATGCCCTTATCATGGTCGACGAGGCGTATTTCGAGTTCAGCCGTTTTTCGATGCGCCCGTACCTTGATCGGTATGAGAACCTGGTAATCCTGCGTACCTTTTCGAAGGCGTTCAGCCTCGCGGGCGTTCGCATGGGCTATCTGCTGGCCAATGCCAGCGTTATCCGCGAGTTCCTGAAGGTTCGCCAGCCCTATTCGGTGGATTCCGTTTCTCAGGCTATTGCTACGGCGGTGTATCGAAACCGTTCGCTGTTTGTGCCTGGCATCAACCAGATAATCGAGCAGCGCGGCGTTTTGCTTGAAGAGCTGGGGAAACTGCCTGGAGTTACCGTGTTCGATTCCGATTCGAACTACGTCCTGTTCCGTGTGGCTGACGCCGGGCAGGTTTGGCAGGAGCTCTATGAGCGCGGCGTGTTGATCCGCGATTTCTCGCGCTCTCAGTACCTGGAAAACTGCCTGCGTGTTTCCGTCGGTTCCCCCGAGGAAAACCAGGTGTTCTTGGATGCGTTGGCGGAGATTCTGAACGAAAGGAGCTAGCGGTGGCTCAGGAAGAACGTGTTGCGGAGCTTTCCCGCACCACCAAGGAAACCGATATTGCGCTTTCGCTTGATATTGATGGAACGGGCAAGACCAGCATCGACACGGGCGTTGCCTTTTTCGATCACATGCTCGACGCATTCGGCCGCCATGGCTTGTTCGATTTGAACGTCAAGGCCGAAGGCGACATCGAAGTAGACGCCCATCATACGGTAGAAGACGTGGGAATCGTTCTTGGTAAGGCATTTGCCCAGGCTATGGGCGAAAAGCGTGGCATCACACGCTTTGCCTCCCAGTACCTTCCCATGGACGAGACCTTGGTGCTTGCCGCTGTTGATATTTCAGGTAGGGGCCAGTTGCATTGGGACGTCGATGTACCGTTGTGCCTGCTCGGTACGTTTGATACCTCGCTTGCCAAGGAATTTTTCATTGCGTTTGCGACGAATGCGCAGGTTACGCTGCATGTGCGCATGGTGGCTGGCGAAAACGCCCATCACATTGTGGAAGCATGTTTCAAAGCGGTTGGTCGCGCTATGTGCCAAGCGCTTGAGATCAACCCGCGTATTGCAGGCGAGCTTCCCTCCACCAAGGGCTCTTTGTAGGGAATTGGGGTACGTCCCTGTTTCCTGCTCCTTCTACCAGAAAGGCTGAAAGCAACCGATGATTGCCGTTGTTGATTATTGCAAGGGAAATTTGAAGAGTGTCGAGCGCGGGCTTCGGGCGGTAGGCGGCGATGCCCATATCACCGACAACCCCGAGGTAATCCGAGCTGCCGATGCTGTTGTGCTGCCCGGCGTAGGTTCGTTTGCCGACGCTTCGCGGCATATGGTGGAATCGGGACAGATGGAAGCGGTGCGCGACGCTATCGCTGCCGGGAAGCCCTTTCTGGGCATTTGCTTAGGTGAGCACTTGCTGTTCGAGGCAGGCGTGGAAGGTGCGGCTGGCCCAGGTGCCGATGGAGTTGAGGGAGACCCTCATTTGCCCGTTGGGTTGGGTGTGGTTCCCGGCACGGTGGTTCGTATGCCCTCCGTGGACGTTCAGGGCGTGCAGTACAAAGTTCCCCATGTGGGTTGGAACTCTGTTGAATTCACTGCTGAATGCCCTCTGTTCGAGGATATTGCCCCAGGTGAGTATTTCTATTTCACGCATAGCTATATCGCCCCCGAAAACGAGTGCGCGGTGGCCACTACCACACATTCGGTAACGTTCCCGTGCGCAGTGCAGAAAGGGAAGGTGTTCGGTGTTCAATTCCATCCGGAAAAATCATCGGATGCCGGCGCTAAGGTTTTGGCAAACTTCCTCAAAGTGGTTGAAGCCAGCAAATAGGCAGCAGCGGCAAAGGCCTGTCTAGGTTTGCCCAGTCGAGTAGAACGCATTGGGCATCAGCGAAAGGAACATCATGGATATTCTTCCTGCTATTGATATTTTGGATGGTAAAGCGGTTCGCCTGGCAAAGGGTGACTACAACGCGGTAACCGTATACAACGATGACCCGGTGGCCCAGGCAGCTCTTTTCAAGGAGCAGGGTGCGCGTTGGATTCACGTGGTCGATCTCGATGGCGCTCGAAGTGGCGTGCCTGAAAACATCGATATCATTGAGCGCATTATCAAGGAAACCGGTTTGAAGATCGAAGTGGGTGGCGGTATTCGCAGCCTTGAAACCATCGATCGCTTGGCCGAAGCCGGCGTTTCGCGTGTGGTGTTGGGCACTACGCTGGTAACCGACCCCGAATTCGCTAAAGCTGCTCTTGCCAAGTACCCCGACATGCTCACGGCGGGCATCGACGCGAAGAACGGTGAGGTTGCCGTAGCTGGTTGGCGTGAGGGCGCGGGCGTTCCCGCCGAAGAGCTTATCGCTGAAATGGGCAAGCTTGGGTTCAAACATCTGGTGTATACCGATATTTCCCGCGATGGCATGCAAACGGGCATCGATGCAGCGCGCTATGTCGAGGTTGCGCGCGTATTCGGCAATCCTGTTATTGCGTCGGGCGGTGTGGCAAGCATCGAAGACGTGAAGAACTTGGCTTCCGTCGCCGATTCTATCGAGGGAGTTATCGCGGGTCGTGCGGTGTATGAAGGTTCGCTGAGCGTCGAAGAGGCCGCGAAGCTCTGCGAGTAAATTCTGCTTGTCTGGTTGCGGGGTGCCTTGCGGGTAATCGAGCCGCCCACTCCGCTACCACTCGCGTTGCTCGCTATGCGCTCCGTTCCGCCGTTCAATTTAAAAAATGGAAAGCTTGAAACGGCGAGCGGTCTCGCTTACCCGCAAGGCACCCCGCAACCTGCTTTGACTAACTTTGCCCTGCTGAGCAGCAAGTCAGCCGATAAGGCCACAAGAAAGGAAACCAATGCTTACGAAGCGTGTAATACCGTGCATGGATGTTAAAGACGGTCGTGTGGTGAAGGGTGTCAACTTCGTCAACCTGCGCGATGCGGGTGATCCTATCGAGCTGGCTCAGCGCTACGACGAGCAGCGCGCCGACGAGGTAATCTTCTTGGACATCACGGCAACGCATGAGGGCCGTGCAACCACGGTGGACATGGCAAGCCGCGCAAGCGAAGAATTGCATTTGCCTTACTGCGTGGGCGGCGGGTTCCGCAGTGTGGAAGACATTCGCGCCATGATTGCTGCTGGCGCCGACAAGGTTTCCGTGAATTCAGCCGCTATTGCCGACCCTTCGCTTATCACGAAGGCTGCTGCGGCATTCGGCACGCAGGCTATCCTGTGCGCCATCGATGCCAAGCAGGTTCCTGGCAACCCCAACAAATGGGAAGTGTACGTGCATGGCGGCCGCAAGAACACTGGCCTCGATGCTGTTGAGTGGGCTGCCGAGGCAGCACGACGCGGCGCAGGTGAAATCCTTCTTACCAGCATGGATCGCGATGGCAGCAAAGACGGTTTCGACCTGGCGTTAACGCGAGCGGTTTCCCGTGCGGTGAACATTCCCGTCATTGCTTCTGGTGGTGTTGGTAAACTTGAGCACTTTGCTGAAGGCATCATCGAAGGCGAAGCTGATGCTGTGTTAGCGGCAAGCGTCTTCCATTTCGGCGAGCTCACCATCCGTGAAGTGAAGGAATACATGCGTTCCCAGGGGATTCCCGTAAGGCTTTAACGATGCCCACGCGAAGGAAAAGCGCCGAAGCCATTCGTTCCCAGCAAACCCGCGTCCTTGCTTTCTTCGGTGCTGTCGTTGCCTTGGTAGTGCTGACTGTTGCGGCAATTCTGCCTGCCGTTGGGCCAGCTGAAGATCTTCCTCTTTATGTGGAAGATCAAGATCCTGCACAGTTTCAGGAGCTTCAGCAATTGCGCCCTGAAGGAGATGGGTGGTCGGAGGGCTTGGCTTCTGCCTATAGCCTTGAAACCAACGATGGATGGGACGAAACCGCCTCGGGCATTCCTTTGAACAACTACGCCCTAACTGTTGCCGTGCCGCAGGAAAACAAGGATCTTCTGGGTTGCAACGTTGAAATTTTCTATGCGGGTAAAACGGTGGAAGCCAAAGTTACCGATACGGGAGCTTTGGCCCCTTTGGGCCGTGCACTTGATTTGAGCCCTGCAACATGGCGTGCATTTGGCGCCAGCAGCATAAGCGATTAGGGCGTGCGCGGGGTGTTCTATCGATTCGTTGCCGAATGATTGCAGCAAGGTGTTGTGTGCTGCTGGATTTTGCGGTGGGGGATACCAAGCCCGCCCTCTATGGAACTCATTTGCTCTTTTGCCCTTTGGCAGCGTAGTTGTGCCACTCTTGCAGGTGATGAAAGGAAGCATGCGCAGATCTGCGCACAACGAAAGGGCCGCCATGAACGAACGTGAAACCGCTGCGCTGCAGGTTGAGGATCTTACCTATAACGCCGATGGGCTTATCCCGTGCATTGTTCAGGACGAGCAAACCCGCGAAGTGCTGATGATGGCATGGATGAACGAAGAGGCGGTACGCCGTACCATCGACCAGGGCACAACCTGGTTTTGGTCGCGTAGCCGTCAGAAATTCTGGCACAAGGGCGAAGAATCGGGCAATACTCAGAAGCTGGTTGAACTTCGTTACGATTGCGACGCCGATACCCTGCTCGCTCTGGTGAATCCTGCAGGTCCCGCCTGCCATACGGGGGAAACCACCTGTTTCTACCGGTCTTTCTAGCATGGCTGGCTTGCTGAAAACGTCAGGTGCGGAAGCACCGCCCCTCTTGCTTGGCCTTACCGTGGCTGCTCTGCTGGTTGCAGCTTTGGTCAGAAAACCCAGAAAGGCCGAGTGATCTGGGTGTTTGGCTACATTCTTCCCAACTTGGAAAGCTTGGGCGAAGAAGAGAAGCTTCGCTACCATGCGGTGTACTGTGGCGTATGCCGATCGATTCGTGCCCGCTATGGGCAGCGGTGCCGTTTGGCTGTTTCCTACGACATGACGTTTCTGGCTATGGTTTTGGGTTCGCTGTACGAGCCGGAAGAACATACTTCGCAAAAGCGTTGCCCCGTGCATCTGATTCAGCCACGACAGGTGGCTCAGTCTGAGTTCACTGATTATGCGGCAGATCTTAGCATTGCCATGGCGTACCACAAGTGCTTTGACGATTGGCGCGACGATCGTTCCGCCAAGGCAAGGGCGGCTGCGGTGGCGCTGGAGGTTCCATATCGTAAGGCGAAGCGCCGCATCCCCCAAGCCTGCCAAGCTATAGAGGAAGCCATGGCGGATATCCATGCCATAGAAGAAGCAGCGCTGGGTGAAGGCAACTGCCCCCAAGCCCCCGAGAGCTCGTTGGTGGGTGGAGCGTCGAACCCTGATGCGGCGGCGAATCGCTTTGGGATTCTCTTAGGC
>ERZ1034920.1913-NODE-1913-length-12503-cov-6.259881_pt1 | contig 12503 bp, 19 predicted proteins | sample MGYA00520688_ERZ1034920 | MGnify/ENA primary metagenome ERZ1034920 (study PRJEB33766, sample SAMN09781785) | gut metagenome | biome: gut microbiome | host: Homo sapiens | place: Madagascar | study: EMG produced TPA metagenomics assembly of the PRJNA485056 data...
GCAAAGGAAAGAGCCGCAGCGCGAACGGGGGGCGCGCCCGCACGCGCGCCTGCGCCCGCGTTCCTCGCGAGCGCTTTCTGCCCACCACGCGCGCTGACATGGAGGCGCGCGGCTGGGACGCGGTTGATTTCGTGTACGTGTCGGGTGATGCGTACGTCGACCATCCTTCGTTCGGCATGGCCATCATCACGCGGCTGCTCGAGGCGCACGGCTACCGCGTCGGCGTGATCGCGCAGCCCGTCTGGAACGACGAAGCGTCTGTCGCCGTGTTCGGCGAGCCGCGTCTCGCGTTCCTCGTGTCGGCGGGCAACATGGACTCCATGGTGAACCACTATACGGTTGCGCGGAAACGCCGCCACCAGGATGCGTACTCGCCGGGCGGCGAAGCGGGGCGGCGACCCAACCACGCCGCGGTGGTGTACGCGAACCTCATTCGCCGCACGTTCAAGAAGACGCCGATCGTGCTCGGCGGCATCGAGGCGAGCCTGCGCCGTCTCGCCCATTACGACTACTGGTCGGACGCGCTCAAGCGCTCGATCCTGCTTGACTCCGGGGCCGACCTCGTCTCGTATGGCATGGGGGAGCACTCCATCGTGGAGATCGCCGACGCGCTTGCGGCAGGGCTTTCGGTGAGCGACCTGACGTTCATCGACGGCACGGTGTGCAAGGTGCGTTCGCTCGAGCACGTGTACGACTACGAGCTTTTGCCCTCGTGGGACGAGGTTCGCGCCGACAAGCTCGCCTATGCGCGCAGCTTCGCCGTGCAGTACCGCAACGCCGATCCGCTCAGCGGCAAGCGCCTTGTCGAGCCGTATTCCGATCACGAGTTCGTGGTGCAGAACCCGCCCGCAAAACCCCTGACCACCGCGGAGATGGATGCGGTGTATCGCCTGCCGTACGCGCGCGCATGGCATCCCGACTACGACGAGGCGGGGGGCGTACCGGCGCTTTCCGAGGTGAAGTTCAGCCTCACGAGCAACCGCGGCTGCTTCGGCGAATGCGCGTTTTGCGCGCTTACGTTCCACCAGGGCCGCATCGTGTCGGCGCGCAGCCACGAATCGCTTGTCGAGGAGGCGCGCCTCATCACGCAGGACTCCGCGTTCAAGGGCTATATCCACGACGTCGGCGGCCCCACGGCCAACTTCCGCGCGCCCGCCTGCGCCAAGCAGCTCACGGCGGGGGCGTGCCCCGACCGTCGCTGCCTCGCGCCCGAGCCGTGCCCCGCGCTCAAGGCCGACCACGCTGACTACGTGAGCCTGCTGCGTAAGCTGCGCGCATTGCCCGGCGTGAAGAAGGTATTCGTGCGCTCGGGCATTCGCTTCGACTACGTGATGATCGACTCCGATCGCACCTTCTTGCGCGAGCTCGTCGAACACCATGTGTCGGGGCAGCTCAAGGTGGCGCCCGAGCATGTGTCCGACGCCGTTCTGCGTCTCATGGGCAAACCCCCGCGCACGGTGTACGACCGCTTCGTGAAGGCGTACACGCGCGAAAACGAGCGGGCGCACCTCAACCAGTTCCTCGTGCCGTACCTCATGTCGAGCCATCCCGGCTCCACGCTCAAAGAGGCGGTGGAGCTCGCCGAGTACGTGCGCGACATGGGCTACAACCCCGAGCAGGTGCAGGACTTCTATCCCACGCCTTCGACGATATCCACGTGCATGTACTACACGGGCGTCGACCCGCGCACCATGGAGAAGGTGTACGTGCCGCGTTCGGCTCACGAGAAGGCGCTGCAGCGCGCGCTCATTCAGTATCGCAATCCCGCGAACTACGACCTCGTGGTGGAGGCGCTGCGCCGCGCGGGCCGTATTGACCTCATCGGCTGGGGCGAGAAGTGCCTCGTGCGTCCGCGCAAGCCGCGCGCTGCCGAGAGCACGGGCAAAGCGGGGAAGGGATCCGCTGCGGGACGCGCATCGCGTAGCGGCAAAGGCGCATCGCGCTCGGGTAAAGGTGCGACGCATTCCAGCAAGGGCGTGTTGCGCTCAGGTGAGAATGCAACGTATTCCGATAAGGGCGCATCGCGTTCGAGCAAAAGCGGGTTCCGTCCAGAGAAAGGTTTCGCCTCCTCTGCGGAGGGCCGTGATACGCGTGCAAAGAAGACGCGCGGCCCCATCCCCAAGGCCAACGGGCATAAGGGAGGCATCCGAAAAGGGCGTTGAGGACGCCCGCTCACGTCGCCGCCCGCTCCTCTGCCTGTCCGCGCACGCTTGCGAATCGCCGGCGGTCGTTTTGACGTCCCCTGGTAGGCTCTCGTAGACGCCGGCCATCTCGATGCGTTCCGGCAGACGGCCAAAGAGGGTTCGCGGTTGCATGAGGGACGCTTTCTTTCGAAAATGTTCCAAAAAATCACCGAAGTATGTTGATCGAGACGCTCTCGGGTTCTTTGTTTGCTGACGAGACATATATATTCCCAATAAGAAATAATTCTGAACGGGCATCTTTCGAATCTCTGCAGATACGCTCCTGGAAGAGCGAGAGTGCGGAAGGATACTTCAGTGAAAAAACTGCATTTTTCTCAAATAAGGCGTCCCGCTGCGGAATCTTGGCGCACTTGCCCTTCGCTCCCACACGCGCTCGCGTCGCCGCCCATCCCTCCGTCCGCACGCGCACTCTGTTCGCGCGCATCTCGCCGCCCGTGCCCCACGCCGCCTGGCCCGCCGCCCGTCCCTTGCGCCGCCGCCTGCTTCGCGCTTGTGTCCAAGTTGTGAGCCCTGCTCAAGCGGGAAATTCGTCCTTGAAACCAGCATTTCCCGCAGCTATAATGCTTCTTTGCGTCTGCGTGTGTATGGATACACCCGGGCGCGTGGTTAGGCGGAGTCGCGGTGCGGAACCTCCCTCTGCTCTGAAAAGGCAATCGTCTGACCTCGAAGAACGGAAGGGATTCTTGGTGTGCGGGGAGGCGCGCGAGCAAGAATCTCGAGGGGCTATCTCGGGCGCGGAAGCTTCCCAACCGCGCAAACGGGGACGTCCCGCATGGAAGGAAAGGTAAGAACTGTGGGAGTAAAACAGTACAAGCCGACGAGTCCCGGCAGACGCTTCCAGACGGTCTCTGACTTCGCGGAGATCACCACGTCTAAGCCGGAGAAGTCGCTGCTTGCCCCGAAGCCGAAGAAGGCAGGTCGCAACTTCTACGGCCGCATCACCGTCCGTCATCAGGGCGGCGGCAACAAGCAGCGCTATCGTATCATCGACTTCAAGCGCAACAAGGACGGCGTGCCCGCCAAGGTTGCCACGATCGAGTACGATCCGAACCGCTCGGCACGTATCGCTCTGCTGCACTACGTTGACGGCGAGAAGCGCTACATCATCCACCCGAAGGGCCTCAAGGTCGGCGACATGGTCGTCTCCGGTCCCGACGCCGACATCAAGCCGGGCAACGCTCTGCCGCTGGCGAACATCCCCGTCGGTACGCTCATCCACAACGTTGAGCTGCAGCCGGGCAAGGGCGCCGCTATCGCCCGTTCCGCCGGCACGAGCATCCAGCTGATGGGCAAGGAGGGCAAGTACGCCATCCTCCGCATGCCCTCTTCCGAGATGCGCCGCGTGCTGCTCACCTGCCGCGCTACTGTGGGTGAGGTCGGCAACGCCGAGCACTCCAACATCAAGGTCGGCAAGGCTGGCCGCAACCGTTGGAAGGGCATCCGCCCGACTGTCCGCGGTACCGTCATGAACCCGGTCGACCACCCGCACGGCGGCGGCGAGGGCAAGAACAAGTCCGCTGGTCGTCACCCGGTCACTCCGTGGGGCGTTCCCACCAAGGGCCATCGCACCCGCAATCCCAAGAAGGCCTCGAGCCGCTTGATCATCCGTCGTCGCAAGAAGTAGCGCGTGACACGTTAAGGAGTAATAGTGAGCAGAAGTTTGAAAAAGGGTCCTTTCGTAGAACCGCGCCTTCTGGGTCGTATCGAGGCAATGAACGCGGCTGGCGAAAAGAACGTCATCAAGACCTGGTCCCGTGCGAGCACCATCTTCCCCGAGATGGTCGGTCACACGATCGCCGTTCACGACGGTCGCAAGCACGTGCCGGTTTACATTACCGAGTCCATGGTCGGCCACAAGCTGGGCGAGTTCGCCCCGACCCGTACCTTCAAGGGTCACTCCGCCGACAAGGGCAAGCGATAGGATAGGGGTGAACAATGGAAGTCAAGGCAGTATCCCGCTACGTTCGCGTCTCTCCTCGCAAGGCACGCATCGTCGTCGACCTGATCCGCGGCAAGTCCGTCGAGCAGGCTCGTGAGATTCTCGCGTTTACCACCCGCGCGGTTGCAGAGACGGTTCTGAAGACGCTGAATTCCGCTGTTGCCAACGCGGAGCACAACAACCACCTGCGCGGCGACTCGCTCGTCATCAAGGCGTGCTACGTCGACGAGGGTCCGACCCTCAAGCGTATCCGCCCGCGCGCCAAGGGTTCCGCTTCGCGCATCAACAAGCGCACCAGCCACATCACCATCATCGTCGCACCGCGAGAGGAGGCATAAGTCCATGGGTCAGAAAGTAAGCCCCACTGGTTTCCGCCTGGGAATCACCGAGGATTGGCGCAGCCGTTGGTACGCCGACGCCAACTACGCCGAAACCCTCGAGAACGATCTTGCGATCCGCAAGTTCCTGGACAAGCGTCTTGCCCGTGCCGCTGTCTCCAAGGTTGAGATCGAGCGCGCCGGCGACAAGATCAAGATCATCGTCACCACGGCTCGCCCGGGTGTCGTGATCGGCAAGAAGGGCGCCGAGATCGACGCGCTGCGCAAGGATCTCGAGAAGGTTGCCAACGGCCCGGTCAACATCGAGGTCGTCGAGATCAAGCGTCCGGAGCTCGATGCCGAGCTCATCGCTCAGTCCGTCGCCGAGCAGCTCGAGGGCCGCGTGGCCTTCCGCCGCGCGATGCGCAAGGCTGTGCAGTCCGCTCGCAAGTCGGGTGCCAAGGGCATCCGCATCCAGTGCTCCGGCCGCCTCGGCGGTGCCGAGATGAGCCGCCGCGAGTGGTACCGTGAGGGTCGCGTGCCGCTGCACACCCTCCGCGCGAAGATCGACTACGGCTTCGCCACCGCAGGCACCACCATGGGCTCCATTGGCGTCCAGGTGTGGGTCTACCACGGCGAAGTGCTCCCCGGGCAGAAGGCTCCGCAGCCGGCTCTCGAGGGCAGCTCCCGTCCGAACCGTCGCGCACGCAATGACCGCAATGAGAGGGGGCGCAAGTAATGCTCGTACCCAAGCGCGTTAAGCACCGCAAGGTGCAGCGTGGTTCCATGAAGGGCAAGGCCAAGGGCGGCACCCGTCTGAACCACGGCGAATACGGTATCCAGGCTCTCGAGGCCCACTGGATCACCAACCGTCAGATCGAGGCCGCTCGTATCGCCATGACCCGTTACATGAAGCGTGGCGGTAAGGTGTGGATCACGATCTTCCCCGACAAGCCGATCACCTCCAAGCCCGCTGAGACCCGTATGGGCTCCGGCAAGGGCAACCCCGAGGGTTGGGTGGCAGTCGTCAAGCCCGGTCGCATCATGTTCGAGATCGCCGGCGTCGACGAGGCAACCGCCAAAGAGGCGCTTCGCCTGGCTATCAACAAGCTGCCCATCAAGTGCAAGATCGTCACTCGTGAAACGGAAGGGCAGGAATAAATGAAAGCAGCAGAGATTCGCGAACTTTCTGCCGAAGACCTGCAGGCGAAGTTGAAGGAGGCGCGCGCTGAGCTGTTCAACCTGCGTTTCCAGATGGCCACCAGCCAGCTTGATAACACCGCGCGTGTGAAGCAGGTCAAGAAGGATATTGCGCGCATCCTGACCGAGATGCGTGCTCGTGAGCTGAGCGCGTAGCTGAGGGAGGATTAAGTTATGACTGAAGAGCGCAATTCGCGTAAGGTCCGTCAGGGCGTTGTCGTCAGCAACGTCAACGACAAGACCATCGTCGTGGAGATCAAGGAGCGCAAGCCGCATCCGGTTTACGGCAAGATGATCACCTCCACGAAGAAGTTCCATGCCCATGACGAGAACAACGAGGCCGGCATCGGCGATACCGTTCAGATCATGGAGACGCGTCCGCTGTCCAAGCTGAAGCGCTGGCGCCTTGTGAAGATCGTAGAGAAGGCCAAATAGCACGTGTGCATCGCATGCAAGCTATCTTCGAGGAAAGTTAGGTAAAGCACATGATTCAGATGCAAACCATGCTCGCGGTGGCCGACAACTCCGGCGCTCGCAAGGTGCAGTGCATCAAGGTCCTCGGCGGCTCGAAGCGCCGTTACGCGGGCCTGGGCGATGTGATCATCTGCAGCGTCAAAGAGGCAATGCCCAACGGCAACGTCAAGAAGGGCGAGGTCGTTCGTTGCGTCGTCGTGCGCGTGAAGAAGGAAGTCCGTCGCGCCGACGGCTCCTACATCAAGTTCGACCAGAACGCTGCCGTTCTGATCAACGCCGACGGCACGCCGCGCGGCACGCGTATCTTCGGGCCCGTTGCCCGCGAGCTGCGCGATAAGAAGTACATGAAGATCGTGTCTCTGGCACCGGAAACGCTGTAGGGGAGGTGTCAAGAGAATGACTAAACTGCATGTGAAGAAGGGCGACACCGTCAAGGTTCTCTCCGGCAAGGACAAGGGCAAGCAGGGCAAGATCCTGCGCGCCATCCCGGCCAAGGAGCGCGTGGTGGTCGAGGGCGTCAACATCGTGAAGAAGGCCCAGCGCCCGACCCAGCAGAACCCGCAGGGCGGCATCACCACCATGGAGGCGCCGCTGAACGTGTCCAACGTCATGCTCGTGTGCCCCAAGTGCAACGAGGCGACGCGTACCGGCAAGCGTGTCAACGAGGCCGGCAAGAAGGTCCGCGTCTGCAAGAAGTGCGGCCAGGACATCGACTAGAGCAAGGTTGGGCAGCGCGAGAGGCGCGTTTGGCTCCGGTCGTTGGGCGAAGCCAACTCCCTTCGCCGATCACGCCTCTTGCACTCGCTGGTCTTGCTCTAGCAGCAGGGCCAGCGAAGCCCTTTAACGCTGCGGCTGGATGTGGCAGCGCAGCTGGCGTTCCAAGCTTTCGTCGCCTACCTCAGTAGGCTTCTTCAAGCTTTCACGCCATCTGCGCTCGCTACATCCAGCCTCGCTGACTTTACGAACGACCGGGGGATTGCTTCCAGTTGCGGGAAAAGAAAGCGAAAGCCAGCGAAAATGGCGTCTGACCTTGACCGAAGCGGGGAATTCCTGTAATGTCTCCTCTTCGGGCGCCCAGGCGTCTATGGCCCCGCAAAAGCGGGGACGCAGGGTCGGAAATCCTGTGTTTAATTCATCGACTGAAAGGTAAGCTATCCATGGCATACACTCCTCGTCTGAAGGAAATGTACTGGACCGAGATCGTTCCGAAGCTCGAGAAGGATCTTGAGATCTCCAACATCAACAAAGTTCCCCGTCTCGAGAAGATCGTGGTGAACATGGGCGTCGGCGCAGCTGCCGGCGACCACAAGCTGCTCGACGCCGCCATGAACGACATGCGCGTCATCACCGGCCAGCAGCCCTGCGTGACCCGCGCCAAGAAGTCCATCGCTGGCTTCCACGTGCGTGAGGGCCAGGCCATCGGCTGCAAGGTCACCCTGCGCGGCGCTCGCATGTGGGAGTTCCTCGACCGCCTGCTGTCCACCGCTCTTCCGCGTGTCCGCGACTTCCGCGGCATCTCCCCGAAGAGCTTCGACGGCCGCGGCAACTACACCCTCGGCATCACCGAGCAGCTGATCTTCCCCGAGATCGAGTACGACAAGGTCGACCGTACGCGTGGTATGGACATCACCTTCGTCACCTCTGCGGAGGACAACGAGAGCGCCTACGCGCTGCTTTCCGCGCTGGGCTTCCCGTTCAAGAGCAAGTAAAACAAGCAGCCGTCCCTCGGGGCGGCTTGTTTGCGTAACCTCAGGCAACAAGGCCTGCGCACAGGGTGCGGGCCTTACGCATAAGAAAGAAGGAAATGCATGGCTAAGAAATCGATGATCGCCAAGGCCAAGCGCGAGCCGAAGTTCTCGACGCGTCAGCACAACCGCTGCTCGCGTTGCGGGCGTCCGCGTGCTTACTACCGCAAGTTCGGCATGTGCCGTGTTTGCGTGCGCGAACTGGCCAACAAAGGCGAGCTGCCCGGCGTGACCAAGGCTTCCTGGTAGGACCATCACGTTTGGGTGTGCCGGCGTGATAGGCGGAGGCGCTACGGGTGCCGACGAACCGAACGCTCGGCTCATCACGGATCAAAGGAGAAACAAACATGACAATGACCGATCCCATTGCAGACATGCTTACGCGTGTGCGTAACGCTCAGTCTGCCAACAAGGAAACGGTTTCCATGCCGTCGAGCAAGAAGCTTGTCGAGATTGCTCGCATCATGGACGAAGAGGGCTACATCCGCGGTTACGAGGTAATCGAGGGCGAGCCCCGCGCGACGCTCGAGATCACGCTCAAGTACGGCCCGAAGAAGGCTAAGACCATCCGCGGCATCAAACGCATCTCCAAGCCCGGCCTGCGCATCTACGCCGGCAAGGACGAGCTGCCCCGCGTTCTCGGCGGTCTCGGCACTGCTATCATCTCGACGAGCCAAGGCGTCATGGCCGATCGCGATGCCCGCAAGAAGGGCATCGGCGGCGAGGTCATCGCCTACATCTGGTAGGAAAGGAAGGTAAATCATGTCTCGTATTGGCAAGATGCCCATTGCCGTTCCTGCCGGCGTCGAGGTTACCATCGACGGCTCTGCAGTGACGGTCAAGGGCCCCAAGGGCGAGCTGCACCGCAGCTTCCAGCCCTCCATGACCATCAAGCAGGAGGACGGCCACGTCATCGTGACCCGTCCTGACGACACGCGCGAGTCCAAGAGCCTCCACGGCCTGACCCGCACCCTGATCGCCAACATGATCGAGGGCGTGTCCAACGGCTTCTCCAAGAAGCTCCAGCTCGTCGGCGTCGGCTATCGTGCCGCGCTCAAGGGCAAGGATCTCGAGATGCAGCTCGGCTTCTCGCATCCCGTTCACATCGAGTGCCCCGAAGGCATCACCTTCGAGGTGCCCAGCCAGACCGAGATCGTTGTCGCCGGCCCCTCCAAGGAGCAGGTCGGTCAGGTTGCCGCCAACATCCGCAAGTGGCGCAAGCCGGAGCCTTACAAGGGCAAGGGCATCCGCTACGAGGGTGAGCACGTCCGCCGCAAGGCTGGCAAGGCTGGCAAGGAATAAGCGCATCGGTGTCTGAGAAGGGATTATCATGAATAAGCTTGAGCTTCAGAAGAAGCAGGCCCGGCTTGCCCGCCGCCACCGCCGTGTGCGCGGCAAGATCTTCGGCACGCCGGAGCGTCCTCGTCTGTGCATTACGCGCAGCAACAACAACATCTACGCCCAGGTGATCGACGACGTCGCTCACAAGACCATCTGCGGTGTGTCCACGCTCGGCCCCGAGTTCAAGGAGACGGGCGCCAAGGGCGGTACGGTTGAGGGTGCGGCTGTTCTCGGCGGCATCATCTCCCGCATGGCCCAGGAGAAGGGCGTGACCGAGGTTGTATTCGATCGTGGCGGCCACCTGTATCACGGTCGCGTCAAGGCTCTTGCCGACGCAGCCCGTGAAGCAGGCTTGAAGTTCTAGAAGGGGTATAGCGTATGGCTCGCAAACAACAGGAAAGCGCCGTTCCCGAGCTTCAGGAGCGCGTCGTTTACATCAACCGCGTCTCCAAGGTCGTCAAGGGCGGTCGTCGTTTCGCGCTGACCGCGCTCGTCGTCGTCGGCGACGGCAACGGCCGCGTGGGCGTGGGCATGGGCAAGTCCCAGGAAGTTCCCACCGCCATCAAGAAGGGCGTCGAGGATGCCAAGAAGAACATGTTCACCGTCGCTCTCACCGAGGACAAGACGGTGCCGCATGAGGTTCTCGGCGAGTTCGGCGCAGGCCGCGTGCTCATCAAGCCGGCTGTTCCCGGTACCGGCGTTATGGCCGGCGGCCCGGTGCGTGCGATTTTGGAGCTTGCTGGCGTGAAGAACGTCATCACCAAGTCTCTCGGTACCAACAACGCGATGAACATCGTCAAGGCTGCTGCCGAGGGCCTCAAGGCTCTCCAGAACCCGACTGAGGTTGCTGCGCGCCGCGACATGACCGTCGGTCAGATGTTCGGCTGGAAGGAGCGCAACTAATGTCTGATGCGAAGAAGACCCTGCGCCTCACGCAGGTGAAGAGCGCCATCGGCCGCCCGGCCGATCAGGGCAAGACGCTCAAGGCCCTCGGCCTCGGCAAGATCGGCCGCACCCACGACATCGTTGACAACGAGTCGGTTCGCGGCATGATCTTCAAGGTCAAGCACCTCATCACGGTCGAGGAGCTGTAAGACCGCCGTCGCCTTGGGGCGACGTCAGGTGGACGGCTCTGTCGGTCGCTCACCAAAATCGCGGATGCACGATGCATCCGCACCGCAATGATGCATCTTCGGCGCGCCTTGATCCAAGGTGCGCCGTTGGCATGATACTTGGAAGTTTGCTGGCGGCGAGCTGCCAGCACTGGGCGGAAGGGTTCCGTCCAGAGCGTACATTAGGAGTTACACAACATGGAACTTAAGGATCTCAAGCCGAACGCCGGCTCCAAGAAGAATCGCAAGCGCGTCGGTCGCGGCAACGGCTCCGGCTACGGCAAGACTGCCGGCCGTGGTCTGAACGGCCAGAAGTCCCGCGCGGGCGGCGGCAAGGGCCCCGGCTTCGAGGGCGGCCAGACTCCGCTGGCCCGTCGTCTGCCGAAGCTCCCCGGCTTCCGCAACTTCAACCGTGTTGAGTACCTGCCCGTCAACGTGAGCCGTCTCGAGGAGAAGTTCGAGGCCGGCGACGTGGTCGACGGCGAGAGCCTCAAGGCGAAGGGCATCATCAAGCATGCTGACGCCCTCGTGAAGGTCCTCGGCGACGGCGAGATCACGAAGTCGCTGACGGTCAAGGTCGATAAGGTTTCTGCTTCCGCTAAGGCGAAGATCGAAGCAGCCGGAGGAAAGGTCGAAGAGCCTTGCTAAGCTCTCTCATTGACGCGTTCAAGGTTCCGGATCTGCGCAAGAAGATCCTCTTCACGCTGGGCATTCTTGCGCTGTACCGCTTCGGAGCCTATGTGCCGGTGCCGGGCATCCCGTTCCATGACTTCGCCGTGGCCTTCCAGGACACGGGCGTTGCCATGACGATGCTCGACCTGTTCACCGGCGGTGCTCTCTCGAACTTCTCGGTGTTCTCGCTGGGCATCATGCCCTACATCACCGCATCGATCATCATGCAGCTGATGCAGGGCGTCATCCCCGCGGTGGGTCGCTGGGCTCGCGAGGGCGATGCGGGTCGTCGCAAGATCACGCAGGTCACGCGTTACCTGACGCTTGCGCTCGGCCTCATCAACGCTATCGGCTACCTGCTCCTGTTCCAGTCGCCGGCATACGGCGTGCAGTTCTCGAGCGAGGTGCCGGCGTGGCTCACGAGCGTGATCATCGTGTTCACCCTCGTGGCGGGCACGGGCTTCATCATGTGGATGGGCGAGCTCATCACACAGCGCGGTGTGGGCAACGGCATGTCGCTCATCATCTTCGTGAGCATCGTGTCGCGCGTTCCGTCCGCGATCTTCTCGTCGGTCAATCTGACGAGCGATCTCGGCACGGGCATTGCGCTGACGATTCTCATCCTTGCCGTGGTGCTCGTGTGCATTCCGCTCATCATCTTCGTTGAGCGTGCGCAGCGCCGCATCCCGGTGAACTACGCGAAGCGCGTTCAGGGCCGCAAGGTGATGGGAGGCCAGTCCACCTACATCCCGCTCAAGGTGAACGCGGCGGGCGTTATCCCGATCATCTTCGCAAGCTGCATCATCTACTTCCCGGCGCAGCTCGCGGCGATCTTCAACGTGGATTGGCTCACCTGGTTCGCCAACGCGTGCTCGACGGGCTGGCTGAACTGGATCCTCACGATCCTGCTCATCGTCGCATTTGCGTACTTCTACACTTCGATGGTGTTCAACCCTGATGAGACGGCCGACAATCTGAGGAAGCAGGGCGGGTTCATCCCCGGCGTGCGTCCTGGTTCGTCTACGGTGCAATACATCAAGAACGTGATCCACCGCATCACGCTTCCCGGCGGTCTGTTCATCGCCGTGATCGCCGTGGTGCCGACGATCATCTTCTACTTCACCGGCAACCAGCTCATCCAGGCGTTTGGCGGCACGTCGATCCTCATCATGATCGGCGTTGCGCTCGACACTATGAGCAAGGTGGAGTCGCAGCTCAAGATGCACAACTACGACGGCTTCTTCAAGTAGAGCGTTCCGCTGGTGTTAACGCACCGGCGGAATCTGCCGACGTTGCGGGGCCGCACGGCACCCGATCTTGCCCCTTTTTTGGGCGCTGCGCCGCGCAAAGGCGGCTTGGCCCAAAGGCGGGGCGATCTCGGGCACCGTGCGGCCCCTCGCTGTCTCGGGCTCGTTATGTGTCTTTTCGCGCTCGTTGCGACACGAGATGCGGCAGAGCCGATCCCGCTTCTTTTCTGAAGAAGGACGCGCCCGTACGGG
>ERZ1034920.1914-NODE-1914-length-12499-cov-5.998955_pt1 | contig 12499 bp, 12 predicted proteins | sample MGYA00520688_ERZ1034920 | MGnify/ENA primary metagenome ERZ1034920 (study PRJEB33766, sample SAMN09781785) | gut metagenome | biome: gut microbiome | host: Homo sapiens | place: Madagascar | study: EMG produced TPA metagenomics assembly of the PRJNA485056 data...
ATCTGGAGCAGGCGGGCTTTCACGATGTGCAGATACACAAAAAGAAAAGCTGGCTGTGCATCACGGCGCGGAAACGAGGAGATCAGGCCTGAGCATTTTCATTCGATTCGCTTCCATACTTCCGATTTCAAGCATCGATTCCCGCTGCAAGATATGTCTTTTGAATCCAAACGCCCACAATCGCAAAACGCAAATACCAAAAACAGGGGAACCGACAAGTGCAGAGCAAACATGTGCCGGAAATCGTTTGACGGAACCGCAGGCAAAAAAGGTCCCCATAAGAAAACGAACGGAATGCAGAAGACCATCGCCGTCCGACGCTTTTTAATACCAGCGATAAAACAGCAGAGCAGCATAATCCAGACCTTAACGTATGTTCCTGGGCCGTTGATCCCCAAACGAATCCAGGTGGCTAAAACTCCATTTTGCTGTCCTCTAGAAACTGATCGCAGGCCACCAAGGCACTCTTAATCCTTTACTGGAAGTAGAACCGCTCTTGCCGCAAGGCCGCCGAGAGTTCTCGCACCATGGCTCTTGGCGCTAGCGAGAACAATTCGACAGTGCCTTGCGTATCCCGCTGGTAGGCAGCAGATCGCCGTCGCGGGTGATAAGGACGGCTTCGATTCCAGGGTGTTCCTCAACGTATTCTGCCGCCCAGTCGCTACCCATGAGCAGAAGGGCCGTCGAAAGGCCGTCGCCATCGATCGACCGCTTCGATATCACCGTTGCGCTTGCAAGATCGCTTTCAGAGGGGCGTCCGGTACGGGGGTCGGCAATGTGGTGGTAGACCATGCCCTTTTCGTCTGCGAAGCAGCGCTCGTAGATGCTGCTTGTGACAATGGAACAGTCGTTAAGCTCGAGGATACAGGCGGGCTGTTCGGCAGTCATTTGCTTGTTGCGAAGCGTTCGCAAATCGATTCCATGCGGGCTGCGTGCCAACGCGGCGGCGCGCTTCTCTGCCCGATTCCGCTCCAGGGCATGGAAGGGCGACCTTATGCCTACGCTCCAGTGCGCTTGCCCCTCCTTTCCCAAGAAGGGCTCTCCTTTTATCACGATGTTTCCCCCAAGGTCGATAAGCGCATGGCGGATCTGTCTCTTCTCGAAGAGCTCCCCTACCCTATCGGCGATGTAGCCCTTCGCAATGCCTCCCAACGAGACCTTGCTTTCGGGGGTAGGGAGTTGAGCATAGTCCTCGGCCACTCGGGGCTGCCCCACTTTGACGGTTTCAAGAGCTCTGGCTATTTCGTCTGTGCTGGGAACCTGGGCCCTGTGGTGGTTCCAGAGTTCGGCAACGGGCGCCATGGCGATATCGAACAGCCCCACCGTTTCCTCGTAGTAGTGTCGGGCGGCCTTCAGGATCGCTGCGGTTTCACGACTGACGGTCACTGGCTTTCCCTGCGCGTGGTTAAGGCGCCAAATGTCGCTGCCCTCCCGCGTGTGGCTCCACATCCTCTCGTAGCGGTAGCAGAGGCCGACCGCTTCATCGAGGGCTTCGCTGAGCCTCCGACAAGAAACGGGCGTCGCCGCGTCTCGAGGAATTGCCGCTTTGATGCGACAGTTTGTGTCAAAGGCAAAAAAGCCGCGGCTCTCCACCTCAAATCTTCCTTCCGCAGACGGGGTCTTGGGGAAAAGCGCTGGCTTGGGCTGCTCGGTCTGCTCACTCACAAGGGGTCCTTTCCTGAAGAAACGATTGGTTGGGCGCGCCACGGTGGGAAAAGAGCGGCCCCGCAGCTAGCTGACAAATTGCAGATTGTTAGCTATGGTAAACTTCGTTCTTATAGTTAGCCACAGCTAACTGAATTTCAATGGGATTAGCCAGGAAGGAAAGACATGACAGAATCCCGCTCGACTAGCTCGACTGCAGCAACCGTAGCGAAGATTGGCGTAACGGCGGCCTTGGTTGCGGGAATGGCGGTTACCGCCCCCGTTGCTACATTTGCGGCAGATGAGAGCGATCAGGATGTGGACGCCGCATCTGAAACTGCAAAGGAGGGCTACTACTACATCAGCGATAGTTCCTATGGGCTGAGCTCATATCTTTCTGAGGCGGTTTCCCAGGGATACAGAAAGATTCATATCGGAACGAGCTTTACGGACAAGGGAACGGTCACCATCCCCTCGTCGATTACCGAGCTTGCGGGGTATTCCGAAGGGTTCTTTGGATCGGGTCCAAAGACGGTCGATCTTGGGTATTCCAACAAGATGAACGTTGTCTTTCCCGCGGGTTCTAAGATCAGCGTTGATCGGATCAACTTCTACAAGCGAAACAGGTCGGACGCAGAGGGCGCCGTTGTCGAGGTCCAGAAGGGCGCCGTGGTCCACTTTTCTAATTGCACGTTTTCCAACACTCCCGTAGTAAACGGAACTGCGGTATTCGAGGACTGTACCTTTGCAACGGGAAAGATCGAGAACAACGGCTCTGCAACGTACACGGGCAGCACCAAGGAGCCCGAAAACACGGGAACCCCCACCGTGTCCTACCAGGACCTTTCGTTTAGCTTTTCTTCGGGCAAATCGTTCTCAGCTGCCGTGAAGGGCGACAAGGTAAGCCAGACGCTGCCCTTTGAGCTGAAGGGAACGAAGGCTTCCGATGCAAAGATCTCTGCAAAGGTGGTCGATGGGCAGGGCGCCGAGGCCGATGGGTTAAGCGCCTCCGTCTCCAAAGAGAGCATTTCCCTCACGGGAGAGGCTCCCGAGGCAGGTTCGTACTCGGTTATCGTCTCCGCCTCGGCGACCAAGGAAGATGGCTCGGTGGATTCTGCCAGCGAAACTCTTGGTTTTGTGGTGCAAGAGAAGATTCAGGTACGGCTTGCGGGAGACCTTCAGTGCTTCGTCGTCAATGGAACCTCTGCCCTAAGCGGGGAATATGACGTCATGGCCACATCGACAGGCGGCGGCTCTTCAAGCACGACCCAGTCAAACAGCCTAAAGCCTGAAGTAAAGGAAGGTTCGGGCGCATGGGAAGACTGGAACACCTTCGCAACGCGCAATTCGGACGCCCATATCAGCTTCTCCATTAGCCCGGAAGGCAGTGGCATGGAGGTAAGCGCCGTAGCCTACGACACGGTTTACGTGCAGGGAACGCCGCAAACGCCCGGCACGTACTACATCACGGCAACGGTGACCTCCGGTGCGCGCACCCAGAAGAGCAGCCCCGTCGAGATGAGGATCTACTCAGACGATCAAACCCTGCAGCAGCGAATGGATACGCTTGCCGAGGGAACCAGCTCTTGGGATATGGAACCGTACGAGATCTCCGAAACGGGCAATGCGGTTGTGCCCGTTGGGCTGCATGACATTTACGGGTCGCACGAGTCTGGTGTGTACGGCATTATCGGCAAGGGCGAAAACGGCAACTTTGGCACAGAGACCCTGACGATTCCCTCGGGCGCCGATGTCACGATCCACAACATGAAGATCTACTCCAGCGTGAAGATCGTTGTGGAAAAGGGAGGAAAGCTGACCCTCGACGACTCAGTTGCCTATGGTGCCGTTGAGGTGAACGGCGGCACGCTGAGTGCGCGCAACAGTTCTTCGTTTGTCAACCAAATCACGTTGAACGATGGCTCCACCCTCGAGGATGCCGAAATCAGGTCTCATGCAAACTACCTCACCGACGGCAACTACAAGGTGGAGGCACCGAAGGCGCCCGTGCAGACAAATGGCACCGTTACGGTGAAGGGCGCCTGCTCGATCGAAGGCGAGGGCATCGTAGCCAACAAAGACGCCCAGTCAGGCCTGATCGTGAACGCGGGGAAGCTCGTTATCGAGCAGGACGCCACGTTGAAGTCGACGGGCGGCTCGGTTGATGTCAACGGAGGAAACGGTGGCGCGGGCGTCGTCCTTAATGGTGGATCCATCGTTGGCAACGGGTGCCTTGAGGTCGTAGGCGGCTCCGTAGGAATGGGCGGAGGAGACGGCGGCGCGGGCATCGCTGGCAAGGGCGTTGTGAGCGTTTCTGTGCTCAAGGCCACAGGTGGCAACACAGTTGGCGAGAATGATGCCGCCATGGGAGATCCGGGCAATGCCGGAAACGGAATCGATCCGGAGATCTTGGTCTCGAAGTCTTCCAAGGTTGAATCAGTGGGCGGAACAGGTGTTAACCCCGGCTCGAGCGACTACAACTTCTATGAGGACCATGGCAGCGTAACCCCCGACCAGGGCAATGGCGGCGATAACGGCGACGGCGGCGACGGCGGATCTGGTGGCGCTGACAACAATGGCGGCAACGGCGGCGGTTCCGGTAACGGAAACGCCTCCGGTAACGGAAACGATAGCGGTAGCGGCAGCAACGGAACCAGCAGCTCCAATAACGGCGGCGCCGGTACTGGCAACGGCGCTTCCAACTCCGGCAATAACGCCAAGCCTTCCCGCTCTTCCAAGCTACCCGCAACAGGCGATGCGACTCCCCTTGGAGCAGCAGCGGCACTTGTCGCGGCGGCCACGGGCCTTTTTGCGGCAGCCCGCAGGAAGTTCAATCGATAGCTCATCGATGCAAACAGCCGACACAGCACCGTAGCTGGCAAGAAGGCGCCCCCAGGGGCGCCTTTTTCAGGCGGCGTGCAGCCTATGGTGCCATCACATCCGAATCGATCTTGGATCAACCCTTGATTCACTTTTCGAGGAATGATTTTCAGATGGAATGCTGTGCAACGATTTGTAGATTGCCGCAAGGGCGCTTGCCGCCGCAAACGACTGCCAGGCATGGGACGCCGGGGCAGTCTAGCATCTCAACTCCATCGCCGTCACGTTGAGGAAGCTGCGGTAGCCGCAACATAAGCCGGAGGGACCACGGCCTCGCCCATGCGGCCGTTGCCCCCCCGGCCCTTGCGGACCTTAAGGGATAAGGGCACGAACAAGGAAGGGCGACTAAACCGGAGGCGGCAAATGGGTAGGCATTATCATTTCAGTGGTAGAGTCTGACTCTGGCCGCAGCCGGTCGAGAGGAGACTATCGCGTGAAGCTGCCGAGGCATTATGTAGGGCCCGCACCAGCGCCAGGTTTCTCCTGACGACCTTCCCCATCACTTGGCCCGCATGGTGGCTGAATGCGGTCCTGACCTCAGCGGGCATCATCGAGTATTCGGGGCTCATCGGAACGGCGATCAACACCGCCGGCGTCTTCGGGCCCACCGTCGCCGGGCTCTCGCTGATCCCGGGAGGCTTCACTCCAAGGCGCGGCCTCGCGTTCACGTTCGGCGGGCTGAGGCGCTCGCTCCCCTGGACCGCGGCGTTCCTCGTCGTGCCGCCGGTCCTTCTCACCGCCGCCTCCGATGGCCTCGCGGAGGGCTTCAGCCCAGTCTCCGCCATGGGGGCCTTCCTTTTTCCGCGGCCCGCCTTGCCACCGGGGCTATTTGGGGCCTGTGTCACCTGCCGCTGTGGTTCACGCGGGGCGCCGGAAGGGAGGCGACCCCGTTCCCTGCGTTCGCAGCCCTCGCCGTGTTCCTCTCGTTCTGGCTGTCGGCGCTCTACCGCGCGGGCGGGTACGCCTTCTCCTGCTGCCTTCTCCATGCGTTGGCGAACACGCTAATCGGGGTGCTTTCGCTTTCAAGCATTTCGCTCGTGATGGCCGCGGTGCTCGCCCTCACGGGGCTCTCGTTGGCCGCTTTGCGATATTCCGCACCTACGCGAGCGCCTGATCGATCAGCTTGTTGAGTGCCTCGCGCTGCTCAGCAGAGTTGATACCGCCCATGATCGGTTCTCCCACGCAGGGCTTGCAAGTAGTAAACCAGAAGTTCATGATGGGGACCTTGTCCTTGAAGAGCAGCTTGACGGGCTCACACAGCTCGAGCTGCAGGTCATCGAGCAGGCCGCCCACGTTGTGGTGGGCCTTCTGCTCTTGGGCGCCGCGCCACCAGGCTATGTGTTTGTGCCGATTTCCTGTCATGCCGCCCAATGACCCCGAAGCGGGTATCACCCAAGAGACGCAGACCCAGTTGAAAGAGGCATCATGTCCAAGCTTGACGATTTCATGCGGCTCCTATGCGGCGAGTTCGACAACAGGGAGCAGTTCGAGGCGAAGCGGGCCGCGGGCGAGGCCTTCCCCCTCGCCCACCACGTCAACACCGCCTGCAACGACAAGATCCTGGGGCTTCCCGACGACTTTGCCGGCACCTTCATGGTCGAGGAGAGCTACTACGAGGTTGACGGCAGGAAGTCCGCCTCGCCCCACCTGTTCCTCTTCACCGAGGAGAAGGACGGCGTCCTTCTGACCTCCTACGACACGCCCGAGGGCAACGACAAGCGAACGTTCTCCTACGCGACCATGGTCCCCGCCGAGTTCTCGTCCCTGCGCGAGTCGGGCAAGTTCACGCCCGCACTCTACCGCGAGCACGATGGCGTATGGGAGGGTGGCTCGGACTCCATGTTTTCGCCCGTCATGAGGTTCCACCTGTTCGAGAGGTTCTCCGCCGACGTCCTGGAGGTCTCTGAGTCAATGGAGATGAACGGCAAGCGCGTGTTCGGCTTCGACGAGCCAATCCTCTACAAGCGTATCGGCAAGTAGCCACGAGGTGAGAACGGATAGGCTGTTCCGCGAGGGATGGAGGAGCTTCTACGAGACTCTCGCCGACCACAGGGAGGGGCTGGGCGTGCCCACCCCCTCCCTCGAGGTCAGCTAGGGTTGGTACGGAAATGCTGCCGCAGTCCCGAGAGGCTATATCTTCTCTGGTTGGTTCAGCAACAAGGACTGCACCACGGCCTACGACTTCGACGCCGCCGTGGACAGCACTGAGACCGAGTTCACCCTGTATGCAGGTTGGAAGGCTGAGGCCCAGCCCGGCGCTGGCGAAAACGGGGGCAACGACGGAAACTCCTCTGCCAATGCGAACGCAAACGCCAACACCGCTAACAGCAACAGCTCCAACAAGGGCAACTTGCCCCAGACCGGCGACAGCCTCACTCTTGTCGGTAGCGCGCTTGCTTTGGTTGCCGCTATCGCTGCCCTGATTGCGGCATCCGTGCTTCGCCACAAGGAGATTCACTAGCGTATTTAGCTCGCTTGTCTCCGTTTGCTGGACGGTGGCACAGAAATAGGGCTGCTTAATGAAAGGGGCCGAGCCTGGAGGCAATCCAGACTCGGCCCCTTCGAGAAACATTCCGACCACACCCGAACGAATCTCGTTCCTGGACTGCGCCCTCAACGACCCCGAACTATCCCCGCAGGGCACCGTTCAAACAGTTACGAAACAATCTTGTTGACAAACTGACCCCCGGCGGCCAACCACGGGCGACGTCGGGCAAGGCGCAGGTAGACAAGCTCATGGCATTCCTTCGCGCTTTGGCGCCCGCGATTGGTTTAGCTCCTACTATCCGTCAGTGCTCGACGGCAACCAATGGCAGCTCTTCGATGGATGCCGCTCGCACGAGGGGTCTAACGCATATCCCAAAGGCTTCGAGAAGCTGCTGAAATACCTGGCGGATAAATTCGGCTGCGAGGAGATGCGACCGCAGTCCGGCGACACCCGCGATGGCCCTACCGAATCGGAATACCTCGCGATGCTGGCCTTTTACGACCTGCCAAGCGGCGAAGGGGCCAGGCAAAGGCCGGAGGACGGCACCTTCGCACGCTGGACAAAGAGGCTTCGCGAGCTTTTGTAGGCCCCCTCGAAGACGCGAGCCTTCCCTCCCGCCCGCTTCCACGCATCGCCCGTGGCGGGTGCGGGCCGTCTGTCCGCTTACGCCCGCCATGGAACGCGTCCCCAAGCGGCGCGTCCGCTACGAAACAATCGTCTTGTAATAAGCGCCGAAGTCTGCGAGCGAATCCATGACGGGTATCATCTGGCGACCGAGTTCGGTGAGGCCATACTCGACGCGGGGAGGATTTTCGCCATAGTCATGGCGAAAGACCAGCCCGTCATCCTCCATCTGTCGCAGGCTGTCAGTGAGCACCTTCTGAGAGATTCCCTCGAGGTCGCGGCGCAACTCGTTGAAACGCCAGGGGCGCACGCGCAGGTTGCGGATAATGAGCAGCTTCCACTTGCCGCCGATGAGCGCCACCGCCGTCGCGACCGGACACTCCGGAAGATCCTCTTTCGCCTTCATGGGAGACCCACCCTCCTCGATCGTGCCGGTTTCAAAAAAGATACGTAGTTACAAATATGTGCGTACTCGTATTTGCATGCGTCTTTGCGTTGAATGTATCCCACGCAGGAGATGCCTGCAAGGTAAATCAGCCTCAGGAGAGGAGCCATTATGGCCAATTACGCAAAGACCAACATCGGCAATGAGGGTCGCGTCGAGCTGCACGAAGTGCTCGGGCTTACCGGGGCTGAGGTGAGTGTCAACAAGCTTCCCGCCGGCGCTGGCGTTCCGTTCGTGCATGCGCACAAGGATAACGAGGAGATCTACGGCGTGCTCGAGGGCACCGGCTCGGCCACGATCGACGGCGAGGACATCGAGCTTGCCACCGGCGACTGGCTGCGCGTCTCCCCCGCCGCGCACCGCCAGTTCCGCGCCGCCGCCGACTCGGGCATCACGTACGTCTGCATCCAGGTCAGGCAGGGGTCCCTCGACGCCTTCACGGCCGACGACGCCATCATGCTCTAATTCGCGATCAGCGCGCGAGGGGCCAACGAAGCCACGCATTGGCCCCTCGCGCAAATCTCACGCTCGCTACCACCTCTACCCCAGCCTCGAGCAGCAATGGGCCTACTACGCGCGATACATCGACTTCATGCTGCGCGAGCCGGCCCGCGGCATGGCGGGGTTTGAGGTCCGCGGCGAGAACATCCCCCGATGCCCGCGCTGTGGCTGGCAGCTCGCGCCGTGGGTACGCAACGACACGTTTCTGCAGGGCGCGGCGCGGCGCGAAGGCCTCAGGCGATACGAGTGCTTCGTGCGCGAGCGCGGCGATGGTCGCGTGCTTTTGCTGGAGCTCGGCGTGGGCGAGATGACCCCCGGCATCATCACGCTCCCGTTCTGGAGCATGGCCGCAAAGCTGCCGGATGCGCACCTTTTTGAGCGCAAACATCTCGGGCGGCGCGGCCCCGGTGAAAGCCTGGAGGCGATACAGCCAGGTCTGGCGGAGCGAGGCATAATAACCCGAACGGGACCTCTTTACGGCAGGGCCTATCTCACAGAACAACGGACTACTTCGCACAGCGGCGCACGATCCTCGCCATGCTTTACGCGTTTTTTACTGCTCGCTATTCGCAATCGCCTGGTCGATAAGCTTGTCGAGTGCTGCGCGCTGCTCGGCGGAGCTGATGGCTCCCACGATTGGATCCCCTACGATGTTGCCGTTCTGGTCGATAACGTAGGTGGTCGGGAACGAGAACAGGTTTGACGTGAACTTACCGGCATCGCTATCCGACTTGAACCAGATGTTCTTATATGTCACGCCCTTCTTGCTCAGCACGTCCTTAGCATCTGCAATCTCGTCCTTGTTGCCATCGAGCGTAAAGGAATTGACACCCACGACCTGGCCACCCTTCTCGGCAAGCTCCTTGTTCAGGTTCTCAAGATCGCCCAGCTCGCCCACGCACGGCTTGCAAGTGGTGAACCAGAAGTTCATGACGGTGACCTTGTTCTTTGAGAACAGCTCGTCACTGCTCACGTCGTTGCCGTCCAGATCCTTGCCCGTAAAGCTGGGGAACTTCGTTGCCTCGCTCGAAGCATTGGTGCCAGCCGTCATGCCCGCGGCCGAAGCGTCGACACTCTCGCCTGCGCTCGGCGTGCTTCCACAGCCGGGAAACTCCTTCTCCAGGCTCTCGAGCTTGGCCTCGATCTCCTTGATCTGCTGCGCACCGGCCTTGAGCGTCTTAAGCTCATCCGCCGTAAACTCGCCCTTGGCACCGTCGATGGTCTTGAGCAGGAAATCGCCGTAATTGCCGCCGTCCTCGATCATCGGCGTATCTTTATTGGCGGCAAGAAACACCTTTTCCCACAGTGCGCTATCGCTCGAAAGGATATCGTTCTCCTTTTGCATGAGCTTCGCGTACAGCTCGGCGGCCTCGTCGGCGTTGGCCGGCTCTTGTGCAATGAGTTCCGCGATCTTAGGATCGGAGCTCGCAGATTCGCTCGCGTTGCCACCGGGCGCCGAGCACGCCGCAAGACACAAGGCCAGTACCGGCACCATAAACAGGGCCGCAATCTTAGAAAGCTTCATGGTCATTCCTCCGTTTTGTCAAAGCATGTTTTACTTTTTATCGGCGGTCAGGGGGAGCTTTTCTGCCGGTACATCCAAGCCGTAGCGATAGCTGATGGCATCGACGGGGCAGGCCCCGATGCACTTTCCGCACCGGATGCATTCGGCATGATTGGGTGCGCGGACCACATCGACGTCCATCTGACAAACCTTTGAACACTTGCCGCACGAGACGCATTTGCATGCATCGACCCGAATCCCCAGTAGGGACACCTTATTCATGAGCGCATAGAATGCGCCGAGTGGACAAATCCATTTGCAGAAGGGGCGGTAGAACAAAACGCTCAGCACTACCACGGCAATAAGAACGACAAGTTTCCAGGTAAAGAGCTGCCCCAGCGCAGATCGAATGCCGGCGTTGGCAATGGCCAGCGGAATGGCGCCCTCGAGCACGCCCTGCGGACAGACGTATTTGCAAAAGAACGAATCGCCCATCCCCACATCGTTGACCACCAGCACGGGCAGCACCACCACGGCAAACAGCAGCACAAAGTATTTGATATACGTAAGCGCCTTGAGCCCTTTTGTCGAAAGCTTTTTGCCGGGAATCTTGTGAAGCAGCTCCTGCAGCCAGCCAAACGGGCACAGAAAGCCGCATACAAAGCGTCCCAGCAGCACGCCGAGCAAAATGAGCGTACCGGTAACGTAGTAAGAAAAGTTGAACTTGGATGAACCCACCACCGACTGGAACGACCCAATGGGGCACGCACCCGATGCCGCGGGGCACGAATAGCAGTTAAGCCCAGGTACGCAGACTGCTTTTCCCGCACCCTGATAGATGCCGCCCTTGGCAAAGTTTGGCACGTGAATGTTGGTGACGAGCGTCGCCGCCGCCTGAATGAATCCACGAAATCGGGCCAAAACATGCGCCGCAGCGTTTTCTCTTTTATCCAATTCCAATACACTCCAAGCACAGCCTAATCGCCTTGGCCAGCACGGCATCCGCCTCGCCACGCATAGCGCCAAAGCACACCATGGCAATTCCGACGATCAACAAAGCGACCTGTACCACGGGCTTTACCGCTTTGAACAACCTGACCACTCCTTTCGTTACGCGACCATTGGACCATATCGACCATAAAATCCGTGTTAAGCGCGATTTGGAATGTGCGAGGAGACTGTTATGCGTATTTTGATCGTCGAAGACGAGCGGGCGCTGTGCGACACGATCGCACGCAGCCTGCGAAACCTGGCATACAGCGTCGACTGCTGCCACGATGGACGGGGGGCGCTCGACCTGCTGGGCGTCGAAGTCTTTGACCTCGTGGTGCTTGACCTCAATCTCCCCCGCATCGACGGCATGACCGTGCTCAGGGAACTTAGGAAAACCGACTGCGAGACCAAGGTTCTGATTCTGTCCGCGCGTGGCGAAGTATCCGATAAAGTCGCTGGGCTCGATGCCGGCGCCAACGATTACCTTACCAAGCCGTTTCATCTGGACGAGCTTGCGGCAAGGATCCGCAACCTTACCCTCAGGCGCTTTGCACAAAACGACATAGTATTAACCTGCGGAAAGCTCAGCTTTGACACCAAGGCGCGCATCGCCTCCGTGGACAGTGAGGCTCTATCTCTTACACGCAAGGAAACGGGAATCTTGGAATACCTGATGCTTAATCAGGGGCGACCGGTAAGCCAAGAGGAGCTTATCGAGCACGTTTGGGATAGCACCGTGAACAGCTTTAGCAACGCAACCCGCGTTCACATCTCGTCGCTCCGAAAAAAGTTGCGCAGCGCTTTGGGATACGACCCGATTCGCAACCGCATCGGAGAGGGCTACGTTATGGAGGACGGCGAATGAAAAGGCTTTCGCTGCGATGGCGCATAACGATCATGACGGCGCTGCTCACGTGCGCGGCGTGCGTGCTGATGAACTGCTTGGTCGGCTATGCGGGCATCCGCCACATGGATGCCATCGGCAGCGACATCTCGGCCTTTAACGCTGCCGGCGTGGATTCGCCCCAGGCGTTTGACCCAACAAAAGCAGCCCTCGATGACGAGGTCACAATCGTCGTAAACGACGCCCAGGAATCTTTTGGCGCGACAGCCTGGTGCATCACGGCTGGAGTCACGCTACTTGGCGGCGTGCTGGCATACTTTGTGAGCGGCCGCGTGCTCAAACCGCTACGGGATTTTGCCGCCCAGGTAGAGCGCGTGCAGCCTGACAACCTGAGCGAAATCAGACTCAGCGAAGATGTGCCCGCCGAGCTACAACGATGCAGCGCCTCTTTCAATGACATGATCGCCCGTCTTGGCGAGGGGTTCTCTGCACAGCGTCAGTTTACCGGCAACGCCGCACATGAGCTGCGCACCCCGCTCGCCCTTATGCAAGCGCAGATTGAACTGTTTGTCTCCG